>Ga0315547_1001439_pt1 | contig 18868 bp, 17 predicted proteins | sample SalMarSW160240MG_2_FD_202542 | JGI IMG/M metagenome (GOLD analysis project Ga0315547, IMG submission 202542) | Salt marsh sediment microbial communities from the Plum Island Ecosystem LTER, Massachusetts, United States - Salt Marsh Sediment SW1601-240 ...
CATCAGTCGCTGCGGGGTAACCTGCTCTCCGAGTGCTACGAGGTAATGGAAGTGCTCGACGAGGGGAACCCGGAAAAGCTCTGCGAGGAACTGGGCGACCTGCTGCTGCAAATCGTGCTCCATGCGCAGATTGCCAGGGATAACGGGGAATTCGAGATAGGTGATGTGGTAAAAAGCATCACTACTAAAATAGTCCGCCGCCACCCGCATATCTTCGGTTCCACAAAGGTAAAGGATGCCGAGGAAGTGATGCACAACTGGGAGGAACTTAAGCGGGAAGAAAGGGAGGAAGGCGCCTCTATGCTGGAGGGTGTGCCGAAGGACATGCCGTCCCTGGGCTACGCTTACGAAATCCAGCGCCGTGTGGCGAGGGTCGGCTTCGACTGGGAGGATACGGAAGGTGTCATCGATAAGCTGGTGGAGGAAGTGAAAGAACTGCAGGAAGCCGACAGCCCGGAGGAACGGGCGCAGGAGTACGGCGACCTGTTTTTCACGCTGGCCAATATCGCCCGGCGGGAAGGAGTCGACCCGGAGGCGGCGCTGCGGGAGGCGAACCGGAAATTTTATAAACGTTTTGCGTACATGGAGGAACTATGCCGCCAGCGCGGGCAGAGTTTCCACGAGCTTTCCTTCGATGAACAAAATGCCCTCTGGGAGGAGGCGAAAAGGGGGGTGTAAGGGGATGGTCAATAGTCATGTGGATTCTAAGGAGGTGAAAAATGATACTAAGTGACAAAAACTTGCAAGAACGACTTCTTACTGATCCGTCCACCGTGGAAGATGCAAAGAAGTGGTGGGAGAACGACCAATGGGAAAAAATTGATGAGAGTCTGATAATTGAGCCTTATCAACAACGTAACCTTGGTGTCTGTAGCTACGATTTGTGTGTGGGAGGCGAGTACATTTCGCTTAGGAACCCTAGAAGTGTCGAAAGTCTATCACCTAGGCAAAGGTTGAATGTAGCTGCTGGTGAGACTGTACTTGTCATAACGAAAGAATACGTTTGTCTCCCCAAAAATGTTATGGGTATCACTGTTCCTAGGGCTCGGCGCCTTTTTGAGGGTACCTCGATAGCTGCTTGTAGAATAGAACCTACTTGGTACGGTAGGCTTATTATAGCGTTCACTAACCTCACTAAGAGTGACACATGGCTTCTCGAGGGAGAGCCATTTTGTACATGCTTCTTCATGGAGACGAATGAGGTAAGTCGCACTCTTAGTGAACTTGGCGTTAGTAACTTGGGCAAAGTAGATCTGCAGGACCTTACATTTGAACATTTATTACCAGAAGAGATATTAACTGCCGATCAAGTAACACTTGCTGATCTTGACGAAGTTGTAAGGAAGTATGGTAAGCCCTGGGATGTAATTCGTGGCGTCTTCGGCAGAACGAAAGATGAGATACAGCACTACATAGTTGAAGATACAGCCCCTAACATTACTCGGCAAGCAACAAGCAATGCTGTTCGACACGCATTTCGTAGGCTAGAATACCAACAATGGGCCCTAATACTGATACTTGGAGCTGCTATACTAGCGGGTGTTGGAGGATTTGTCTGGAACCTTGTTCGCTAGGGGCTCAGGCCTTGACCATAATCGCCAGGTGTGATAATAATGCTCCACGCCCTTAGCAACAGCATTTTCGAGTGCAGCCCTGTCTTCCTCAGAGAACTCTGCCAAGATCTGCTGGCCTCGAAGTAAGCCGGTCGCGCTAAGCTCTATAAAACTCTTGGGCAAAAAACCGTCATGCCTATAAACAAGTTCGGAAACTTCCCCCTCGTACTCTAAAGCGTTAAGATCCTCAAATAGCTCGTAAGAATACAAAAAAGCTCCCGAGAAAGAGTACCCAAGCGGGAAGCTTCTTTGCCAATCCATCGCTGCTATCTGGAATTCACTTAAGCTAACTTCTTTCTTCCCATATTGTCTAAATGAAGCAAGAAGTGCTAGAATTGCCTCTATCCTCTTTATTTTTAGTCCTGCCACTCGACCTTGTCTGAAAATACGGCTCAATGCGCTTATCATTTTTCCCACCTCGCAACTAATCTTTGGTCGAGATGTTTAGAATTATAACATACCCCTACTTCAAATTCTACAGCCAAGTTACCCAGTATTTATAAATTTAATAAGCATATATTGACAAAGAGACAGGAATGTGATAATCTTTTATTTTAGTTACCTATATTAATAGAATAACATAAATTTATTAATTTGTCAATACAACACTTGATTAATATAAATTAATAACGATAAAAATTCATAGGTATTAATATGAACATGTCTCTTACAGAAAAGTTACAACAAGGGGAACATCCCCGGCAAACGCCTGGCCGCAAGAAAAAAGAAATCATTCCTCAAACCGATCCAGCAGCTTTCAAACTGACTCCAGAAGTAATAGAGCGCCTTGGATATTATACAGTACGCCGTACCAGAGAGGAACACCGAAAAGTAACTAAATCTGAGGTTGTGGAAGAGGCGTTGGATGATTTTCTCAAAGGTAAAGGCTTCTAGCTATAAAAGTCGGGGCGGGCAGATTTGAACTGCCGACCTCCGCGTCCCGAACGCGGCGCGCTAACCGGACTGCGCTACGCCCCGCCAGCACTATTATAGGCGTATCAGGCCTCCGTTGTAAACCGGAGACGGGAAATAGATGAAATATCTTGTTCTGATAATTGATGGCGCCGCCGGCCTGCCCCTGCCGGAGCGCGGCGGCAGGACCTGCCTGGAGCTGGCCGTTACGCCCAACCTGGATAAATTAGCTGTAGAAGGTTTTGCCGGGCTGGTGCGCACCGTGCCGCCGGGGATGGAGCCGAGCAGCGCCTGCGCCTGCATGTCGGTGCTGGGTTACGACCCCACCATCTATTACCGGGGCCGTGCCTCCATCGAGGCCCTGAGCCTGGGGATAGATATTGACAATGGGGAGGTAGTCTTCCGCTGTAATCTGGTAAATATTGAGGACGGCAAGATGTGGGACTACAGCGCCGGGCATATCCCCGGTGGCGAGGCGAAAGAAATTATCGCTACTCTTAATGAGGAACTCGGCAGCGAAGACGTAATTTTCTACCCCGGCGTCAGCTACCGGCACATATTGAAGCTGAGGGGACACGAAGATACCCTTCAAGCCATCTGTACCCCCCCCCACGATATCCCCGGCAAGCCCTTGGCCGGTTTCCTGCCGGAGGGCGAGGGCAGCGACTTCCTGCGCGACCTCATGGCGCGCTCCGAGGACGTGCTGAGCGGCCATAAAATTAACGTGGCGCGCCGAAACCGCGGCGATGTACCCGTTACCACTATCTGGCTTTTCTGGGGCAGCGGGCAGGTGCCTGAAATGCCCTCCTTCAAGAAAGTCTACGGACTCCATGCCGCCCTGACATCGGGGGTCGACCTGCTGAAAGGCCTGGCCAAAATGGCCGGCATGGACGTGCTGGATATCAAGGGGGTGACGGACGGGCCGGATAACGATAATGCCGCCCAGATAACCGGGGCCTTGGAGGCGCTTAAAATACACGACCTGGCGGTGGTACATATCGAAGCGCCGGACGAGGCCGCCCACGGCGGTTTGATTGACGAAAAGACAGAGGTTATCCGGAAAATAGACGAGGAAGTCGTCGGCCGGTTGCGGGCGTGGCGGGGTGACGACTTAAGAGTGCTCGTTATGCCCGACCACCCCACCCCGATTACACTGCGTACCCACACCGCCGACCCCGTGCCGTTTTTAATCTGGGGTGAAGGTATAGAGGCTAACGGGGCGAAGCGATTTACCGAGGCCGAGGCCGGTAGAACTGGCGTTTTCCTTGAAGAAGGTTATAAAATAATGGGCAGGCTGGTGGGGAGGTAAAGAGAGGCTGCTCAGGCGAGCGCATACGCAGTTGCGCAATTGAGGATAGTGAAGAGATAAAAAACATGGCTTTAATCGTACAGAAATACGGCGGTAGCTCGGTGGCGGACGCAGAGAAGATAAAGAACGTCGCCCGGCGCATCGTCAAAGCTAAAGAGGCCGGCAACCAGGTGGTGGTGGTCGTCTCGGCGATGGCCGATACCACCGATGATTTGGTCAGGCTGGCGTATCAGGTTGCCGAACACCCGCATAGGCGGGAACTGGATGTCTTGCTCTCCACCGGCGAGGTTGTCGCCAGCACCCTGCTGGCTATGGCGTTGCACAGCATGGGACACCCCGCCATCAGCCTCAGCGGCGCGCAGGCGGGCATCAGGACCGACGCCGCTTTCAGCAAGGCCAGGATTACCGATATCGACCCCAAGCGCGTGGTCAGGGAGCTTCAAAAAGGCAATATCGTCATCGTGGCCGGCTTCCAGGGGATTACCGGGGACATGGATATCACGACATTGGGGAGGGGTGGCTCGGATACCACGGCGGTGGCGCTGGCGGCTGGCCTGAAAGCAAAAATATGCGAAAGATACACGGATGTGGACGGGATTTATACCACCGACCCGCATCTTTTCCCCGAGGCGCGGAAGCTGTCGGAGATAAGCTATGAGGAAATGCTGGAAATGGTGAACTACGGGTTCAAGTCGATACACCCCCGCGCGGTCGAGATGGGTGAGCTGTTCGGCGTCCCCATTCTGGTGGCGTCGAGCTTTAATGAGAACCCCGGTACGTTAATTCACAAAGAGGTGTCTATGGAAATACGAAATAAAGTAAGAGGTATAGCCCATGACCTTGATGTGGCCAAGATAACCGTGGTCGGCGTTCCCGACCGTCCGGGTATCGCCGCGGGTATATTCGTTCCCCTGGCGGAAGCCGGTATCAGCATCGATACCATCGTTCAGAATGCCAGCATCGAGAACATCACCGACCTTACCTTCACGGTAGCCAAGGGCCAGCTGAAAGGGGCGATGGCGGTCGTCAAACCGATAGCCGGGTCAATCGGCGCCAGGGAGTGCGTCAGCGACTCCAAACTGGGTAAGGTGAGCATCATCGGCACCGGCATGCAGAATGCCCCCGGTTACGCCGCCCGCATGTTCGATGCCCTCAGAGAACAAAAAATAAACATCCAGCTTATCGCGACATCGGAAATAAGGATAACCTGTATTATTGACGAGGCCAGAATAAAGGACGCGGTACGAGCTTTGCACCGCGCCTTCGAGCTGGAAACAGAGGATTAAATGATATTTACGAGAGGTTGTTAGACTGCCACCACCTCTTTAACTTCGGGGATTTCCTGCTTCAGAATGCGTTCAATCCCGTTCTTCAGGGTCAATTGTGACAAAGGACAGCCGGCGCAAGCGCCGACCAATTTTACTTTCACGATACCGTCGGTAACCTCCACCAGTTCCACATTGCCCCCATCCCTTACCAGAACCGGGCGTACTTTTTCGAGTACCTCTTCCACCTTATCTTGCATTTTAACCCTATCTCCTTTAGAATTTAACTGTGCCCCTATTTAAATTCTATCTGCCACCGGGGCAATTTGTCAAACAGCGCATTTTTATGCCTTAAACCCCTTGTATGACGTGTCTCATTAGTGTAGAATAAATTACTTAAAAATTATTCCGGTTCCGGGGGCGATATGACGCGTGATGACGAAAGACAGCTAAGGTTCAAGCAGCAGCGCAGCAAAGAGGCCATCGACCTGGCGATGCAGGCACGCTGGCAGGAGGCTGTCGGCATCAATAAGGAAATCATCGGGAGCTTTCCGGAAGATGTTGATGCTTACAATCGCCTGGGCAGGGCCTGCATGGAACTGGGGCAGTATACGCAGGCCCGGGAAGCCTATAGCCGGACGGTGCAGCTGGACCCCTATAACGCTATTGCCAATCGGAACCTGCGGCGCCTGGGTGACTTGGGAGAGTCGGACAGCGCCGAAGTGGAAACGGACAAGGTCGAGCCGCACCATTTTATCGAAGAAATAGGCAAGGCCGGGGTGGTTACCCTCTACGAGCTGGCGCCCAAGGAGAACCGCGCCAGAATGGTGGCGGGCGACAAGGTGTATTTGAAGGTTGACGGCTCTGTTCTGTCGGTTGAAAACAGCCGCGGTAACTATATGGGAAAGGTCGAACCAAAGTATGCCCAGCGGCTTATCCGGCTGATTCTGGGGGGCAACCAGTACACGGCGTCCGTGGTTAAGTCCGCCGTGGACTTGATGACCGTGATAGTGAGAGAAACTTACCAGCACCCCAGTCAGGCCGGCAAGCTGTCCTTCCCGCCGAAGGGGATGGAGGAGTTCCGTCCTTACGTCAGCGATAAACTATTGAAAGTGGATGAGGATGATGAGGAAGATGAGCCCGGTTATACGATAATCGGTGGCGACGAAATAGAAGTATTGCCTGAGGAGTCCGAGGGCGTCGATGATAATACGGATAGCGATGACGAATAGGAGGTTGATCTAATTATGGTTTCGGGCACAGTGAAGCCGGTTAATATCGAAGATGAAATGAGGGGTTCCTACCTCGATTACGCGATGAGTGTCATCGTCGCCCGCGCCCTGCCGGATGTACGTGACGGGTTGAAACCGGTGCACCGGCGTATCCTTTATGCCATGAACGACATGGGGCTGCGGCCGACCGGGCCCCATCGGAAAAGCGCCCGTATCGTCGGTGAGGTGCTGGGTAAGTACCATCCGCATGGAGATACCTCGGTCTATGACGCCATGGTGCGCATGGCGCAGGAATTCTCGATGCGTTATCCTCTGGTTGACGGGCAGGGCAATTTCGGCAGTGTCGATAATGACCCTCCCGCCGCCATGCGATATACCGAGGCGCGCCTGGCGAAGGTAGCGGAAGAGATGCTGGTTGACATCGACAAGGACACCGTGGACTTCATGGCTAACTTCGATGACAGCCTCCAGGAGCCCAAAGTGCTGCCCACCAAATTACCCAACCTGTTACTGAACGGCAGTTCCGGCATCGCCGTGGGCATGGCCACCAATATCCCACCGCATAATTTGAGCGAGGTGTGCGACGCTATTGCCTACCTCATCGATAACCCCAAGGCTACCATCGAAGAGCTCTGTAAATTCGTTGAAGGTCCGGACTTCCCGACGGCCGGCATCATTCAGGGCCGGGAGGGCATAATGAATGCCTATACCACCGGGCACGGCAAGCTGGTAGTCCGGGCCAAAGCTCATGTCAGCAGCCAGACGGCCGGCGGCCGGACCCAGATTATCATCAACGAACTCCCCTACCAGACGAACAAGGCGGCCCTCGTGGAGAACATAGCCGAGCTGGTCAGGAACAAGAAGGTAGAGGGTATCAGCGACCTGCGTGACGAGTCGGACCGGCAGGGTATGCGCGTGGTCATCGAGTTGAAAAAGGAAGCCCAGCCGCAGAAGGTGCTCAATAACCTCTATAAGTACACCTCCATGCAGTCGTCCTTCTTCGTTAATATGCTGGCGCTGGTGGACGGGCAACCGAAGGTAATCAGCTTGAGAGAGGCGCTGCAGAATTTCGTGGATTTCCGCCACATAGTAATTACGCGGCGCTCCCGCTATAACCTGAAACAGGCCAGGGCCAGGGCCCACATACTGGAAGGACTGAGAATCGCGCTGGATAATATCGACGCGATAATTAGTACTATCCGAAAGTCCGAGACGGCCGAGGCAGCCCGTAAAAACCTGATGGAAGGCTTCGGCCTGACCCAGCTTCAGGCGCAGGCAATCCTCGATATGCAGCTGCGCCGTCTGGCCAATCTGGAAAGGCAGAAGATACTCGACGAATATGCCGGGGTGGTCAAGACAATCGCCTACCTGGAAGACCTGCTGGCCAATCCCAGGAGGATTCTCGTCCTGATAAAGGAGGAGGTGGCGGAGCTGAAGTCCAAATACGGCGACGAACGCCGCACCACCATCGTTGAGCAGGGAGTGCTCGAGTTTACCGAGGAAGACCTCATTCCCCACGAAAGAGTGGTGGTAACGCTCAGCCGCCGCGGTTTCATCAAGAGAATTCCCTCGAAGACCTACCCGACGCAGCATCGTGGTGGCGTTGGTAGAATAGGCCAGGTGACCAGGGACACCGATGCCGTCATGCTGCTGGTCGTGGCCGATACCCACGACGACCTCTTTTTCTTCACAGACCGCGGCAAGGTCTTTTACCTGAAGTGCCACGAAGTCCCCACCGCTTCCCGCACGTCGAAGGGACTGGCCATCATCAATCTGCTGTCCATTACCGAGGGTGAAAGGGTCACGTCCATGACCGCCACCACCGGTTTAATGTCGGACGCCTATCTGGTGCTGGCCACGAAGCTAGGGGAGATAAAGAAGACGGCACTGGATAAATTCGCCGCCGTGCGGAGCAGCGGACTTATCGCCATGGACCTGGCGCCGGGAGATGAGCTGGTATCAACCTGTATGGCCACCGATAAGGATGATGTCGTCCTGGTGACGCGCAAGGGGCAATCGATATGTTTTAGTGTTTCCAGCCTGAGGGCCGCCTCCAGGACCAGCGGCGGCGTACGCGCTATCCGCCTGGCCAAGGGCGACGGCGTGGTCAGCATGAATAGGGTCGACCCGGAAGCCTTTATGATGGTGGTTACCGAGGGAGGCTACGGCAAGATTACCGCGCTGTCCAGGTACCCGCGGCAGCACCGCGCCGGCAGCGGGGTGAGGACGTTCAAGATAGTCGACAAGTCGGGAGAGGTGACGGCGGCCAGAGTAGTAACAACGAAGCAGCAGGTCATGTTGATATCGGCCGAGGGCATGGTAACGCTGACTCCGGTAAAGGAAAAAGACCCCAAACATGGTATCAGCACCCAGGGCCGGAGCACGCAGGGCGTCAGGGTGATGACCCTGGATGAGGGCGACCGGCTGGTGGCGATTACCGCCGTCGAACAGTAGATGCGCAGTTGCGCAGGTACGCATCAGCGCTTATCGGCGCAGTTCTCCAGACCTTCCAGACCGCAGGCATTACAGGGATTATTGCGGCAATCCGGCGTCTCCAGTCCCTCCCGGGCGCGCTGGAATTCCCGCTTCAAAAAATCGTCGGTTATGCCCGTATCTATATGAGACCAGGGCAGTATTTCGTCCAGCGGACGCTCGCGGTGGGCGTAGAAACCGGGCTCCAGGCCGGCATCGGCAAAGGCGCGGCGCCAGCTTTCATTATTGAAGTGCTCGGTCCAGGCATCGAATTTACAGCCCAGCTCCCAGGCGCGGTGAATGACTTTCCCCAGGCGCCGGTCTCCCCGCGACATGGTAGCTTCCAGCAGGCTGGTCTTGGGGTCGTGCCAGGACAGGCGCGTACCCTTATGTTGGAGGCCCTGCTGGAGAATTTCGTGCCTGATGGTTAATTCAGACTCCTGTATCTGAGCGAACCACTGGAAGGGCGTATGCGGCTTGGGGACGAAGGTGGAGACACTCACCCGTATCATCGGCCTTTTGCCGCTGGCTTTCTTGCCCTCGGCGCGGACCTTTTCCACCAGGGTGACGATGCTTTCGACATCCTCAGCGGTCTCGGTGGGCAGGCCGACCATAAAGTAGAGTTTGAGGCCGGTCCAGCCGCGCTCGAAAGCGGTGGCGGCCGTGGCCAGCAGGCTTTCTTCCGCGAGGTTCTTGTTGATGGCGCGCCGCAGCCTCTCGGTGCCGGCCTCTGGGGCGAAGGTGAGTCCGGTGCGACTGCGGGTGGGCAGGGAGCCGACGAGCTTGATGGAGAAATCGTCCAGACGCAGGCTGGGCAGCGACAGGGTAAGGTTCGGGTAGCGCTTTGATAACCTTACCACCAGTTCGTCGATGCCGGTATAGTCGGTGGTGTTCAGCGAGACCAGGGACACCTCGTCGTAGCCGCAGTTATTGATAAGCTCCCCGGCCGCCTGAAGCACCTCCTCGTGGGGGCGCTCACGCACGGGGCGGTAAATCATGCCGGCCTGGCAGAAGCGGCAGCCGCGACTGCACCCGCGCTGAATCTCGATGGCGGCACGGTCGTGGATGACCTCGATAAACGGTACGACCGGACGGGCGGGAGGCGGGGGAAGTTTGGTAACAATACGCCTTTGAATCACGGATTTGGCCTCCGGGGCGGTGGGGGTAATGCTTACCGGCAGGCCATCGGCACCGTATTCTACCCGATACAGGCAGGGTACGTAGACACCGGGAATCGTGGCCAGCTGATGGAGCAGGTGTTTTTTCTCCTTGCCCCTTCCATCTCGGTAAGCTTCGAGGAACTCAAGCAATACGTCCTCGCCGTCGCCGATAATGAAAACGTCAATGAAGTCGGAAATCGGCTCCGGGTTCAGGCAGCAGCTGCCGCCGGCGATTATCAGCGGGTGGGAGTCGTCTCTTTCCGAGGCGAGCACCGGAATTTGCGCCAGGTCGAGCATGTTCAGCACGTTGGTATAGGTGAGCTCGTAGCCCAGTGAGAAGCCGATGATATCGAAGTCCCTGAGGGGGCGCCGGGTTTCCAGGCTGAAGAGGGGGATGTTACGCTGGCGCATCAGGGCTTCCATGTCCACCCAGGGGGCGTAAACCCTCTCGGCGAGGACATCCGGCTGGTTGTTGAGCAGTTCGTAGAGGATGGGCAGCGCCATGTTGGACATGCCGATTTCATAGGTGTCCGGGTAGGCCAGCGCCACTTTGACGGCGGTATTATCCCAGTCCTTGGTGACGCTGTTCCACTCGCCGCCGGTGTAGCGGGCGGGGCGGTTGACCTGATGAAGAATTTCGTTATCGAGCACGGTGCGCCTCCAGACTTTAAATTATAAGTGTAAAGTGCGTACGGGCGCAAATAAGATATTCTATTGTCATTGCGAGGGCGAAGCCCGTGGCAATCTTTATCATCGGATTAAGTATAACAAGGGGATTGCCACGCTGCGCTCGCAATGACAGGGGTGAGGCTATAGACATCGCTCATGGAAATACGGAAAAGAGTATCTGCGGAATTGCGCAATTGCGTTAATAAATGGAGTGGTTTCCCCCACTCCCAGCCCCTCGCCGGGTTTTATTTTTCCCACCCGTGCCCGCCCCCGGCTCATCCGCTGCTTAGCCCGGTAAAATCCCCCTTAATCCCCCTTTGTTAAAGGGGGAAACTGGGTGGGGAGAAATCGAGGGGATAAGCAGTTGATGCCCCTGGGCGGCAGGGTGGGAATAGATATCATGGAAAGGGGAGGAAAAGGAAGAGGGGGCTTTCATTAAGCCCCCTCTAAGACTCTCTTTAATATACAGGACTTACACCTCTCTGAACTCGCCTTCCACGGTGCTTTCGCCTTCGCCTTCATCACCCTTACCGCCTTCGCCTTCCGGCGGCGGTGCCTCTCCTTCGGGTGGCGGCGGGGGCTGCTGCCCTTGCTGGCCGTAAACCGCCTGGCCTATCTTCTGCATGGTCTCGTTAAGCTCCTGGTTGGCCTTTTTTATGGCGTCAATATCCGTACCGTTCAGGGCCGACTTTACCGCGGCTATCTTGGCCTCGGCTTCCGTATTCAGGTCCTCGGGAATCTTATCCTTATTATCGCGCAGCGTCTTTTCCGCCTGGTAGGCCATGGTGTCGGCCATATTCTTGGCCTCAATCCCCTCGCGGCGCTTGGTATCCTCGGTGGCATGCATCTCCGCCTCTTTCTGCATCTTGTCCACTTCCTCCTTGGAGAGCCCGCTGGAGGCGGTGATGGTTATCTTCTGCTCCTTGCCGGTGCCCTTGTCCTGGGCCCGGACATTGAGGATGCCGTTGGCGTCGATGTCGAACGTGACTTCAACCTGGGGCACGCCGCGCGGCGCCGGCAGAATACCGTCGAGCATGAACCTGCCCAGCGTGCGGTTATCGGCGGACATGGGCCTTTCACCCTGAAGCACGTGAATCTCGACACTGGGCTGGCTATCCGCCGCCGTGCTGAAAATCTGGCTCTTGGCGGTGGGGATGGTGGTATTGCGCGGGATGAGCGGGGTGGCGACCCCGCCGAGGGTTTCGATGCCCAGCGTAAGCGGCGTCACGTCCAGCAGTAATATGTCCTTGACCTCGCCCTTAAGTACGCCGGCCTGTATGGCGGCGCCAATGGCGACCACTTCATCGGGGTTGACGCCCTTGTGCGGCTCCTTGCCGAAAAACTCCTGCACCTTCTGCTGTACCAGAGGCATGCGCGTCTGTCCGCCCACTAGGATAACCTCATTAATTTGGGCGGCCGTTTTACCGGCGTCGGTCAATGCCTGTTTGCACGGGTCGATGGTTTTTTCCACGAGGTCCATGACCAGCTGCTCCAGCTTGGCGCGGGTCAGCGTGATGTTGAGGTGCTTGGGCCCGCTGGCATCGGCGGTGACAAAGGGGAGGTTCACCTCGGTCTGCTGGACGGATGACAGCTCTACCTTGGCCTTCTCGGCGGCTTCCTTGAGTCGCTGTAAGGCCGTCTTGTCCTGGTGGAGGTCGATGCCCTGGTCTTTCTTGAACTCATCGCACAGCCAGTCAATAATCCGCTGGTCGAAGTCCTCACCGCCCAGGTGGGTATCGCCGTTGGTGGACTTCACCTGGAAGGTTCCTTCGCCGAGTTCCAGTATGGAAATATCGAAAGTACCGCCGCCGAGGTCGTAGACGGCGATGGTCTCGTCACTCTTTTTATCCAGTCCGTAGGCCAATGCGGCGGCCGTGGGCTCGTTGATGATGCGCAGCACCTCCAGCCCGGCAATCTTACCGGCGTCCTTGGTTGCCTGGCGCTGGGCATCGTTGAAATAGGCCGGCACCGTAATGACAGCCTCGGTCACCTTATCGCCGAGGTGAGCCTCAGCGTCGGTCTTCAGCTTTTGCAGAATCACGGCCGAAATCTCGGGCGGGCTGTATTCCTTGTCACCCATGCCGACATGAACGTCGTTATTAGCCGCTTTAGTAACTTTGTAGGTCTTGCGCTTGGCGTCTTCCTCGACGGGAAGCTCACGTCCCACCGGCTCTCCGTATTTACGGCCCATGAAACGCTTGATGGCGTAGACGGTGTTTTCCGGATTGGTGATGGCCTGCCGCTTGGCTATCTGGCCTACCAGCCGTTCTCCGTTTTTGTTAATGGCTACCACCGAGGGTACGAGGCGGCTTCCCTCGGAACTGGTGATAACTACAGGCTCGCCACCCTCCAGAACCGCCACCTCGCTGAAGGTGGTCCCCAGGTCTATACCTACTGCTTTACCCATTTACTCTTCCTCCTTTGTATCTGCTTCCCCGTTGCCCACCACCACACGGGCGGGTCGGAGGAGTTTATCTTTTAACATATAACCTTTTTGAAATTCTTCAATGACGATGCCTTCATCGCCGCTTTCCTGCCTTAAGGCTTCGTGGAAATTGGGGTCGAAGGATTCTCCTGATGCCTTTATTTGCTTGACTCCCTGTCCTTCCAGAATGGTCTTGAACTTGCGTTCCACCAGCCTGACGCCTTCCACCCAGTCATGTTTGGCGTATTTAGCGGGTACGGCGTCGAGTGCCCGTTCCAGGTCGTCGATGACGGGCAGGAGGCCGAGGATAAGGTTGGCGTTGGCGTAGCTGTTGAATTCCTGCCTTTCCTGCTCGGTGCGCCGCTTGTAGTTGATGAAGTCGGCCTGCGCCCTCTGCCAGTTGGTCAGGTATTCTTCGGCCTTTTTCTTTTCCTCGTCGAGCGCCTGTTCGAGGCTCTGCGCACTTTCTGTTTCGGCGGCCTCAGGTTCCGGCTCGCCGTTTTTTATCTCTTCCGAATCTTTTGGCATCATTATTCCGTGTCCTGTTCGCCGTATATTTCTCTGCCGTAAAGTCCGGCCATCAGCTGGCTCAGCACCGATGACATGTAGTAAACCGTGGGTATGGTGTGAGAATAGGGCATTCTGGTGGGGCCGACGACGGCTATGGTGCCGGTGGCTTCCTCGGGGAGGCCGTACCGGCAGATGACCACGCTGCAGTTCTGGATGGCCTCATCCTTGTTTTCTTTGCCGATGATGACCTGGACACCTTGCGGGCTCAGCTTGGACGGGACGATAACCTTTAACAGGCCGCGGGCTTCGACTAATTCCATGAGCGTGCTCATCCGGTCGCTGTGGGCAAATTCCGGCTGATTGAGTATGAAGTGCCATCCTTCCAGGTACGGCTCCTGGTACTCCTGGCTGTCCTCGGCGTGCATAATCTCTATGAGGAAATCGGTCGCCTGCTTTTCCACAGGCGAGAGCTCCGGTTTTTTATCGGAAATCTGCCGGGCCGTTAAACCGTTGCAGGCGCTATTCAGCTTGCTGCTGACTACGGCCAGGGTCGGTTGAGATACGGCCTCGTCGAAGGTAACCAGTATCTGCTTGACTTTAGCGCCGTCGAGAACGGCAACCAACAACGCCCGGGCGTCCTGCACGGCTATCAGCTCCATATGCTTCAGTTTGCAGTCGGTCGATTTCGGCAGGCTGACGACTGCCACGTTCTGCGCCAGCTTTGCCAGGAGTGTCGCGGTGAGGCTTACCCAGGCCTCGACCTCCTTTTCCACCTGGTGAAAGGTGTGGCTTATCAGGCGTTGCTCCTCCCAGGGAAGATTGACGGCTTCAATCGACGCCACGTAGTGGCGATATCCCTTGTCCGAAGGAATACACCCGGCCGATGTGTAGGGACGGATAAGATAGCCCTCCCCCTCCAGGTAGGCCATCTCGTTACGGATGGTGGCCGGACTTACTCCCAGCCTGGCGTCATCGGCGACGACCTGCGAGGACACGGGTATTGCCTGGGCGATGTATTGTCCGACGATATAATTTATTATTTTACCGCTTCTGGCAGTAATCATTTCACGCTCCGTTAGCAGTCTAAGCAAAAGACTGCTAACTATAATTTAGCACTTAGGAGAGCCGTTTGTCAAGGGAAATAACGGCGGGTTAAAGCCTTTCCTTGAACGTGAGAGCTGCCTGTGATAAACTGGTAGCGTGGATATTACCTGGTTAGGTCACTCCTGTTTCCGGATTAAAGGCAATCAGGCTGTCATTATTACCGACCCCTTCCCACCGGATTTAGGTTATTCCCTGGGCAAACAGACCGCCAATATCGTCACGGTCAGCCATCAGCACCCTTCGCATTCCTATGTCCAGGGCATCGGCGGGGAGCCGAGGCTGATTACAGGCCCCGGCGAATACGAAATCAGCAATGTCCTGATTATCGGCATAGCCACCTTTCACGACTCCGTGAAAGGGCAGTCGAGGGGCAAAAATACCGCTTACCTCATGGAGATAGACGGGGTGGCGGTATGCCACCTGGGCGATATCGGGCATGTGCTTAACGATGAGCAGGTGGAAGAGATGGGCAACGTCGATGTGCTGCTGCTGCCGGTGGGCGGAGTGTCCACCATAAATGCCGCCATGGCCGCCGAGGTTATCCGCAAGCTGGAGCCTAAGGCGGTAATCCCCATGCACTATAAGACACCGGCAATAGACCGGGAGCTTGACCCGGTGGAGGATTTCCTCAAGGAGATGGGCATGGGACAGGTCGAACCCCGCCCCAAGCTCTCCGTCAGCAAATCGAACCTGCCCATCAGCACGCAGGTATTTGTGCTGAGCGTTTAACCTATAAGAGCAACTGCGTAATTGCGCAATTACTTAGTCCCCATCCAGAAAATCCAACAATAAGCGGTTGAAGGCTTCACTGTTCTGCTGATGGGGGGCGTGTCCGTAGCCCGGCAGCACCTCCAGCCGTGCCTCCGGTATCAATTTCTCCGCCCGGCGGGCGATAGACAGGGGCAGATAGGGGTCGAGGCGTTTCCAGACAAGGAGCGTCGGCACGGTCAGCCTGGCCAGTTCATCAATGCTGACCTGGTCATAATCATCCCCTTCCTTCACTAGGAATTTGGGGTAGGGTTGAGGCTTTCTGAATAGTGTACGCAGCGCCCAGAAAACCGTAAGCAGGGCGGTGCCGAACCGGGAGACTTTGCCGAGTCCGGAGGCATCAATCAGGACCAGCTTGCTTATCAGTTCATGATTCTGAAGGGCGATATCCAGGCATACCCTCGCCCCGAAGGAGTGGCCCACGAGAATCGGCTTTTCCAGTTGAAGCGCGTTAATAAATTCCAGGATAAAATCGCTGAAGTCCGAGAGGTAGTAGCCGTCCTCGTTTCTATCGCTCTGCCCGAATCCTATCAGGTCGGGTGCGTAGAGGGTGTAGCGGTGGGCCAGGGCGGTCATCGTATTGGTCCAGTCGCGGGAGTCACTGGCGCCACCATGCACCAGCACGACCGGCGGGCCGACGCCCGCTTTTAAATAATGCGTCCGGTGGCCGTTAACGTTCAGCTTGAAACCCTCGATACCTAACTTGCCGTCCTTAGTCTCCTTTGTCACTGTGAGTAGCCTCTATCTTGATAAAATTTATAAATCCCTCAAGTGAGCGGGATACCACTCTCTCCTGCCGGTAGACGCAGTAGAAGTCCCGGCTCAGCCGCAGGTCGCGTACGCCAACCTGCCGTACCAGGCCCAGCGCCAGGCTCTTTTTGATGGCCAGGTTCGACACGAAGGCGATGCCGGCCCCGGCGGCCACTGCCGAGACGACAGCCTGGGTGCTCCCCAGGACGAGATTGGGGATAAACTTCCTGGGGTCGAGTCCGGCCCGGGACAGCCGGCTTTCCAGGCTGCGCTGCGTGCCCGAGGTGGCCTCGCGGAAGATGAGCGGCTCGCCTTCCAACTCGTCCGGCGATATCTCGCTTTTCCGGGCGAAGGGGTGCTCCGGGAAAACGATGAGGACAATCTCATCGCTGGCTACCTTGAAAGACGACAGGTCCCGTCCTTCCGGCGCCATGCCGCAGAATCCCACCTCGTAGGTGTTATCACGAACTCTGTTGATAACCGTAAGCGAATCGGAGATGTCCACCTGGATTTTCACGGCCGGGTACCGCTGCTTGAATTCTGCCAGGAGTGCGGGCAGCAGGAACTCGCCGGGGATGGTGCTGGCGGCGATGAGCAGGTCTCCGGAAATCTCCTCGCGCATCTGCTCCAGGTCGTGCTGAAGGCGGTCGCGCTCCGCCTCTATCGACTCGGCGAACTTAAGAAGGCGCTTACCGGCGGCGGTCGGGGTAATCGCCCTCTGGGCGCGGTCGATAAGGCGCATGCCGAGTTCGCGTTCCAGCTTCTGAATCTGGAAAGACACCGCCGGCTGGCTGATGGCCAGCTTCCTGGCTACCTCGGAGAAGCTGCCGAGCCTGATAACTTCCTGGAAGGTTTTAAGGTGGTCTATATTCATAATACTTGAGGGTGATATAAGTTTAATTTATCTTGCACTAAGATAATACTTATGATATAATCCTCCGTGATTATTGTATGGCATTAACGGCAAATCATCAAGGGCAAGGAGTAGACCCTGAGTAAGAAGGGAATTTTTATCATAGCCGCCGGGCTGATTTTCGGGGTTCTCGCTGCTTTTATGGTCAACTGGGGTAACCCGGCCAATATGGGTATCTGCGTGGCCTGCTTCATCCGGGATATAGCCGGTGCCCTCGGCCTGCACCGGGCCGGCGTGGTGCAGTATATCAGGCCGGAGATTATCGGGTTCGTTCTGGGGGCTTTCATTACCGCTTTCGCCTTCCGAGAGTTCCGCGCCCGGGGCGGCTCTTCGCCCCTAATCCGCTTTCTGCTGGGTGCCTTCGTCATGATTGGAGCCCTGGTGTTTCTGGGGTGCCCGGTGCGCATGATTCTGCGGCTGGCCGGCGGCGACCTTAACGGTATCACGGCGCTGGCGGGGCTGATAGCCGGAGTGCTGGTCGGTATTTTCTTCCTGAAGGGGGGATTCAACCTGGGACGTGCTACCAGAGTCCGCGCGATGGTCGGGTGGATGATGCCGGTGCTCATGGTGGGGTTGCTGCTTCTAGCCATTTTCAAGCCCGGATTTATTTTCAACAGTGAGTCCGGACCGGGGGCGATGTCCGCCTCGCTCTGGATTGCCACTGTCGTCGGCCTGGTGGTCGGGTTCCTGGCCCAGAGGACGAGAATGTGCTTCGTCGGGGGCTGGCGCGACCTCTTTCTGGTTAAGGATACCTACCTGTTCAGCGGTATCGCCGCCTTCTTCGTGGCGGCTCTGGTGGTAAATTATTTTGCCAGGAACTTCGGCGCCGACGGTATCTATCACTGGGGATTCACCGAGCAACCGATAGCCCACAACATGCACCTCTGGAATTTCCTGGGTATGGGCTTGGTGGGGCTGGCGGCAACCATGCTGGGCGGCTGTCCACTGCGCCAGTTGATTCTGACCGGAGAGGGAGATTCCGATGCTGCCGTGACTGTCCTCGGGCTGTTCGCCGGCGCCGCCATCGCCCACAACTTCTCGCTGGCGTCGAGCCCGGCGGGTACCGGCGCCTGGGGGCCGGTGGGGGTTATCATCGGGCTGGTCTTCTGCCTGGTAGTCGGTTTCGTGATGAGGGAGAAGGTATAAATATATGGCATTTCTGAAACGTAAAAAAGAGTCCTTTAATGGCGGCGGTCTGGTACTTTTTGATGTCGTCCAGCCCGCCATGCAGGCAGAGAAAGTACTGAAAAAGGCGGACTATAAGGTCAGGCTCGTAGCGCCGCCGCCGGAGCTGCGCAAGGGCTGCGACCTGGCCGTGGAGATAAACCTGGTGGAGCAGCCCGGCATCGAGCGACTTCTAAGGCAGAACGGGGTCGACTATGTCGAGGTAAGACCGCTTAAAGTCGGCACCTCGGAGATACTGGAGATTGTCAGGGTAGTCGATTTCGGCGACTGGGTAATGGTCAAGGCCGCCAATATGAAACTTACCTTTGAGAAGGAGAGCGGGAAAATCGTGAATACTTCAGGCGGCGGCTGCCCGGATATCCCCGTCATGCACGCCGAACTGCTGGATAAGCGGGTCAGCGAGGCGCCCCGGCCTGGAGACCTCGGCTACACGCTCTGTTCCCTGATGCTGGACAGGGCCCTCGAGGAGAGCCTGTCTCTCTGGGAGGGGGGTGAGCGACCATGATGCTCATCGCCGGTACTGTCCCCATCGGGGATATGCCCCTGACTTTCGGTAAAGCGAGCTCGGAAGGCGATTCACT
>Ga0315547_1001445_pt1 | contig 18820 bp, 22 predicted proteins | sample SalMarSW160240MG_2_FD_202542 | JGI IMG/M metagenome (GOLD analysis project Ga0315547, IMG submission 202542) | Salt marsh sediment microbial communities from the Plum Island Ecosystem LTER, Massachusetts, United States - Salt Marsh Sediment SW1601-240 ...
AAAAAGAGAGGCCTTGTCCTCGATGAGGATAACGAGCGGCACATCAGGGAACTGTTGAGAAAAGAGCACGGCATGGCCGCGTATGCCAAGCTAAATATTCCCCGCATCGATGCCGCCCTTAAAAAATCAAATGTCGTGGTTGATGGGCTGTACTCGTGGGAGGAGTACCGGCTGCTGAAAGGCCGCTACGGCGATGATTTCACTGTAATCGCCGTCTGGGCCTCGCCGGAAACGAGGTATGCCCGACTCGGCAGCCGGGCGGAACGGCCGCTGACCCGTGCCGAAGCCGCCAGTCGCGACCGCACCGAAATCGAAAATACCAACAAGGGCGGGCCGATTGCCCTGGCCGACCACACGATCGGCAATGAGTCCTCGCTGTCCGACCTGCATAAGGAGGCAAATAAATTACTGGCAAGATGGAAATGAAAAAAGCAATTACCCGGCCAACCGTCGACGAATATTTTTTGAAAATCGCCTCGGTGGTGGCGGAGCGCTCCACCTGCCGCCGTCACCATGTGGGCGCGGTGGCGGTAAAGGACAAGCATATTCTGTCCACCGGCTACAACGGCGCCGCCTCCGGCTCTAAAGACTGTCTGGAACTGGGCTGCCTTCGCGACGAGCTTGGCATACCCTCCGGGGAGCGCCATGAGATCTGCCGCGGCATTCACGCCGAGCAGAACGTCATCATTCAGGCCAGCCTCCACGGCGTCAGCCTGGAGGGGAGCACCATCTACTGCACCCACACTCCCTGCGTTCTCTGCGCCAAGATGCTGGTCAACGCCAGAATTAAACGGTTCGTTAGCTTTGGCCACTACAATGACAGCACCTTTGTCGACCTGTTCCGGGAAGCCGGCATTGAATTCGAGAGCAAAAAAAGGCCGCCCCCTCAGGTCAGCTTTCTGGACTAACATGAGAATCGCAGGCAACAGCCATGAGCAAGGTTTCCATCGTTAAAGTCGAAAACGATTATTATGATGCCCTTCGCCGGGCGCTTGACGACCTCGGGGAAAAGCCGGTGGAAAGGGGCGATAGCGTGCTTATCAAGCCCAACCTCTATGAGCCCAAAGCTCCCGACAGCGGCGATATTACCAATCCCGGGGTTGTTGAGGCCGTGGCCAGGTACTGCCTTGATGCCGGCGCGGGCCGGGTGGTTATCGGCGAGGGGCCGAGCTACTACCAGCCGGAGTCACAGCTCAGGCCCTGCTTTACCCAGAGCGGCATAAGCGAGGTCGCCGACCGTCTCGGTATCGAGTGGGTGCTTTTTGACGAGCACGAATACCGGACCTTCAAGGATATCTCAAAGGCCGCGCCTGATGAATTCCGGGTCACCGAATATGCCTTCTCCTGCGATAAGCTGCTCAACGTGCCGGTGATGAAAACGCACTACCAGACCACGGTCACCCTGGCGATGAAGAACCTGAAGGGGTGCCTGAAGCGGGAGGACAAGCCCCGCTTTCATCAACAAAAGGACCTGAGCCGGGCCATCGTGGAGCTGAACAAAATAGTCAGGCCGGCGCTCAACATCATAGACGCCACCGCCAAAAAGCTGGGCAGCGTTGGCTATTCCATGTTGAGTCAGCCCCTCGGCGCGCGCCTGCTTCTGGTCAGCACCGACGCCGTGGCCGTGGATGCCGTCGGCTGTGCCCTCATGGGCATCGACCCCGATACCGTGCCAACGGTAACCCTGGGTGCGGCGGCGGGGCTGGGCGAAAGCGACCTGACCAGAATCGATATCATCGGTGAAGAGCTGAAACGGCTGAAGTTCAAGGTCAGGCTGCCCCAGGAGCAACTGCAGCGCAGTTTCCCGCAGCTTGAGATAAGCGGCACCAATAAGGCGTGCAGCGGCTGCTTCATCCCGCTGCTTTCCACTCTCCTCACGCTGAGTGAGCATGGTGCAAAACTGAAAGCGCCGCTGCGCATCTGCCTCGGCGCTGAGCCTGATATTCCGGAAGATAGAGCCTGCCTGCTGGTCGGCGACTGCGCCATCGCCGATGAAGAAAAGGAGAACTGCGTCGCCGGCTGTCCGCCTGTCCGCGAAGAAATCCGCCAGCGCCTGATGGCCTATTTCGCCTAACCCGCTTCTTTTATCAGCCGGTCAATGCGCTTCAACGCCTCTTCGATGTCTTCCGCGCTGACCATGCGGTTGGTCACCGCCCGCACGCTCCGGCCACTCCGGGAAAGGAATTTTACTCCCCGCTCCCCGATTTTGATGACAAAATCACTGACTTTCGCCGGAGACTCAAAGTTCACTATGTTCGTCGGCACCTTCTCCGGACGGACGGAGAAGCCGGGTATCTGGGCCAGCCCCTCCGCCAGCCGCCGGGCATTGGCGTGGTCCTCGGCAAGGCGGTCAACCATCTTCTCCACGGCCACGATGCCAGCGGCCGCGATAACCCCGGCCTGCCGCATCCCTCCCCCAAGCATCTTGCGCCACTTCCTCGCCCTCTCCACTGCCCCCTTCGTGCCGCAGAAAAGCGAGCCGACGGGCGCACTCAGCCCTTTGGAAAGGCAGAAGCCGACCGTGTCCGCCGGCGCTGTCAGTTCCCGGGCCGGTACGCCGAGAGCAACGGCAGCGTTAAAGATACGGGCACCGTCAAGGTGAACCAGAAGCCCGTGCTGATGGGCCAGCCCGGAAATCTCCCCAGTATACTCCCTGGTTAACACCGCGCCGCCGCAGCGATTATGGGTGTTTTCCAGACAGAGCAGGGTGCTCGTCGGGAAGTGGATGTTCTCCGCGCGTATTGCCTTTTCCACATCAGTCGGGTCGAGCCTGCCATCCTCATCATTGGGAACGGTGCGTATCACCACCCCACCCAATGTCGATGCCCCGCCGACCTCGTACCAGAGCATATGGGCCTCGCTGCCGAGGATGATTTCATTGCCGGGGCGGGTATTGCTCAGGACACCGAGCAGGTTGCTCATCGTGCCGCTGGTGGTGAAAAGCGCTGCCTCCTTGCCCATGACTTCGGCGGCCAGCTCTTCCAGACGGTTGACCGTGGGGTCTTCCCGGTGGACATCATCCCCGACCTCAGCCTCATACATTGCCCGCCGCATCTCCTCCGTCGGCAGGGTTATGGTATCGCTGCGCAGGTCAATGCTATTCATTCTGGCCACCTTTCTTGTCCGTTTGTTTTAAATTCTATAATATCACAAAGGGCCACGTGTCGGCAGTCGCCAGCGTTGATTTTTACCGCCATATATGTTTAAATGGGCTTTGGAAGGAGCGGAGCTGTGGAAGATTTAAAATTGAAAGCAACGCACCGGATGGTGCTGAGAAAGAAGGTCAGGTTTTTGCGCCGTCAGGGGATAACCCCGGCCCACCTCTACGGTCACAATGTCAAGTCAGCGGCGTTGCAGTGTGATACTGATTCCCTGCGGGAACTGCTCGCTCACGCCGGAAAGACCAGGCTCGTCAGCCTTGAGGTTGATGGCGAAAAAGCAAAGAGCGTTTTCGTCCGCGAGGTTCAGCGCGATGTCATCACCAGAGAGCTGCTGCACGTTGATTTCTACGAAGTAAAGCGAACGGAAAAGATAACCGTGGACGTGCCCATCGTGCTCGTGGGAGAAGCGCCGGCACTGAAATCCAAGGGGCGCATGCTCGTTCACGGCATCAACAGCCTGAGCGTTGAATGCCTTCCCGCCAGCGTGCCGCCCCATATCGAGGTTGACATCGGCCAGCTGGAAGAGGTGGAGCAGGCAGTCCACGTCAAAGATATCGTCCTTGACTCAGGAATCACGGTTCATGCCGACCCCGAGCAGCTGGTGGTAAAGATAAGTGAAGTGGCGGTAAAGGAAGAGGTCGAGGAAGTGCCCGAGGTCGCAGAGGAGGAAGCAGTGGCTGAAGAGGAAGCGGGGGCTCCGGCTAAAGAGGAGGGGACGAGCGAATAGGGTTAGCCTGTGGCCGACCGCGATAACAGTATGTAGTATATCGAAGTACCTGGTGATTATCGGCGATGATTATTGACTTCCATACCCATGTCTTTCCACCAAAGGTCAAGCAGAAACGCAGCCAGTACATCGAGCGCGACCCCTGTTTTGCCCTGCTCTATGCCAAGAAAGAGGCCAAAATCGCCACCACCGAGGAACTCATCGATAGCATGGACCGGGAAGGCATTGACGTCTCGGTCATTGTCAACTTCGGCTGGATAACCCACGAGCTCTGCGTGGAGACCAACGATTATATCCTGGAATCAATTGCCCGCTTCCCCAAGCGACTTATCGGTTTCGGCACGGTTCAGCCGCAGTCGCTCAATGCCGCCATCGACGAAATTGAGCGCTGCGCCCAGAATGGTGCCAGAGGCATCGGCGAGATGCGGCCCGACATACAGTTGCTCGACCTCGAAGATGAGCCCATTGTCTCTCCATTCATGGAAGCAATTAAGACAAACCGGCTCATCTTCCTTACCCACGCCTCCGAGCCTGTGGGCCACGAGTACCCTGGCAAAGGAATCGTCACTCCTGACGTGCTGTATCCCTTCCTCACCAAGTATCCCGATGTAACCATTGTCTGTGCCCACTGGGGAGGCGGCCTGCCGCTGTACGCGCTGATGCCCGAGGTGCAGAAGTCGCTGCAGAACGTTTACTTCGATACCGCCGCCTCGCCGCTTCTGTACCAGCCCCAGATATATACCCTGGTCAGCCAGCTGGTCGGCGCGGAGAAGATACTCTTCGGCAGCGACTACCCGCTTCTGCCGCCATCGCGACTTCTCCAGGAAATCAATGCCACCGCTCTCACCGATGAGGAGAAACGCCTGGTCACCGGCGAAAATGCCAGGAAGCTGCTTGATATATAGATGAGCATAGAGCAGATTCGTTCCTTTATCGCCATTGAACTGCCCGACGAGGTAAAGTCGGCACTGGCCGAATTGCAGACCGGGCTCCAAACGGACAGACAACCTTCGGTGAAGTGGGTTGACCCGTATGCTATACATTTGACCCTCAAGTTTCTGGGCAGCATCGCCGGAGACAGAATCAGCGACATTTCCAGCGCCATAGAGGAAGCAGCGCAGGATTTCTCACCTTTTTCGCTTGAAATCAAGGGGCTGGGAGTTTTCCCCAACTTCAAACGAGTCCGGGTGGTATGGGTCGGCATGGGGGGAGATATACCCCGGCTGAAACAGCTTCAGCAGCGCATTGAGTCCAACCTGGTGCCGCTCGGCTTTGCCCGTGAGTCGCGGCCGTTTACCCCTCATCTTACCCTGGCTCGCGTCAGAGAAAATGCGTCACCGACGGAACAGCAGCGCTTCGGTCAGCTTATCGCCGATTCCAGTTTTGAGACCGCCCATCATTTTACCGCGGGCAGCATCAGCCTGATGCGCAGCCAGCTGACCCCAGAAGGTGCCATTTACCGCCAGATTACCAAAATCGGCCTGAAGAAACCCTTGTCAAAAGGCTCTGATTAATTATATACTTAGAAACAACTTCAGGATGGGAGGAGGACCTCATGGAACAACTCAATTTCCCCAAATGTCAGAAATGCCAGACTGGTGACCTTGTGCCCCTTTCCGATTTCGGCAGTCAGGGGGCCGCGATTCTCTATAAAGCCTGGGTATGCACCAATCCTGAATGCGGCTTCAACCTGAAAATCAGGAATGGTGATGTCTATCTTAACGAGCCCATTATGAGTGGGGCGCTGCACAACAGCCGCGTCCGATAGCACACCAACTTTCGGTAAAAACCCTATATAATAGGTGATAACGTGCTTCCTCAATTAGCCAAACTAAAGGGGACAGCACTCGGTTTCCTTTTTCCACCTTATTGCGTCGGCTGTGGCAAAGAAGGAGCTTTTATCTGTCCGTCATGCCGCAGGTCAATGCCGCGAATAATGCCCCCCATCTGCCCCAGATGTGGTCGGCCTCAGGCCAGCGGGATAGTATGTCCCGACTGCGTACGCTGGCAGGCGGCGATAGACGGTATCCGCTCCCCGTTTCGCTTTGAAGGAGTGATGCGCGAGGCGATTCATCAGCTTAAGTACCATAACCTGAGGGCTCTGGCAGTCCCTCTGGCGGCAATGCTGCAGGAGTACCTTGCCGCCAGCCCGCTGGACTTCGACATTATGGTGCCGGTACCCCTGCACCGTAAACGATTGAGAGAGCGCGGCTACAATCAGGCCAGGCTGCTGGCACAGGAGCTGGGAAAACTGATAAATAAACCGGTAGCCGATGATATTCTGGTTCGACTGAGACATACACCCCCGCAGGCCCGAACCGCAAACATAGAAGAACGAGCACATAATATCGCTGATGCTTTTGCCTGCCGCGATGACAGACTTCGAGGCCAGCAGGTGCTGCTGCTTGATGATGTTGCCACCTCCGGAACCACGCTCGATGCCTGCGCCACGGCGTTGAAAGCGAACGGGGCGGTTACGGTGTGGGGACTGGTCATGGCGCGAGAGATTTAACCGTCAGGAGTGAGAAGATGGAGCTGCAGATTACAGGGCTGAATATGGAAGTATCTCAAGAAGTGCGCCGCTACGTTGAGCGCAAAATCGGCAAATTAACACGCCATTTTCCCAATATCATTGAGTCGATTGTGGAAATCAGCCAGGAAAAGACCCGGTCTCCCCAGCAGAAGTTCATGGTACGGGCCAGTGTCATCGGCAACGGTATCAGATTGCACAGCGATGAGCGCGGCGAAGACCTGTTTCAGGCAATCGACAGGGTCACCTCAGCGCTGGACCGTCAGCTGGAGCGGCAGAAGGGAAAACTCTACGAGAAAGGCAAGGGCAGCTCGCTGGCGCGAGGTGAATTCCAGATAGAAAAAGCAGAGCCGTTCCAGCCGGAAGTGGTCAAAGTAAAGCGGTTTGCCATGAAGCCGATGTCCGTACTTGAGGCTGCCGAACAGATAGTCATACTGGAACACAGTTTTTTCTTCTTTCTCAATACCGACACCGATGAATTGAACGTGCTGTACCAGCGCAAGGACGGCAACTACGGTTTGATTGAACCGGAGCTGGGATAAAGAGTTTTAAAAAGGCCGCGGTTATGCGATAATAAAGTGAGACATGGCAGCTAAAAGAAGAAGTCTCTACCTGTATCTGACACTGGTTTGCTTTTTCGGCATTATCGCCATTTTCATTGTAGATGGGTACGTGGGCATCTATGACACCATCTATATCACCGCCGGTGAGCGGGAACAGAAGGTAGAATCCGACGTATGGCAGCGCAATGACACGTTCTGGTCCAGCGGGATAGCGCGGGAGGAGAAAGCCTTTATCCGCTATGAAGTGGACAACCGGCAGTTCTCCAGGTACGAGGCAGACGTTGATGTCACCGTCTGGCGGATGCAGGAAAAGGTCAGCGATGTGCTCTCCCAGCGCATCGCCATCGGGGCTTTTGACAAGGTATATGTGGAATGGACGATTGACACCGCCGAGCTTCTGCCGCCGGACGCTCCGCCGGAGCAGGGCTTTGATTACACGCTGACCATCAAACGGGGAGAAATAGAGCGGAACATAATTCTCAACATCGACCCGTATCCATACCCGGTGATAAAGACGGTGCCGGCACCACCAAGATAACCAGAGGTAAAGAAAGTGAATATAAGACTGGAATACGTTTTATTTGGCTTTGGCATTCTCTTCTGCCTGGCCGGCGTTGGTTACCTGGCCGCCGAGTATGTGAAAAACCTTTCTGAAGCGGGGAAGCTGGTCTCCCTGCTGCTCACCGTGGCCATGTTTGCGTTCCTGAGCAAATACTTTGAAGACATAGGGTGGTGAACTGAATGCTGACTGCTGTTGCCGTGCTCGCTTCTCTGGCACTGATTGGCTGGCTCATTTACCGGGGGGTAAGGCAGAAGCCAATCCAGGCGCACACCGCGGTCCGGGCCATTGCCTACCTCACTGGCCTGTATACCTTCGCCTTCTTCCTCAGCATGGACTTCCCGCTGCTGATTAAAGTAGTGGTCAGCATCGTGCTCGGGGCAGCACTGATTGTCATCGGCGCCACCATCCAGCGCCGCCGCCCTGCGGACAGAAGTTAAGGGCTTTTATCCCACGTCAGCTTCGCCCGGTACAGCCGCCGCTTGGCCTCGGAAGTCCCCCGCAGCTTCAGGTTCAGGAAGTCCATCTCATATTCCTCAATCAACCCCTCGTCAGCAAAGCTGTAATACCGGTCGTCACCGATGATGATATGGTCGATAACCTTCATCTGCATGATTTTGCCGACGTATACCAGCTCCCTGGTCAGCTGTTTATCGCTGGTGCTCGGCGTGGGGTTGCCGGAGGGGTGATTGTGGACGAATATCAGGGCGGTCGCGTGGTCTTTAATCGCCCCCTCAATGATTTCCCGCGGCGAAATGGCGCTGCTGTCCACCGTCCCTTCGAAGAGGTCAGTCACCTCGATTATCTGGTTCTGGCTGCTTAAGTAGATAACCTTGAACAGCTCTTTTTTCAGGTCGCGCATGGCGTGGTAAAGATAGTCAAATATCTCACGCGAGGACTTAAGCAAAGGCTGGTCCACGATTTTCCCTTTGAGAAACTCCCGGGCAATCTCCTGAACCAGCCTGACGCCGAAGGCGCTGTGTGGACCGATGCCCTCGATCTGCTGTAACTCCTCCGCGGAAGCCGAGAGCACTCCCCGCAGCGTCTTGAAGCGCTTCAACGCCTCTTTCGCCTGCGGCTTGCAGTCTTTACGCGGAGAGCCCAGCGTCAGCAGCAGCTCCACGATTTCATAGTCGTGGAAACCGGATAGCCCGGATTTCAGGAACTTCTCCCTGAGCCGCCGGCGGTGTCCCCTATACATCTCATCGGGAGGCATATCCACCGTTCTCACTTCTTTTCCAGTTTGAGACTTCCCTCCCCCACTATCGCCACCAGACGCGCGTGAAGTTCGGGGCAGAAATCAGCTTGAATATCGAAAAAGCGCATCTGCGTTACTTTGCTTCCGTTGGTTACCTTCAGCTTCACCTCGTCGTGCCCGGGATAACCCCGTAAAATGTCAATAATCCTGTGCAGACTGGCCTTGTCTGCCTCGGCATCACTGGTCTGGCTGAGGCTGATGACCAGTCGGCGATTTTCTACTGGTATTTCGCTTGGCATAGTCTCCTCAACAGCCTGTTCCGTTTCCGCAGGCGGGCGGGCAACTTCCTCTTCCTTTACTTCCGCCTCTGCTTTCTCTTCTACAGGCTGGTAAAGGCGTACTTCCTCGCAGCTCAACTGCACCCGGTCCTCCCTCATCCTCACCTTGCCGTTCACTTCAACGATGTTCCCCTCCTGCCACAGCTCACCGGTCTCCGCATAGACTTTGGGCCAGACCATAATTTCGACCTGTCCGCTGAGGTCCTCAAGCACGGCGCTGGCAAAGGCTTTCCCCTCCCTGGTGAAGATCTGGCGGACTGACCCCACCATGCCCACAATGTCCACCATCTGCCCGACCAGCTCGACGTCGACCTGCCCGACCAGCATGGTCTCCGCGCTTAATTCGCCGGCCACGGCGCTGAAGGGGTGCTCGGAAAGGTAGACACCGGTCAATTCCTTTTCCCAGGCAAGCTTTTCTTTCACGGGGACATCTTCCACTGTTCCAAGGTCAAGGCTCGACATGGGCACCGGCGTTTCTTCCCCCCACAGGTCAAACATGGTCGACTGTCCTGACTCGCGCCGCCGCTGCTCCCGCTGCGCCAGCGCGATAATGCGGTTCACGTTGCTCAGCAGCACCACCCGACTGCCCAGGGAATCGAAGGCACCGGCTTTGATAAGGCTCTCAATGACCCGCCGGTTGATGCCATGCAGGTCACAGCGGCGGCAGAGGTCCTCAATGGACTTGAACTCCCCGTTTTCATTTCTTTCCGCCACCATTGGCTCGACGGCACCCGGCCCCACATTCTTTATGGCCGCCAGCCCAAAGCGAATGGCGGGGGCAGCGCCCTCTTTTTGGATGGAGAAACTGACCTGACTGCTATTGATATCCGGCGGCAACACGTCTATACCCAAACGACGGCACTCGGCAACCGCGCTGGCCACTTTCTCCGGCTGGTCGGCGTGGATGATGAGAAACGCGGTCATGTAATCCGCCGGGTAGTTAGCCTTGAGATATGCCGTCTGGTAGGCAATGAGGGCGTAGCTCACGCTGTGGGCTTTGTTGAAGGCATAGCCGGCAAACGGCTCTATCAGGTTGAAGACCTGGGTGGCGAGGTCGGCGGAGAACCCGTTTTTCCTGGCGCCTTCAACGAAACGGCGCCTTTCTTTCTTCATCACCTCTGGTATTTTCTTGCCCATGGCCTTGCGGAAAATGTCCGCCTGCCCCAGGCTGTAGCCGGCAAACTCCCGCACGATGAACAGCACCTGGTCCTGATAGACGATTACGCCGTACGTTTCCTCAAGGATATTGCCCAGAGCGGGATGAGGGTAACGGATGGGTTCCAGGCCATGTTTCGCCTTGATGAAGGTGGGGATGTGCTCCATCGGTCCGGGACGGTAGAGCGCCACCATGGCAGCGATGTCGCTGAAGGCCGTCGGTTTCAGCTCCTTGACGTAGCGGCGCATGCCGGCCCCTTCCAGTTGAAAGACCCCGGTCGTCTCTCCAGAAGAGAGCAGGCTGAACGTTTTGACATCGTCCATGGGGATATTATGTAAATCGATTTCAACGCCGTGGTTTTCGGCAATGATTTCCCTCGCCTTGCCCAGGATGGTGAGGTTGGCCAGGCCGAGGAAGTCCATTTTGAGCAGGCCGATCTCGGCAATATCTCCCATGGAGAACTGGGTCATCACCGACTCCTGACCATTGACCTTGCTGCTCCATTGTAATGGGACATATCTGGTAAGCGGTTCTCTGGAAATGACCACGCCAGCGGCATGGGTGCTGGCATGGCGGGCAATCCCTTCCACCCCCCGTGCCGAGTCCACCAGATTATGGATTATCTGGTCATCACGGTATATGCTCCCGAGCTCGCTGTTCTCATTCAGGGCCCTGGCCAGCGTCATGGTCGGCGAGTATGGCACGAGTCGGGCCACGCGGTCAACATCGCTGTAGGTCATGCCCAGCGCCCGACCCGCATCCCGGATGGCTGCTTTGGCACCCAGCGTACCGAAGGTGATTATCTGCGCCACATGGTCCTGGCCGTACTTATGGGAAACGTAGGCGATAACTTCGTCACGGCGGTCATCCTGAAAATCAAGGTCGATGTCCGGCATCTCCTTGCGCTCCAGATTGAGGAATCGCTCGAAGACCAGCCGGTGCTCGATGGGGTCAACCGCCGTGATACCGAGGATGTGAAGAACTATGCTGGCGGCGGCACTGCCCCTCACCCCAAAAAAAATATTGCGTTCTTTGACGAAGGAAATGATGTCCCAGACCACGAGGAAGTAGTTGGCAAACTGGGTCTTCTTGATAACTTCCAGCTCATAGTCAAGCCGCTGTTTTATTTCTTCGGTGGCCTGGGGATAGTAGCAGGGCAGGTTTTCGTGACACAGGTCGGCGAGAAAGTCGTCGGCCTTTTTCCCCGGTGGCAGTTCAATCTCGGGCAGGTGCAGCCGCCCGAACTCCAGGGTGAGGTCGCACATGCCGGCAATTTTCTCCGCATTCTCCAGGGCCTGCGGGATATCCTGAAAGAGCTCGGCCATCTCCTCCGGGCTCCTCAGATACAGGGTATCCGAGGCCATTCTCATCCGCTTCTCATCATGAACAGAGGAGTTGGTGCCGATACACAGGAGCAAATCGTGAATCTGAGCGTCCTCACGCCTGATGTAGTGTATATCATTGGTGGCCACCAGCGGGATGCCAAGCTCATCGCTCATGGCAATCAGGGCCTGGTTTACCCGCTCGAGCTCGGAGATGGGCTGCCGCTGTATCTCGAGGTAGAAATCGCCAAATACCTGCCGGTACCACTGTGCCGCCTGTCTGGCGTCCTGAAGTCTTCCTTCCAGAATTAACCGTGGTATCTCGCCCGCGAGGCAGCCGGACAGGGCAATCAAGCCTTCGTGATACTGCTCCAGGAGCTCCTTATCCACCCGCGGCCGGTAGTAAAAGCCCTCAAGGTGCGCCTTGGTGACCAGCTGAATCAGGTTCTGGTATCCGGTGTGGTTCCTGGCGAGAAGAATCAGGTGATAGTGGTTTCTGTCGGCTACATCGCGGCCGGAGCGACTTCCCGGCGCCAGGTATACCTCGCAGCCGATGATGGGCTTTATCCCCGCCTCCCTGGCAGTGCGGTAAAACTCGATGACGCCATACATGGCGCCGTGGTCGGTTATCGCCAGGCTGTCCATACCCAGCTCTCTGACCCGTGAAATCAGCTGTGGAATGCGGCACATGCCGTCGAGCAGACTATACTCGGTATGGACATGAAGATGCGTAAACATAGAACCCTGCAGAAAAATCTACATAATTATAGCACAGGGCTCCGATTTTGCAGTATCATTACCCACCTTAAAAAGTGTAAAATCTGAATACCGGAATGAAAATTTTAACATTTGTCGCCAGATGGCTTTTCGTTCTCTGCCTGCCTTTACTCCTGCTTTCGGCAAGCATTGGCGGGGCCGCCAACAGCCTCGCCCTTTACCATTACGGCTTTGACAGATATGGCGTGGGCCAGACCACGGGCCTGTCTGAAGTCGAGCTGGATAGAGCCGCCAGAGGACTCATACACTACTTTAATTCCAGTGAAGAATACATCAGCCTGACCGCGGTCAAAAACGGCCAGTCATTCACGCTGTTTAACGAGCGGGAGGTCGTTCACCTGAAAGATGTGAAGGACCTGTTCCGGCTGGACTACTGGGTATTTCTGGGCGCGCTCCTCTATTCGCTCGCCTATGCTGTTTTTTTGCTGTGGCTGGGAGAAAGGCGCCGGCTGGCGCGGAGGCTTATCTGGGGCGGCGGCCTCACCCTGGGCCTGATGCTGCTGCTCGGCCTGAGCACCATGCTCAACTTCGACCAGTTCTTCCTCCAGTTCCACCTGCTCAGCTTCAGCAACGAGTTCTGGCAGCTCGACCCTGGTCAGGACTACCTGATAATGCTCTTTCCGCGCGGCTTCTGGTACGACGCCACGCTCTTTATTGCCAGCGCTACGGCGGTGGGGGCGGTGATAATAGGAGGGGTGGGTATCTTTATCTACTCCTCCGCAGGTCTGAGCCGCGGGTAAACGATGGAAACGATAACCAGGGCCGCCCCGGCCGCCATCAGCCCTATCCCCAGCACCTGCATCGGGGCAACAAGGTCATTAATAAAGCCGTTGAGCCAGGTCTGCAGCGAAGGCGGTATATCCGGAAGCGGGATACTGGAAGAATAGCGCTGCGTCGCCCAGACACCGGCATACTCAATGGCCCCGTAAATCAGGAAAGTGATGCCCAGCTCCCGGGTGGCACCCTTGACGCTGCGGTGCAGCAGAATGATGCCCATTATCAGCACCACCATCAGCGCTATCAGCCCGTAATAAGCCGTCTGCATATACCCGGCATTCTCCCGTACTATATCGACCAGAGCCATCATCTCCGGCGGCAGGGAACTCTCATCGATGACGAATTCCGACGGTATTTCAGACTCAAACTGCCGGTAAAATTCCTCGAAATACTGCTCCAGCATTTCCGGTGGCAAAGCAGCAACTTCCGGCGGCAGACTTTCCTTGTTCTGCTGGAAAAGCTGCCACAGCCTGTCCCTCAGGCCCATCTTTATTGGTTCAAATGATATAACCACGTTCAGCTCTTCACTCTTGCCGAGCAGATAATCGTAGCCGGAATAGATGGCGGCGCGCGCCTGCTCTTTAATCTGCGGTTCATTTTCGGCAATGGCACTGTAGAGCGCTTCTTCAAGGAAGGCCGCTTCCGTCGGAACCTGCCCGCTTAACTGAAAGTCGGTCATTTCCTCTGCCAGCGCCGCCATGTCCAGCTTCTCCACCTGCGCCACAACGAAGTCCGGGTCGAGCAGCGTGCTGCGCAGCGCGAACAGCGTGCCAAAAGCAGCCAGTGATAAAAAGAGCAGAAATGTCAACAGTGTCTTCAGCAGACCCTTCAGAAAATTCATAACGAGCCTCCGTTCTGGTTTCGATTTGGCTAGTATTGTAACATACCGAAGGTCGAATTACACCAGTCTTTCCCCGGCAACAGCGAGCCAATATCGGCAACGCGGCATAACAGGTACAGTTGACGAATGGCAGGGCGTTTTGTAGAATTATGGTGCATGGGCGGTTAGCTCAGTTGGTTAGAGCGCTGCGTTGACATCGCAGAGGTCAGAGGTTCAAATCCTCTACTGCCCACCATCCAGATTCGTCTTCGGAAGGGAACCGGTCCGACGAACTCCTCAATATACGCGAGCTGCTCGAAGTTTTACTCGGGCCGGAGGGGAGGCGAAGGTTGATGCTGCGGAACTTGCCAAACGCCGAGCCAGCCAATCTCCTTGTCAGGGACATACACGAGGATTCGTTGATAGTCAGAGGCGGAAAAGGCAAAAAGGATAGGATGATTCCTCTGACTCAAGATGTGGCTGAGTGTTTGCATCAGTTTATCAAGGCCAAGGGACCCGACGAGCGAGTGTTCGGTCTCAGCCCAGAAAGCCTAGGCATGAAGGTAAAACAGCTCGCTGTAAAGGCCGGACTAAACAACCTTCATACCCACACTCTTCGGCATAAGTTCGCCCCCGATGTGCTGGAGTCCGGAACCAACGTCAAAGCGCTTCAATCTCTGATGGGACACGAAAACCTGAATACCACTGAGGTATATTTGTCCCTAACCGACCGAGAATTGTTCGCCGCCGCCAAGAGGCTGGATGAACGCAATTATAAAGTCGCAAAGGAGACCGGACAGGAAAAGCTGGATTCGGGGAAGCAAAATGCTTGCGCCGTCCCTGGTGCTGCCAGTGGTAAAATTAGATCTTAGACCTTGGTCATTGCGTGGCTGTAGATTTGGCATTGCGAAAGATCCTAAGAGAACCACGTACTACCGCTTCTTCCAGTCTTTCTTTATCTAATGCATAAATGGGTATATCTGGGCCTATTTCCTGGCGGAAGACCTCTTTGTAAAGCTCAGGACGGTTATTGGACCCTATAAAGACCAAGGACTCAAAGTCCATAGACATGGCTTCCCGGACGAAGCGAAAGCATCGCAAGTCTGAGCCAATAAGCGCTCCTTGTAAGAAGCTGTGGCAGCGCCAGCAATCCGCCGCGCCTTCACTGCCTTAGAGGCGAGCGACGGTACGCGCCGGTGGCAGACCGTTGTTGACCAGACCATTACGGCAGCACAGATGGCAGATGACGGCTCCATAGTAGGCTCGACAGTCGGCGGCATGGCTTACGGAGTTAATGCCGGTGGTTCCATCATTTGGGCCAGAATGTATGGTGGTGTGGGACATAACGGCGTACACTACACCAGAAACAGCGAGTATGCACTCCTGGGTGGACCTAATCCCACGCTTTTTGATGGCGATGGTAATATACTCTGGCAAAGAGAAAAGGATAAGCCGGTAGAGATGACCGGCCCCGCCGAGCAGGACACTGGGGGCGCCAATGCTGTCTGGGTGTCTGATGATGCTTCGCTCATTATTCTAGGTGGTGATGATGGGCAGATCACTTTTTACCGGGGGGAAATAAAAGCATCGCCGGCACCAACGGTAACACCAGTGCCTGAACCAACACCAGCTCCGGAAGGAGTGCCAGCGTCACAGGTGAACTGGACAATCATCATTACTGCTATCGCCGTTATAGTGACGTCGGGGTTAGTTTCATGCGTTTTGATTAGGAAGCGAAGAATAAAAGAGGAATGATTGCTTTAGGATTGCCATGGCTGGGACGGGAATAGAATAACAATCCGCTATAAAGTGCAATACTAGGCTGAACTATTTGGAATTAAAGGCCTAACCACCAGTGCGTCACAATATACTTTGTTTTGCCATTCCACCAATTGGTCAATGGGCATTAAAGAATCTCCTGGAGAATAGGCATCATGAGCTAGAATATTGATTTTGCGCAATTGATCGCCCAAGACTAGATTATCATTCGAAAGCTTGCTCAGAAATGGGTAACCTAGCTTCCTAATTCTACGCGCGAAGCTATTTTCCTTGAATACTTTGTCGATAGTACTATAAATGCCCTTGTTCGGCATATTCAGTTTCCTTTGTTTATTGCTTATACCTCAATGCAAATTAAACCATGAGTGGAGCCTTTACATTTTTCAATCTGCCGCCTGACGAGCCAAACACCAGCCGAATTCTAGCTTTCCTGATGTCTTTGGCGCCGGTCCTGCTGGTCAGGAAAATTTTCTCATATAGAATTTCCTGCCCTGATATTCCACCTCCGTGAGACTGCCATCTTTTATCAGCTTTTCGATAACTTTCCAACCAGTATCAGCCTTCTTCAGGAACTCTACGACCGCTTCTTCCCTCATTGGATGCACTGCGGTAATGCCCAGTAAGTCATCTTCGACATTGCCGGTAGATGAAAAAGCATTTCCTTCGTAGCCGATTAGATATTCTACATTGCTTAATCTCTCTTTAAGAATCTGGTATGCCATGTTGATGGCCTGTTCACTGGCGGCGCGTATCGTCCTTCTCGCGGGTGGCCTTGTCGGAATAGCCAGGTAAGCCTTATCTGGTTTCAACTCTGCCAGGAAGCCAGCTATCCTCCCGATTTCCCCGCTATCATCGTTAATACCCTGGATAAGCATGCTCTCGGTGTTTAGTTCACCATTGAACATCCCGCGGAACCGGAGCATGCCAGCCAGAATACTCTCAATTTTTAACGATTTTTCCCGCCTATCGATTCTGCGCCATATCTCTTCACTTACCGCATCCACTTTGAGTGACACCCAATCGGCTTTTTGCAAATCCTGCCTCACATCCTCACGCCAGATAAGGGAAGCATTGGTAATGACCGCGATTTTGATATCCAGAGAACTCAGAAGCTCAATCTCTTCACCAAGATTGGCATCCAGAGTAGGCTCGCCATCGGGGACAAAGGTCAGGTAGTCAATCGGCTCACCCTTTTCTCTGACCTGTTTGACCTTCTCCCTCACACTCCGCGCTATCTCGCCTGGCTCGTAGAAAGTCTCACGCTCAACCTGCATGTTTATAGTGTTTCCCAGCTGGCAATAGACGCAGGAGTAACTGCATATTTTAGGGGGAATGTTATTTATTCCCAGGCTGTGTCCCAGTCGCCTGGATGGAACGGGGCCATAGATAATAGAACTCTCCACTATTCTGTCACCACGTGCACAGCCTTGCTATCATCGCCTGCGTTCCTATTTAAACCAGGAATCGGTTAGCAGTCACTCAAGCTCACTGCTGGTTCTTCTTCACAAATATCTGGAGGCTCTTGATTTTCCCGACTCCTTTGAGGCTGGAGACCATGGCAAGAAGCACATTGTTGATGATTTGCCGGGGGAACATGGTCAGGGTTACGGGAGCATTGTTGACGTAAAGAGACATTCGCTCTTGCTGTGGCTTTATGAAGCCCTTCTCCAAAAGGTCAACCAGACCGTCGACATCGTCAAATGAGAACTGTCTGGCCTTGGTTTCCAGAGGCTCGTCGGTGACAATGGCGATAAGCTTCCTGATACCTTTGAGAGGTGAGCCCGCACCCCTGCGGTGGACCTCTATCTTGGGCGCACTCCCCTGCTTGAAGCCCTCGGTCAGGATGATGTCGCAGTCTTCACCCAGCAGGCGCGCTATCTCTTCAAGGGGAGCATCCTGCGCCACAGGCTTCACCAGCACAATCTTATCCGGGGAACCGACCGCGGTAGCCTCGCTGCCAGCCTGGATGTGGCGCCAGCTATCCTTGCCGGGCTCATCGAACTCGACTCTCTGAGGGACATGCTTGATTGTGGCCACTCGATAGCCGCGCGACTTCAGTTCCGGAACCAGCTTCTCGATAAGGGTCGTCTTTCCCGACTCTGATCTCCCAACAACAGAAACTACCGGGGGCATCCTTTTATCCTCCTCAGCACATGCGTTAAGCCCTTCTCCAGGGCTCTCGTTTTGCTGCTATGTAATCTATCAGGGCTGCGTTAAGCGTATCTACGGCCAGAAGAGCGCAGTGCTCGCTTTCTTCAGGCAGCTTACCCAGGGCAGCCAGCATATCACGCTGGGTGATTCTCCGGCCTTCGTCAATACTCTTTCCTTTGACCATCTCGGTAATCATGCTGCCCGAGGCAATGCTGGCGCCGCAGCCATCTGTCATGAAGGTAGCATCGGCAATAATATCGTTCACTACCCTGAGCCATATTTCCATGGTGTCACCACATGGGCCAGTCACCCTGGCAAAGCCATTGGCATCCTGCATATCACCCATGTTCCTCGGGTTCATGGCATGGTCGATGACTGTGTCAGAATAGACCTTCCGGGCATCTGCTATAACCATCTGCTGCAGCTCATCGAATTCCGAAGCCATGCTTTGCCTCTTACTCACTTTACACCATTCTGGAACCATTCTGCCACAGTACGCTTATCCCCCGGGAAATCTCCCCATCGGCGTGGGCTCATAGAACGGGCAACTAATATAATCCCCCTAGCCTCTCACCATCTTTGCCCCACACTTGGGACAGCTCAGGTCGTAGCAGGGCGTGCCCACCTGATGAGACACTCTTGCTCCGCAGCTAGGGCAGACGCAGTCCCCACCGGGGCCGGCTCCGGGACTGGTACCTCCCATCCTGCCGGCACCCTTGCTTCCTTTGCCACCGCCTCTGCCTGTGCCCGGGCCGCTCCCCCAGGGAGGTCCCGTACCATCTCCTCTAGGCATTGTTACACCTCCTGTATCTGTCTTTATTTTTCTTCCTTCTCCAGCTCATCAATCCGCCCTTGCATGTCGCTTAGCTGCTGTTTCAACGCCTCTGACTGGGCTCTAAGCGCATCAAGCTCCTGCTCACGGCCCATCGGCGGGGCAAAAGGCACAGCACCCGGAAAGAACG
>Ga0315547_1001446_pt1 | contig 18811 bp, 17 predicted proteins | sample SalMarSW160240MG_2_FD_202542 | JGI IMG/M metagenome (GOLD analysis project Ga0315547, IMG submission 202542) | Salt marsh sediment microbial communities from the Plum Island Ecosystem LTER, Massachusetts, United States - Salt Marsh Sediment SW1601-240 ...
CTTGTACCCCGATCGGTGGTCTCGAAAAACCCGTTGAAGGATGTTCCCACCAACAGAGTATCCGCGTCCCGGGGGGAGAGGGCGACCGAGGTCAGGTAGGAGGTCGAGCGCAGGGGTTTGCCGATCGTTATCTGCCGCCAGCTGCCGCCGTAGTTCTCCGAAAGATAGAGCTTGTCGGCGGTGGTGACCGCGACTCTTCCCTCGTTGTTTGGATCGATGTTGACAGCGGTGAGATGACGGATGCGCCCTGATTCTTCACTAAATGGGTAGACCACCCGACGGGGAAGACCGTTGTTGTGCTCCAGCCAACTCGCCCCATTGTCGAAGGATACCAAAAAACCCCGCTGCTTCGAGATGGCATAGAGGATCCCGGAAGGTGTTTCCAGGATCTGCTCGATCGTGAATTTGCCGGCGGTCGAATAACCCGGATTGAGTAGGGGGAGGGTGTCTGTCTGTCTTATCTCGCTCTGGGCTGCCGTTTCCTCGGGGTTTCTCTCCTGGGCGCCCAGAAGAAAGAGCATGCCCCCGGCGAACAGAAGCAGCATCAAGAAAGATCCGACGAAGAGGAAACCTTTTCTCATAGGTCTATTTCGTGTAAATATCCGCTGCATTTGTTGTATCGGCGCCGGTCTGCTTAATCTGTAATAGCACGATTCGATCTTTGTTGCCAAGGCTCCCCGGTCCGTGCTACACTGCCAAACCGTATGATACGCTCCGGGCGGTTTGTTTTTTTGGCAGCAGTGGTGACTCTCTCCCTCCTGGCCTGCCGCGAGGAGTACACCCATTTCCTGGTGGGCAACCTTGAGGAGAACCGAGAGATGCACACCCTGTTCGATCTGCTCGAACGGGAGAGGGATGTCGGTGAGAATCGATTCATCATTATCCAGCAGATCGCCAACCGTCTTCACGGGGCTGGGGAATTGGAGAAGCTCATCCTGTTTCTCACCGATTATGTGGAAAAAAACCAGAACGACCCGTACAACGCCTACTATCTGGGCATTGTGGCCGCCGCCTACAAAGACCAGGGGGCGGCGCCCATGGCCGCGCATTACTACGAGCGAATCTTGAAGAACTATCCGGACCTGCTGATCTCCGGGACCACGGTTCACTTTCAGTGCCTCCAGGAATTGATCACGCTGGTCGACGATCCCAATGCCCGGATCGAGTACTACAAAGAGCTGATCTCACGGTTCAGCGAGTACATCGATCCCGGGGCCACCTACTTCTACCTCGCCGAAGCGTATGAACAGGTCGCGGAGTGGGAGCAGGCGATTCGTGCTTATCAGAAGTTTCTCAAGTACCCGGAAACCGAGATTCTTGGATTTCCCCGAGTTCAGGTCAAGATCCGGGAGAAGGTCGAGTTCTACTATTCCGACAAGAAATGGACCGTGGAGAATCTCGATCAGCTGGTCACGGAGATCAAACGATCCATCCAGACCCGCAACACCAGGCATTTGCTGACCTATAAGGCAAAGGTGAACTTTTTCACCATGTCCTGGGCCCAGGCCGACGCAGATCAGATCATTTCCCTGGCCTTTGATATCGGGGCCTTTCTTCAATCTTCCCGGGTTCTGACCGATGATAAACTGGATATCGATTCCAATGCTGGGGAGGCGTTTTTACGCACCGTCCGGTGGTCCTACCGGATCCCCACGTGGTACCTCTACTTCCGAAAAGTGGAGTTCATGCCTGATCCGGAGATCAACGGGCGATGGGAATGGGCGGGGATCTATTTCGGCGAAAAACTGTAGTCCTTCTTCTCTTTTTCTCTATTCTTCTCGCGGTTTCTTTACCCTGTCCGGGGGAATCCTCGGGGCAGAGGCTTCAGCATTGGGCGCCAAAGCCGGATCAAGCCCGTCGTGAAGATGGAACCCCCCGAGTGGGGGAGACCCTGGCGGTACTGCACGAGCGAAGCGCCGGCGCCCTGCTTGAGCTGAGCGTGCCGGAGGATCCGGCAGTGGACCTGTGGCGGCAACGAATCCTGGCCGCCGGAAGCGGAGCTGTGGAGCAGGCGCTGGCGCGGGGACGCATCTTCCGCCGTTTCATCTCCGACCGGCTTGCCCACAGGGGACTTCCCCAAGAGCTGATCTATCTACCGGTGTTGGAGTCCCACTATCGGGTGCGGGCGGTATCTCGTTCCGGTGCCGCCGGGCTGTGGCAGATCATGGCCAATACCGCGGCGCCGTTGGGGCTGGTGTCGGACAGATGGGTCGATGAACGCCGGGATTTCTGGGAATCTACAGAAGCGGCGGTGAAGAAACTAGAAGAAAACTACGGGATGTTCGGAGATTGGGATCTGGCCCTGGCCGCCTACAATTGTGGTGTGGGCAAACTGTCCAGAACGATTCGCTCCAGCGGCATCCGGGATTATTGGCAGCTGCGGGAACAAGGACTTCTTCCTCCGGAGACGGCGGCCTACGTGCCCAAGTTCTACGCCCTGGTTTCGATCTGCAGCGATCCGGCGGCCTACGGATTGGATATAGATTGGCAGGAGTCTCCTTCCTTTCAGGGGATACTCCTGAAGCGCAGCCTGGAGCTGGCCTTGCTGGCCGGGGAAGCCGGGTTGTCCCTGTCCCTGATGGAGGAGGCCCACGGGGAGCTGCAGACTCCGATCACCCCTCCTGCGCTTAACACCGGCTATCGGCTCAAGGTTCCCGCCGAATCTGTCGAGCGGGTTCGGGAGGCGCTGGCGGACCCGCAGAGGGAGCTCCTGCGATTCACCTTTCACCGCATCCGTTCCGGTGACACCTTCTACGGGTTGGCCGGGTACTACGATCTCAGTGTAGCCCTGCTGATGGAGGCCAATACGGGGATCGAACCCCGAACCCTCAGGATCGGTGAACAGCTCCGCATCCCTGTGTTTAGCGGGCGAGAACTCAGGGCCGAACCAATCCTGAGTTTCCCCGACCCGGACTCTTTTGCTGCCCGCTACACCGTTGCGGCTGGAGACACGCTCTGGGGCATCTCCAGACGGTTCGGTACAACCGTGGAGATGTTGGCCTGGGTGAACGGACGTAGCCTTGACGCGCTGCTGAAACCCGGCGAAACTCTTAAAGTACCCATGGACTCCCCCGCGGAACAAGGAGAAACGTGGTGAACAGGGTCGGTATTTTCCTTTTCCTTCTCCTCTGGTCGTTCCCAGGACTCCTGTCTGCTCAAGCGGAGGACATGAGGGTATCCGAACGGGTTGACTGGGAGCGGGGCACCCTGATCCTGGAGGTGGGTTTCCCCATAGAGCCGAAACAGTTCGAGCCGGACAGCCGTTTTGAAGCAGAGCGGGAGATCGAACGACTCCTTCCCGGCTTATTCATGGAATCTGTCGTGGGGATTCCCTTCGATTCCCACCGGACGATCGGCGATCGCATCAAGGAGGATCCGAGTCTCTTTCAAGCGCTCGGCAACACGGCTATCACTTCAGCCTCGAAACGCTACTCCCGCATTCGGGAGGATCTGCTGGAGGTTCAGGTTCAGTACCGCTTTCCCTTTTACGGGCAGGGAGGCTTCGTCGTCCCCTTGATCGCTCACAGCCGTCCCTATCCCATGGAGCGGAAGCTGGGCTTCGTGCCCACCCGGAATTTTTCCGGGCTGGTCATCTATGCAAAGGGGGAGCTTCCCGCCCACGGAAAGGATGCCCGCGAGGCGGTTCGCCCGGCCGTCTTTCCCAAGCTGTACGACGAAGATATGAATCTGCTTCTTTCGGTGCAGATGTGCGATCCCGCCTACCTCGAGAAGTGGGGTATGGCGGCCTACACCGATTCTGAAGCAGGCAGCGCCTTTCTCGAGCGAATCGGCGCCGTACCTCTTCGTACGGTGGCCAGAGGCGTGTTCGGCATCAATTCGACGGATCTACTGCTTCCCTCCGACGCCGTTCAGAGGCTCCTGGTGCGGGAGGCCAATCAAACCATGCTTCGCCAGGGTCGAGTGCTGATCGTGATCGATTCAGAGGAAGATTGACGCAAGCTTCCCTTTCCGTTTATCCTATTCGCCGACTCATGAAACCAAAAATCTTTTTCTTCCTGCTCGTTGTTTGTACCGCCGCAGCTTTGAGTTCCTGCGCCAAGACGATCGGCTACGGCCTGGTTGTTTGGGGCGAAGAGGACGGCCCTGTCCGGACCGGACAGATCCTTCCCATTCAACAGGAATCCCAGATCCAGAACGCCTACCTGATCCGGTTGGAGGGAACCAAGGAATTGGCGGAGGTTCCCACCTGGAGGATTCGTCTGTTTCCCGACAGGGAGAGGGCTGTCCAGGGGGCCGAAGAGTACGCTCCTTATCTCAACATGTACGCCTACTCGGAAAGGGATGGTCTTCCCATCCGGGAAGAGGCGGATCAGGAGGCCCGAAGAGTGTACAAGTTGGCCGAAGGGCAGCTTGTCAAGGTGCTGGCACGGGGAGAGAAGAAGGTTCAGATTTCGAGCTTCGAGGATTTCTGGTATCTGGTTCTCACCGAGGACGGTTACCAGGGGTACTGCTTCGGCTACTATCTGCCGGTATTTTCCACAGCCGGGGACCCAAAAGCGGAGGTCGAAGCTCTGATGGCCCGGGATCCGATGCTCGAGGCTCTGCAGGAGACAACCTGGCGTCCGGAATACTTCCAGGAAATGGTGGAGAAGGGCCGGATCGATTTGACCACCTTCGGTCCCCAGTTCGGTTTTTTTGTAGACACGGAGGCCAAGCAGGTGAGTCTGGTTACCAGCAAACGCCGACAGAACTATAGGTACGAGCGGATCGAGAATGTGGGGGCCAACCGGTACGTGTTCGAGGGTCCCGATATCGGTGCCGGCGGCATAAGGGTCAACATGCAGTCCAGGAAGCGCATCGTCCTGACCTACTCCTGGGGCGATCAGATGCTCAGCTCAATATATATCGAGTTTCCCGAAGAAATCGAGGAGATCGTTACAGGGGAGAGGGAACGGCGGGAGCAGCTGCTGGATACCTTCAGGCCCCAAGGCCGGATTCTTGGAAGCACCGCCTACGGAAACATCTACCTGGAAGAAGGGATGCGCTTCAGCTGGGAGAACTACGGCAGGCTGGGAGAGCAGATCTTTCTCAAGAGGGTGCGGGGATCGGGAGACGTGGATTTCCCCTATTATCTGTCCGATACTCTCGCCGCTTCATTTGACGGGGTCATCACCTTCCGTTTTGACGAATACTCCAGCGATCAGGGTGCCAGCTTTCTGTACACCTTTGATTCGGCAGGGGTGCGTTTCGAATATATCCGGCCGCAGGACGTTAAAAACCTCGAGGTGGCGCAACGGGACAATTCGCCGCTGGTGATCTATTTCAGCTTCGGCGGCCCTTGATGCCATCGGTCATCCTGTCAGAGGCGAGCCTGTCTTTCGGCGATCGCAGCATTCTCAAATCGGTGAACCTCAATCTTTCGAAAAGCCGGAAACTGGCCCTGGCCGGCGCCAACGGCAGCGGCAAATCGACTCTGATGCGGATCCTGATCGGCGAACTGAAGCTCGATCTGGGGAATGTGGTTCGAGGGAAGGACCTCCGCATCTCCTACATGCCCCAATCGGGTTCTCAGAGCTCCCCGCTGAATCTCGATCCCCGGGCCGGCGTGTACGAGGAGGTGGGAAAGGCCTTCGCCGCGGGCGCAGAGCTTCAGACGGAGCTCCGCAGTATCGAAGAACAACTTGGGGAACACAAGAAGGATTCACCGGAGCTCAGGCGACTGCTCGACAGGCATCACGATCTCCAGGAGCGGTTGGAAGCTTCGGATTACTACCGCCGGGACGAGGTGATCGAGCGGATCCTTCAGGGCCTGGGCTTCGACAGCGGCGAGTTCGGCCAACCGGTCGGAAGCTTTTCTCAGGGGTGGCAGATGCGTATCGCCCTGGCCCGGGTGCTCTGCGAGGGGGCGGACATCCTCCTTTTGGACGAACCGACGAATTTCTTAGATCTGGAGGCCCGCACCTGGCTTGAAGGATTCCTCCAGGAAACAAGCGCGGGAGTTTTGGTTGTCTCCCACGACCGCTATTTTCTCGATACCACGGTACGAGAGGTCGCCGAGGTGTATCAGGGCAGCCTGAACATCTATCCGGGCAGCTTCAGCAGCTACGAGAGGCGCCGGATTCAGGAGATGGCCCAGATTGCCGAAGCCCACGAAAGGCAGCAGGAAGAGATCGCCCGGATGGAGCTGTTTATCCGGCGCTTTCGCTACAAAGCAACCAAGGCCCGCCAGGTCCAGAGCCGCATCAATACACTGGAACGAACGCAGCGCATTGAACCGCCTCCCGTTCACAAGGCACTGCATTTCTCCTTTCCCGAGCCGCCTCACAGCGGCAGGCTCAGTCTGCAGATCGACGGACTGGCCAAGGTGTATGGCAGGAAGACGGTGTTTACGGAGGTGAATGTAAAACTTTCCCGTGGAGAAAAGTGGGCTCTGGTCGGACCGAACGGGGCGGGAAAATCCACCCTGATTCGCATCATGGCCGGCCGGGACCTACCCTCAAGCGGTTCGGTTCGTTACGGCAGTGGTGTAAAAGTGGGTTATTACTGCCCGGAAGAAGTGGAGAATCTCGAAGCGGCAAAGACCGTTGTTGAGCTGGCAACGGGCTGGGCGCCGACGGAGATGGTTCCCCATCTGCGATCCCTGCTGGGAGCGTTTCTGTTTCGCGAGGATGATGTGTTCAAGCCGGTATCGGTCTTGAGCGGCGGGGAGAAGAGCCGGCTGGCCCTGTTGCGCCTGTTGCTACAGCCTGCCAACCTTCTGTTCCTCGACGAACCGACCAACCACCTCGACCTCCAGTCCAAAGATATCCTCCTGGATGCCTTGAAGCGCTATCCGGGGACCGTGGTGTTCGTCTCCCACGACCGCAACTTCATCGATTCCCTGGCCGACCGGGTCGCTGAAATCGGTGGCGGGCGGGTTCGCCTCTATCCCGGAGAATATGCCTACTACCTGTGGCGAAAAGACCAGGAAGAGCAGGGTAGCGGTTTGGGCGCCTCCCAAGCCTCTCGGACCACCCCGGATTCCAGACAGCTGCGACAACAGAGCAAGGTTCAGAAGAGAGACCTGAGAAGGCTGGAACGGGAAGAGGAAGAGCTGCTTTCCCAATTGGATGCTCTTCAGGGCGAGTATTCACAGCTGGAGCAGCTGCTGTCCCGGGAGGAGGTCTACCGGGACGGGGAACGGGTGAGACAGACCAAGAAGGAGCTTAATAAGATGACAAGTCAGCGCGAGCAGTTGATGAAGCGCTGGGAAGCGGTCGATAAACAACGAAGAGAACATCTGAATGTGGAGTAAGCCGTATGAATAACAAGAACTTCCATAACCACCGCACCGTAGGCTTTGTTTCCTTCCGTTTCGCCGGTACCGACGGGGTCAGTCTCGAGACCGGCAAGATAGCCGATGTGCTCAAGCGGTGGGGCTACCGCTGCGTGTACATGGGGGGGGAGCTGGACACACCCCCGGAGGATTCCTTTCTGGTCGAGGAGACCCATTTCAAGCATCCGGCGATCCGGGAGATCTACGACGAGTGCTTCAGGCAAGCAAATCGTCCCCCGGAGGTAACCAAACGAATTCATGAGTACCGGGATCTCCTCAAACAGAAGCTATACGAGTTTGTCCGCAAGTTCGATGTGGACGTACTCGTTCCCGAAAATTCCCTTACCATTCCCCTGAACGTTCCGCTTGGCCTGGCCATTACCGAGCTCATCGCCGAGACAGGCATCAAGACGATCGCCCACCACCATGACTTCTTCTGGGAGCGCAAACGATTTTTAAACAACTGCGTGTGGGATTATTTGAACTCGTGCTACCCGCCCCATCTGTCTTCGATCCAGCACGTGGTCATCAACTCATCCGGGCAGAACCAGCTGGCCCTGCGAACCGGGATTGGAGCCACCCTGATTCCCAATGTGATGGATTTTGAGCATCCTCCGGAGCCGCCGGATGAGTACACAAAGGATGTGCGCAAGGATCTGGGGATCAAGGAGGATGAGCTGCTCGTGCTGCAGCCGACCAGGGTGGTACAGCGCAAAGGAATCGAGCACGCGATTGAGCTGGTTGCCCGCTTGGGGCTGAAGGCGACCCTGGTCATCTCTCATGCCTCGGGAGACGAGGGCTATGAGTACCAGCAGCGGGTCAAGGAGTACGCCGAGATGCTCAAGGTCGATGCCCGCTTCGTTCAGGAGATCATTTCAGAGGAACGGGGAACCACCCGGGACGGTCGGAAGATCTATTCCCTCCAGGACATCTACCCCTACGCGGATCTGGTGACCTATCCGTCCCTGTCCGAAGGATTCGGCAACGCCTTCCTCGAAGCGATCTACTTCAAACGACCGATTCTTGTGAACAACTACTCGATCTACTTCTTCGACATCAAACCGAAGGGTTTCGATGTAATCGAAATGGACGACTTTATCACCGAGGAGACCGTACGGAGGACCCGGGATATCCTGGAGAATCCGCAGCGGGTCGAGGAGATGACCGGAAGGAACTACGCCCTCTGTCTGAAGCACTACTCCTACCGGATCCTCGAGATCAAGCTGCGCCACATCTTGAGCTCCTTCTGGGGGCAAAGGTAGGCTGGCAGGCTAGGGGTAGCCGGCTCCCTTCAGGATCCGCTCGACCAGGGATTCCCTACCTCCGGCATCGCCGGCATCGAACACGGGAAAGCCATTGAAGCTTTGTCCGAAGGGTCCGGCCAGGCCGAGGATTTTCGCCCTGGGGATGCGGCGCACCTGCACAGTCTCGGCCCACTTCGAGGTGTCGGCCAGGCACACCACAACGGCATCGGCGGCATCCGCCACTCCCCCTTCGGAGATGATGAACTGAACCGTGTCCGGAACGCGACGGATCATCTCCTCAAAGGATCTTATACTCCGTTCCAGAATCAGGCTTTGCTCCCGGCTCTGGACCAAGACAAATGAAGCTCCGGATTCGGCCAGAGCGTAGGAATCAGTGGCCCTGTGATCCAGGGTCAGCCGGGCCACATGACTGGATTTGAGGGCCGCCACACTGTAGCCCCGTGCCGTCAGGTCGGTGATGATCGCGGTGCACACCGTGGTCTTGCCGCTGTTCTTCAAACCCGCCACACAAACGAGATAGGGGATGGGCTTCACGATGCTCTGATCTTAGCTCGTCCGGTGTGGGATATACAATGGCCGTAGATTAACTTTGTCCAAGCGGGCCCGGGAAGTGTGTTGCGTTTATAATACCTATAGTTGACATATTTGACAACTATAGGTATTATATATTCTATGAAGGAATATACCGCGATTCAATATGTCGAGTTGTTTCATCTTCTCTTTCTCGATCAGTTGGGGCGTAAGCTCGACAAGCGGTTTTATGTCCTGAAAGGGGGCTGCAATCTCAGATTCTACCTGAAGAGCTTTCGTTATTCAGTGGATGCTGATTTGGATATTGCTCAAACATTCCCAAAGGAAAAACTCCAGGACAGGGTAGTATCAATATTGGATTCAATACCATTCAGGCGGATCCTTCAAATTCATGGGATACGCATAGACCGCTGGACAGATCCGAAGCAGACCGAAACAACACAACGGTGGAAAATGATGTTGGCTGTTCCTCGATCCGATCTCAGGCTTCCAACAAAAATAGAGTTTTCGAGAAGAGGCATGGAGTCAGACACGGTGTTCGAGCCTGTTGACTCAAAATTAATTAAGGAATACCAGCTTTCTCCAATTATGCTGAATCACTACGACGCTCACACAGCCTACGAACAGAAACTGGAAGCGCTTATCACCCGCAGCACAACCCAGGCAAGAGACATCTTTGACCTGAATATTCTCTTGAATATAGGGGTAGACAAAAGCGTATCGAATCACAACCTGAAAAGCCGGCTCCACGAAGCGCAGGCGAATGTATTTTCAATAACATTCGATGTATTCAAGGCTCAGGTGCTATCTTACCTGCATCCGGAATACCGGGAACAGTATGACTCACAGTCTGTATGGGAAACCATAGTATTGAATGTGGTCGAAGCGATCGTTGAGGCGGGCTGATGAAACTGGTCGATGTACTGGCACATCTCAAGAGAATCGGAGAACCGGTGTTGAGAACCGCCGATGTCATGGCCAGCTTTGGTGTGGACAAGGCTCATGCAAGCAAGCTGATGGCTCGTCTTGAGGATTCGGGTCATGTTGTTTGTATTAAAAGAGGACTATGGGTATTTCCAGAGGACATAGAACCCATGGTTCTTGCTGAGTATCTAACAGCACCTTTCCCCAGTTATATTTCACTGCAAAGCGCTTTGTACTACCACGGTATGATTTCACAGATTCCTGCCCTTATGTATGTCATTTCGGTAGCGCGGACCCGTGTTTACGGAACGCCACTAGGTACGTATTCGATTCACCATGTTCACCCTTCGTTCTTTTTCGGATTTGAGACCGACGGCAGGTTCAAGCTGGCTTGCCCGGAAAAAGCACTTGTTGACGTTCTGTACATGGGCCCTGCAAAATCAAGGTTATTTGCGGCCCTTCCGGAACTGGAGTTTCCTCAAAATTTTAGTTTCAGCAGGGCAGAACAAATGATCGATCGAATTTCATTCCAGGGTCGTAGAACTCTGGTCGCAAAGAGATTCAAGAGCCTAGTGGAATCCAACCGGTGAAGCAGAACCCTTTGCCCCGCTTGCTGCAGCTTGAAGGCTTGAGGCGGAAACGGTTACACTGCTCGAGAAGCCATCAATCCTTGGAGGTTAGCAAATGGAACGGGAAATAGAGATACGGGTCGGAGAACAGCGAATCGCCATGAACCGGTTCGCCAAAGAGATGATCAGAAACACTCTGGTTGGCATGCTCACGTCTCTGAAGAACGTCGATACGGATGAGAAAATCCAGATCACCCTTGGAGCGGTCAAGAAGTAGATGCCTTCAGGCCTTTCCCTCGAATCCCTCCTTTTCATAGCCCTGCGCGCGGCAGCCAAAGCCTTTCCGGAGATTCTCTCCGTGTACAACGGTCCCTTCTCCGTCGACAGCAAGGATGATCTCTCCCCGATCACCGAAGCGGACCGTCGCTCGAACGCAATCATCACCGCTGAGCTGTCCCGTCACAGTCCCTACGGGATTATCAGCGAAGAGGGCGGAAGCACCCCCTTTGCCGATCGCAGGAGCTGGGAACGCTTCTGGCTGGTGGATCCCCTGGATGGAACCAAGGAGTTCGTGAAGAGAAACGGGGAGTTTACCATCAATATCGCCTTTGTAGAGGGCAGGACCCCTGTGCTGGGCATCGTCTATGCGCCGGTGCTCGATTTGCTGTATTTTGCCGGCGATGATATCGGATCCTACAAGCTCGAGGGGTTTTCAGATCTTGCCGCCGAATTGCCGGCAGACCTGGTGGGTCGAGCAACAAAACTCACCCCCAAGGAGCCCCTCGTGCTCGACGAAGAGAAGAGGCACAAGAAAATCACCGTGATCGGCAGCCGCTCCCACAGCTGTCAGGATTTCGACGATTATGTTCAAGAGCTGGAGCAGCGCTACGCCGAGCAGATTGAGATTACCAGGATAGGCAGCGCTTTGAAACCTTGCTACGTTGCTGAAGGGCGAGCGGATATCTATCCGCGTTTCGGACCGACGATGGAGTGGGACACGGCCGCGCCACATGCCGTAGTTCGCGGCGTGGGCAAGCGAATGACGGACTACGACAGCGGAGCGGAGCTGATCTACAACAAGGAAGTGCTGGTCAACCCTTCGTTTCTGGTGTACTAGACGGTGGGCGGGACGGCTCACCCGACAATACAGTGCTACCAAAATATATGACCAAATTACCAGGGAAACCGACTACATTATTCTTGACAGATACCGCAGCAGCGCGTATGCTATGGTGGGTAGCAGTGAAGAAATTCACGATATAGCTTCAACAACAAACATCATTACGGAAAATTACGGCATTTTAGAGCTTGAGGAGGCAGCAGGCATGTCTAAAGAAGATACTGCGTTGATCACTAAAGTCGTAGAGGGGTACGGCAAGGATCCCCATCGCTTGATGGACATCGTCCGGGGTGTCCATGAGAAGGCCGGCTACCTGTCGGATGACGCTGTCGATGGGATTGCCAAGGCTCTGGGAGTACATCGGGTGCAGGTAGCGGATATGGCCAGTTTCTATACGTTTTTCGACCGTGAACCGGCGGGAACGTGTACTATCCGTCTGAGTAACTGCGTGGTGGATCGGATGCACGGTATGGAAGAGGTGGCCAAGGCTTTCGAAAAAGAGCTGGGGATCTCCTTCGGGCAGACAACCCCGGACGGGATGATCTCCTTGAAGTATACCTCCTGCACCGGGATGTGCGATCAGGCCCCCGGGGGATTGATCAACGGCGTGGCGGTGACAGGACTGAAGCCCAATGATGTCCCGACCATCGTAGCTGCGATCAAGAAGGAGGGTGGAAGAGTCAGCAAGAGCGAAATGTTTCCCAACGCGGAGGTTCAGCTGAACCTGCGTCAGTCCGGCTCTGTGGTGATGGCACCCTTTGAAAACGGAACCGCGGTTCGTAAAGCTGTGAACATGAGCCCGGAAGAGGTGATCGAAGAGATCAATAAGAGCAAACTCCGCGGCCGGGGCGGTGCCGGTTTTCCCACCGGGATGAAGTGGAGCTTCTGTCGAAAGGCCAAGGGAACCCATTACATTATCTGCAACGCCGATGAGGGCGAGCCGGGAACATTCAAAGACCGGCTGATTCTCACCGAGCAGGCGGATCTGTTGTTCGAAGGAATGACAATCGCAGGATATTCTCTCGGCGCCAAGGAAGGTCTGCTGTATCTCCGTGCGGAGTACAGTTACCTGTGGCCTCACCTGGAGCAGGTTCTGGCCCGCAGGCGACGGCACGGATTGCTGGGCGAGTCGATCTGCGGCAGAGAGGATTTCAACTTCGATATCCGCATCCAGCTGGGTGCCGGAGCTTATGTCTGCGGAGAAGAGTCTTCACTGATCGAGAGCCTGGAGGGCAAGCGGGGAGCTCCTCGGGACCGCCCGCCCTATCCGGTGCAGAAGGGATACAGGAATGAGCCCACCGCTGTAAACAACGTCGAGACCCTCTGCTGTGCGGCCAGGGTATTGGAAAAGGGTGGGGAGTGGTTCACCAACTTCGGCACCCTGGAATCCACAGGGACCAAGCTGCTCAGCGTTTCCGGAGACTGCGGGCGGCCGGGAATCTACGAGGTGGAGTACGGCATCATGATTGACGAGCTCCTGGAGCTGGTGGGTGGCGAGGACGCACAGGCGGTGCAGGTCGGCGGACCTTCGGGTCAGTGTTTGGCCCCCAAGGACTACGGACGCAAGATCAGCTTCGAAGATATGCCGACGGGCGGTTCGATTATCGTTTTCGGTCCCAAGCGGGACCTGCTGGAGCAGGTTCTGAACTTCGCCGAGTTCTTCGCCGAAGAGTCCTGCGGCTGGTGTGTTCCCTGCCGGGTAGGAACCACCCTGCTGAAGATGAAGCTGGAGAAGATCCTCGACGGCAAGGGTACTGCGAGCGATCTCGAGGAATTGAAAAAGCTCGGCAACACTGTAAAGACGATGAGCCGCTGCGGGCTGGGCCAGACGGCGGCCAATCCGATTCTGACAACCCTGCAAAACTTCCCCGCCCTTTATAAGCAGCGCATCACGGAGAAGGATTTTATTCCTTACTTCGATATCGAGAGCGCTTTCAGCGATTACTGCGAAGTAACGGGCCGGAAGTTTGAGGATGTAGAGGAGTAAAAAAAGCAATGGCAGATAAAGTGAAAATCATCGTAGACGGTGAAACGGTCCAAGCCAAGGCGGGCCAGACGATTCTCGAAGCGGCTGGTGAAGCCGGGATTTACATACCCCATTTGTGTTATCACAAGGATTTGACCCCCGGCGGACACTGCCGGGTGTGCACGGTGAAGGTGAACGGCAAGCCGATCAACTCCTGCACCATGATCGTGGGCGAAGGCATGGTAATCGAAAACGATACGGAAGAGCTCAATGAGATGCGCAAGAACATCATCGAGATGCTCTTCGTGGAGGGCAACCACATCTGTCCGGCCTGCGAGAAGAGCGGAAACTGCGAGCTTCAGGCCTTGGCCTACCGCTTTCAGATGATGGTACCCAGCTATCCGTACCTGTTTCCCAAGAGGGAGCTGGATGGCACGCATCCCAATTTCTACATCGATCGAAACCGCTGCATTCTCTGCGGACGCTGCGTACGTTCCTCCCGCGAAGTGGACAAGAAGAACGTGTTCGGTTTCGAGGGCCGGGGGATCGACAAACGTTTGATCATCGATGCCCGCCATGATCTATCTGAAACGGATCTCGAGGCAGCGGACAAGGCGGCCAGCTACTGCCCGACGGGCTCTTTGATGGTGAAAAGGGAAGGTTGGAAGATGCCCGTGGGAACGCGAAAATATGATAAACAGCCGATCGGCGCGGACATCGAAGGAAAGAGAGGTTGACCATGGCGAAAGTGAAACTAGCAACAACAGCACTGACGGGCTGCTTCGGATGCCATATGTCGATTTTGGATATCGATGAACGCCTGCTCGATCTTCTCGAGCTGGTGGAGTTCGACAAGTCTCCCATCGACGACATCAAAGAGTTCACCGGTATGGTGGACGTAGGAATCATCGAAGGAGGCATCTCCACCGACGAGAACCTGGAAGTAGCCCGAGATTTCCGAAAGCACTGCAAGATCCTCATTTCTCTCGGTGAATGCGCCATTCAGGGAAACATACCGGCCTACCGCAACATGGTGCCGCTGAAGGAATGCCTCGAGGAGGCTTATTTCAGCGGACCTACGGTGGTGAACCCTTCAGGTAGAGTACCCGATGATCCGGATATCCCTATGCTGATGAACAAGGTCTATCCGGTCCACGAGGTGGTCAAGGTGGACTACTTCATGCCGGGCTGTCCGCCGCCGGCGGACCAGATCTGGGCGGTCCTTTCGGCCCTCCTGACGGGAAAGCCGATCGACCTGCCCTATGAGTATGTGAAGAAGGACTAGAAGGAGAGAGAAAATCTATGAGTACTGCTACAATAGACAAAGGGAAAAAGATCGTCATCAGTCCCGTGACCCGGGTCGAAGGACACGGAAAGGTAACCATTCGAATGGACGAGAATGGCAAGGTCGACTACGCCCGTTTCCACATCGTGGAGTTCCGTGGGTTCGAACGTTTCGCTCAAGGTAGGTTCTACTGGGAAATGCCGGTACTGATTCAGCGGCTCTGCGGGATCTGTCCGGTCAGCCATCACCTCTGCGCCGCCAAAGCCACCGACGTGATCGTCGGGGCAGACAAGATCCCCGTTACGGCGGAGAAGATGCGTCGGCTGATGCATTACGGGCAGACCTTCCAGTCCCATGCCCTGCATTTCTTCCACCTCTGCTCCCCGGATTTTCTCTTCGGCTTCGACGCGGATCCGGCCATCCGCAATGTGATCGGCGTGGCCCAGAAGCATCCCGATCTGGCCAAGATGGCGATCCTGATGCGCAAGTACGGCCAGGAGGTGATCAAGGCCACTTCGGGAAAGAAGATCCATGGTACCGGCGCCATTCCCGGGGGGATCAATAAGAACCTCACCATCGAAGAGCGGGATTTCCTCAAAAAAGACATCGATCAGATGGTACAGTGGTCCGTCGACGGCTTGGAGCTGTTCAAGAAGATTCTCCATGAAAATCTCAAATATCTGACCGGCTTTGCCGCTTTCGACTCCAACCACCTCAGCCTGGTGCGCAAGGACGGCTGCCTGGACATCTACGACGGGAACTTGAGGGCCAAGACCGCCGACGGCAAGATCATCTTCGACCAGGTGGAGCCCAAGGACTACCTCGAGTATATCCGGGAAGAGGTTCGTCCCTGGAGCTATATGAAGTTCCCCTTCATCAAGAGCTTGGGCATGGAGAAGGGCTGGTACCGGGTCGGACCGTTGGCCCGGATCAACAACTGTGATTTCATCGATACCCCGATGGCCGAAAAGCAGCGGCAGGAGTTCATGAGCCTGACCGGCGGAAAGCCGAACAACTCGTCCCTGGCCTACCACTGGGCGCGGCTGATCGAGGTCCTGTACAGCGCAGAGAAGATCAAAGAGCTTCTCGACGACAAGGACCTGCAAGGCACGGATCTGGTGACGGAGGGCAAGCACCGCGACGAGGGCATCGCCATTCTGGAGGCACCCCGGGGAACGCTGTTCCACCATTACAAGATCAAGGACACCGACCAGGTTGTCATGGCCAACCTGATCGTCTCGACCACGAACAACAACGAACCGATGAATAGGGCCGTGGAGTGGGTGGCCAGAAACGAGCTGGAGGGTCAGAAAATCACCGAAGGCCTCCTCAACCATGTGGAAGTGGCCATCCGAGCCTACGATCCCTGCTTGAGCTGCGCGACCCACGCCGTAGGACAGATGCCCCTGATCATTCGTCTCGAGGACCCCGACGGGTCTGTGATCGACGAGCGGGTCAAGGAGTAGGATGGACTTTGGATAAACAAGGGCCTCCCCGCATCCTGATCCTGGGATACGGAAATCCGGGACGGGAGGACGACGGGATGGGTCCGGGAATCGTAGAGGAGCTCGAGAAGCTCCAGCTGCCCGGGTTGACCCTGGATGCGGACTACCAGCTTTCCATAGAGCATGCGGCCGACTTGGAGCAGGCGGACAAAGTGATATTTGTAGATGCGGCGGTGAAGGGGCCCGAGCCCTTTCAGCTGAAAAGGCTCGAGGCTTCCCGGAGCATCGAGTTTACGAGCCATGCACTCGGGCCGGAATCGGTTCTGGCCATCTGCGAGGACACCTATCAGTGGAGGCCGGAGGCACTGCTGGTCGGTGTTCGGGGTTACTCCTTCGAGTTCGCGGAAGGTCTGACCGAGAAGGCTCGGCAAAACAGGAGCAAGGCTTTAGAGTTAATTAAACTACTGATCGATCAGTGGAGAGGGAAAAACATGGCAGGTGAAACCGAAAAAACGATTCTCATTATCGACGACGACCCGGATATACGCAAGGCTACCCGGATCGTGCTGGAGTCCGCCGGCTTTGGCGTAGGAGAGGCCTCAACGGGGGAGGAAGGGCTGAAGACAGCCAAGAAGATCAAGCCGGATGCGATCCTTCTGGACCTGATGATGGAAACCGTGGACGCGGGCAGCAAGGTCTCCACCCAGCTCAAGGAGGGGGGGTTCACAGCCCCTATCTTCCTTCTGAGCTCCGTCGGAGATGCGGTGCGCTACAACATCGACGCCCAAGAGCTTGGTCTGGCCGGGATCTTCCAGAAGCCGATTGATCACAAGACGCTTCTGTCCACGTTGAAGGCGGAGCTGGGGCTGTAGGACCTACGAGCAGATCTGGTGGCTTAGTATTTCTACTCGTATTCCTGCTGATCGCAGCCGGGCGCTGGGTAGCTTCTGCAAGGCTTGAGTTCGCTGCACTGTCTGTCGTATTCATGGCAGGCAGCTACGGACTGCTGGTGGCAGGAATCGCCGTTTTTGCAGTCGACCTGGTTCTGGTTCGGTCTCTTCTGCAGCGAAAAATTCTCTGTATCAAAATCCTCATCGCTGCTCTGATCGTTGTCTGGGTGCTGGACTTCGCCTTCGAGCTTTCCGGATCCGCGGCTGCGGTCACGCTGTCGTTTTCCGCCGCGCTTCTCGTGATTCTAATCCTACTGGACACCCTGAAGTCAGGGGGTCCCGAGTTTCGGGTTTCCGCAGCCGACCGGCTGCCTCGACGCTACCTGCGCCGGCGGCCGTTCAAGACCGCTGCGGAGACCGTGCTGCGCCTGTTCCCCTTCCCCGAACCGGTAGGTTTGTACAGGATCGGATCTGCCGGGGCGGATTCTCCCGTACTGGTTACGGGGAATTTCGATCTTACCCTGCGGAGGGTCTGCTCGGCCCTGAACAACCTCGACTGCTGGCTGTTGGTCTGTGACAGCCGGGGAGTGAACGTGTGGTGTTCTTCGATGGCCGGGCATTTCACGACCGCATCCGTCGTGCGGGCGATCCAAAGAAGCGGTCTGTCCGGGCGGGTCAGCTCACGCCTGCTGATCCTTCCCCAACTCTGTGCCTCCGCGGTTTCTCTCGAGGAACTGAAAGAGCGAAGCGGCTTCCAAGCCCGGTTCGGACCTCTGTACATCCGGGACATCCGCAGGTACTTGGGAAATCCCTCCGACCCGGACATTCGCAGTGCGGTCTTTCCGCTCAAGGACCGATTGGAGATGTCCCTGGGCGCACCGATTCTTCTCTCTATTGTGGTCGCTCTGATCTACAACTTCATCGGTCTGGGTCACCTGTTCGTGGTGCTGCCGTCGCTGTACATCGCCTCCCTCCTTCACGCATCTGTCTTTCCCCGGCGCCCGTTGGTCAGGATCGGGCCGTGGGCCCTGCTGTACGGTGTCGCGGTTTTTCTCCTGGCAGGACTTCTCTCCCGGGGGCTGTTTCCCGACCATGTGCTCCTCTACGCCCTGACCGTGGGTGTTGGTGCGGCCTATCTGGTCACAGAGTTCAGCGGCTGGTCGCCCCTGCTGAAGTACAGCCTGATTCCCTACAAGAAGCCCCGGGTACGGGTGGAGGAGGAAATCTGCATCGGCTGCCGCCGCTGTGTGGAAGTGTGCCCGAGGGCCGTATTTCGGATGGAGGGTGGAAGCGCGGAGGTGGTTCAGGAGGACAGGTGTGTGGTCTGTCGATCCTGTTTCCGCCAATGTCCCAAAGGAGCGGTGACAATATTTTCCTTGATTTTTTCTTAAGCACTGGAGGCAGGTGATGGTACCGAACATTAGAAAAATTCTCCGGCTCGTCGCGGCGAGCTTTTTTGTAGTCACTCTGGTATTGGTTCTCTCCGGCTGTGTCGGGCAGGCACCGGTTGCCGAAGAGCAGGTTGTCTCTGCGGCGATCC
>Ga0315547_1001451_pt1 | contig 18785 bp, 17 predicted proteins | sample SalMarSW160240MG_2_FD_202542 | JGI IMG/M metagenome (GOLD analysis project Ga0315547, IMG submission 202542) | Salt marsh sediment microbial communities from the Plum Island Ecosystem LTER, Massachusetts, United States - Salt Marsh Sediment SW1601-240 ...
GTTTAAAACACCCATTCCTTCAGTCTCCACGACAGAGATATAGGTAGGAACTTTGCTGTTTCCTACCTCTGATTCAACAGTAAAGTAGGTAAGGGAAAAATTAGTGGTAACAATTACCGGTGAGTCAGGGGTTACCGCTCCTATCTCGTAAAGCCTAGGCTCCACAGCATTGGGCACTTGAGGATCAGTGTAGATATTCTGCCTTACGGTGAGCAGGGGTAAAAGTTGCCAGGTATCTTTGGCCTTTACCACTACAATGTTTGCATATTTGCATACATAAGTGGATGCTTGAATAACTTCCTGGAAAGGGTCTTCCTCGTTGGTAAACACTATGGTAGGATATCCCAAGGGGCGGAAAACTTTTTCTACTGCTAATCTTCTTAATTTAGTTAAATTCTCAAGGGTATCTCCTGTTTTTTTTATCCCCGGATTAAGAACAAGATCGTCCACCCCAATTTTCTTTATACTTTGGGTAAGATCGACAAGCTCCTCCTGACTCTCAACAGAGACAGCAAGAGGACAGTTGTACTGTTTGGCAAGTGAGGCCATTTTATCAAAGTTTTCTCTGTTAGCAGAATAAATCAAAGGTCTCTTATCGGCAATAGCTTCTAAGGCAGATTTTATAATAGATAGATTCTGACAGACGAGGATAAGAGGAAAAGAGGTCTTTTCTGTAATCTTCTCTGCCAGCTTAGCATAATCTTCTGCACTAGTTGATTTATGTTGCAAAGCTACAAGATTTATCCCTATCTCTTCTCCTACTCTGGTGAACTTAAGCCGATTTATAGAATTTATCTCTTTATCCAGCTCATCATTTGCTAAAGCATCTTCAACTAAAATAGCTACCCCTGTTGGATGGTAGAATTTCTCCTTATGCCGAAAAAGCACCGTTTCTTGCCCTATCTCTAATTTGTTTTCATCACTACCGATAGAGACCAGCTTCATAGGTGGAGCTGATGCCTCAGCAAGTTGAGCTTTTGCCTCTTCACTTACATGGGGGCACTGATCCAATGAAACCTTCTTTGCTGCTACTTGCATGGCAAAAGCCATACAGGTAGGAAGATTACAGTCTCCACAGTTAGTTTTAGGCAAAAGTTTATAAATCTGTAGTCCAGTTAAAGCCATTTACTTCCTCCCCTTTTAATGAGAACGCAGATTTTTCCAGATCTATCTCCTATTTCTTCCCTTAATTCCATCATCATAGCATTCTCATAAACTTTCTCTGAAAAACCATAAACAAGTTTGTTGTAAACTTTATAGAAGACTTTAATGATTTTCTTAATTAGTTCTTTATACTTAAATCCCCCATAATCTGCGTTCATCTGCGTCCTAATTACTAATTACACCATGGGTTCCATAGATAGAGCAGGGTGATTCTTTTTCTTAAGAAACTCTAAAAGCTCTTCTGAGGCAGTAACATCCTTTTCCGTGGCTATTTTTTCCATGAACTCGGGCTCTCTAATTTCCTCCAGTCTCTTTTCCAATCTCTCTCTTATTTCTTCTTTGAGTTCAGCGGGCATCCAAACTAGCCTCTTCATACCACCATCAGCAGAGATGAACTTCTTGCTGGTAATGTAAATCTTTCCAATTCCTATAATTCCCGGAGTCTGTATTCCCCCTCCTACCTGACCAGCCATGGTGCTGAAGGTCATTCCTATGGGGGTCATCTCGATAAATTCCCTGTTAACAATCATAACTCCATTGGTTTCTGGCAGGACTGCCACAATGCACTCAAAACAGCCACACGAAGTCATCGGGTCCTCAAGCATAGAGTACGCACTGAATCTTTCCAAATTCCCATGGGATTTTACTTTGAGATACTGATTTACCCCTTCCCATTGACCCTTGACCGGATCTAAACACTTACCCTTTTTCACCGGCTCATTGGGGCCATGAGGATTTAACTGGTGCGATGCTTTACAATCAAGCCAGGTATACGCACCACATAGACCTAATCTTTCAGGAGTTACAATACACACATGGTCCGGTGCATAAGACTGACAAAGGATACAACTATAGTATGTATCAACATCTTCATCAGTCATTCCACCTATTCGCTCATCCCTTTCGTGATAAATCTTTTTAGCCTCCTCCAGAGGCTCCTTCATTTTCTCTTCATCAGTAATAAGTGTAACCTGAACTTTATCCACAATTTTCGAATACTCATCTTTGATTTTAGCTACTAATAGGTCACCAAAATGTTTTATTCTAAATCCTTTCTGATAAGCCTCTTTACTTATCCTTAACCAGGCAATAGCCCTTTGACCCATATGGAATAACCCATTAGCACAGGATATAAATTCATGGATTCTTCGCTCAATAACGGTCTCAAAATCCTCACTGAAATTTCTTCCCGCAACATCCACTAAAATCCCAAGAGACATAGCTCCCCCTTCTTCAACTGAACCAACACCAGGGCCAATTATCTGGACTTTACCATCTTCTACCTCGTTCATAGGATGGCCCCTTAAAAGTTCAAAGGCAACGCTGCGCTTTCCACCAAACTCAACCCGCATCTGCTCTTTTCTAACTCTTTCTCCTTCAAATCCTGCACCATAGGGAACAGGGATGGGAATCTCAGTTACCTTTATCTCAAGACCTCTTACCTCAATAGCCTTACTGACTATCTTATCCAGGGAAATACCAGAAACAACATGTTCATAGGTACAAATTCCTGTAGGCAAAATCTGGGGTATATCAACATCGGACAAAATCGGGAAACCAAAACTAATAGCTCCAGCTGCTGCTGCATATTTTTCATCAGTGATAACCTGATCTTCATCTACTCCTGGATCGGAACCCAGAGCTAGAACAAAGGCATAGACCCTTTCCTTATTATAAAGAAGTAATTTTCTGCCTATTTCTCTGGCCTTTTGTGGATCTCCTGGTTTTATCCCTCCAAAAGTCAGGGCAGCTCTAACGGCAAAATTCAAAGCATGAATAGCAGCAGATGTGTCCTTGCCGTAAGGAACAAGGAAGGTATCCCAGTTCATCTCAATTCCTTCCTCGGCAAATTGTTCTGCCATACTTTTTCCGTTGGAACTCGAGGCCATAAAGACGAGAATATTTTTTTCCTGAAGAGCTCTGGCAAGCTTAACTGCTTGTTCATTAGTAGGAAGAGCTCCTACGCAGGCGGCAAAACCAGGCATTCTTCCATCAACTAACTTTATCCCTTGCATTCGCAGGGTACCGTCACCGGTAAAGCCAAGCCATATTCCTTTAGGCTCATCGCCGGTAAGATACTTCAATGCCTCAATAATTTCAGTAGCAACCAAGGCGGCGATTCCCGCATCCAGCGTGTTCCCCAGATAGGGAAGCCAAAGTCTCTCCTTGACAAGCGGGGGAAGAAGAGATTTTGCCTTTTCCAGAGCCTTTTTGGCATCAGCCAAGGTTTCCACTTTTATCCCCAAAAGAGAAAAAATCACAGGTAGATAGTAAGCAGTATTAGGAAAACCTACCTCCTGTTGTTCATCTTTTTCTTCAATTAATTTATTTAACTTCTCTTCAGCTTCCTTCACGTATTTGTGTGCTCCCCGGATCGCTGCCGAGGCAATTATTCTGGACATTTATAACCTCCCTAAATTAAGTAGTTGTAACTAGATTGCTCTCGTATTTTACTTGGTTAAGCTTATCGATGAGAGCATCTCTTCTACAATCAGGGCAGAGCTCTAAAAGGTTCTTCACTTTTTCTGCACCTTTCTTTTTCAAATAATCAATTGTTGCTTGAGGGAAAAAATACCTCCCGCACATCTTGCATTTAGCTCTCTCAAGTTCTGTGTGCCATCTATCTATCTTTCTTTTATCTTCTATATCCTCTATTTTTATCACTCCTGTCGGACACACCATCGCACAAGCTCCACATCCAATACAGGCATCTGACTGGATTTCAAAAGGAGCAGTTGGCTTTCTTTCCACTCCTCTATTAGCAAAGCCTATAGCGGATGCTCCTACAACTTCCTCGCAGACCCTCACACAGAGCCCGCACAGGATACACTTTTTATCTTCCTGAGGAAATCTTATCTTCTCTACTCCCATTTTTTTTGCCAGATCCTGGATGGGTTTTACAGTGGAGCACCTGGCTAAAAGCAATTCTAAAATCAGTTTTCTTGCCTTTCTTACTTTTTCTGAATTGGTCTTGACTTCTATCCCTTGCTGAACCGGATAAGTGCAGGCAGCACTTAGCCTGGACCATTCTTTTCTTATAATCTCCACCGTACAGACCCTACAGGCCCCATAAGGAGTTAATGCTTTATGATAGCAGAGCGTGGGAATTTCAATGCCAATTTTCTTAGCTGCTTCTAGTACTGACAATCCCTCCTCTACCTCAACCTGTTGCCCGTCTATGACTAATTTAACCATTTATTCTACCTTTACAGCATCGAATCTGCAACTCTCGTAGCATATACCACATTTTATACACTTTTCCTGGAGAATCCGGTGAGGTTTTTTTCTCTCTCCCACTATAGCTTGCTGAGGACACTCTTTTAAACACCTCATACACCCTGTGCATTTTTCCTCATCTATGGTATAGGTAATTAAGTCACGGCATACCTTTGCCGGGCATTTTTTATCCTTAATGTGAGCCTCATACTCATTCCTGAAATAGCGGATGGTGGTTAAAACCGGATTGGGAGCAGTTTGTCCCAGAGCACATAGAGAGGTATCCCTCACCACCTCGGAAAGCTCCTCCAGAAGTTCAATATCCCCTTCTTTTCCTTTACCCTGAGTGATACGGGTTAGAATCTGGAGCATCTGTTTTATTCCCTCCCGGCAAGAGGTGCATTTACCACAGGACTCATCCTGGAGAAATGAGAGAAAATATTTCGCTACATCTACCATACAGGTATCCTCATCCATAACGATCATCCCGCCAGACCCCATCATTGAACCAACCTTGGTAAGCTCTTCAAAATCTACCGGTAAATCAAGCATACTTTCAGGAATACAACCTCCGGAAGGACCACCTGTCTGCACAGCTTTGAATTTTTTTCCTCCAGGGATTCCCCCTCCAATATCATAGATAATTTCCCTCAGGGTAATCCCCATGGGAACTTCTACCAGTCCGGTATTGTTTATTTTCCCCACCAGAGAAAAAATCTTGGTTCCTTTGCTCTCCTTAGTTCCAATTTTAGAATACCATTCAGCCCCTTTAGCAATTATTAGAGGAACATTGGCCCAGGTCTCTACGTTGTTAAGATTGGTTGGTCTTTCCCAGAGCCCACTTTCCACGGTATGGATATGCTTCGCTCTTGGTTCGCCCACTCTACCTTCCAGGGAAACCATGAGAGCAGTTGATTCACCACAGACAAAGGCTCCCCCTCCTCGGTTTATTTTTACAGAAAAACTGAAACCCGAGTCAAGAATATTTTCACCGAGAAAACCATACCCTTCCGCTTGTTCAATAGCTATCTTTATGTGTTTCACAGCCAAAGGATACTCGTTGCGTACATAAACATAGCCTTCCCCTGCTCCAATGGCATAGGCACCGATAATCATTCCTTCCAGAACAGAATGAGGGTTTCCCTCTAAAAGACTTCTATCCATATAAGCACCAGGGTCACCCTCGTCAGCATTACAGATAACATATTTTGTATCCCCTTTGGCTTGGCGGCAGTACAACCACTTTCTTCCTGTAGGAAACCCACCTCCTCCTCTGCCTCGTAGGCCGGATCTAATTATCTCCTCAATTACCTGCTCCGGGGACATACTGGTAAGCACTTTGCCTAAACCGGTATAACCTCCTAGAGCAATGTAATCGGTAATATCTGTAGGATCAATTTTCCCATTGTTCCCAAAAATCAGGCGCTGCTGTTTTCTGTAAAAGTTCACCTCATCCTCATGAATAGCTTTCTCATTTTTTACAGGATCTATGTAAAGTAAACGCTCAACTACTTTGTTATTTAACAGAGTCTCAGAAATAATCTCTGCCACATCACTTGCCCTCACCTGCTGATAAAAGATTCTCTGAGGATGAGTTACCACCAGAGGTCCTCGCTCGCAAAAACCATGGCAACCTGTTATACGAATATCTATCTTTTCCTTTAAACCCTGTTTCTCAATCTCTGCCTCAAAAGCTCGAATAAGCTCCTCCCAGGCATAGGCTCGACATCCTGTACCTCCACATACAGTAATACAGAGTTTATTTGGATCCCGCTTCTTAACGAGAGAATCTTGGAAATCCTCTAATTGCTTCAGTGTTTTAATTTTCCCCATCTCTATTCATTCCTGTACCCTTTGAGAATTTTCTCTACCTTGCCCGGAGTCATTTTTCCAAAATACTTTCCGTCAACCACCATTAGCGGACCTAAAGCACAGGCCCCCAGACAATTGACTGTTTCTAAAGTAAAATTAAAATCTTCAGTAGTTTCCCCTGCTTTAATACTTAATTTCCTTCCTACCTCCTCCAGGATTCTCGGTGCCCCTCGCACATGACAGGCTGTTCCCAGACACACTTGAATAAGATGTTTACCTCTGGGTCTTAAACTGAAAGCTTTATAAAAAGTGGCTACCGCATAGATCCGAGGTAAAGGCACCCTGAGTCTGTCCTCCAAACGAAGTAGAGCCTCCTTAGGCAAATATTGGCATTCTTGTTGAATGTCCTGGAGTATCCCGATCAGCATACCCCTATCTTTATTATATTTGTCTATCACCCTGTCCACCTTCTCCAGAACCCGTGGGTTCATTTTGTCTTATCCTCTTGTTTTACCTTACCAGTCCACTCTTTACTCTGAACTAAACTCACCAGAAACTCACCTCTTCTCTGTCTGGCAAGTTTTTCAATCTCCATAAATTTTAATGCTCCTGTTGGGCAGGCCTCCACACAGGCAGGCTCTCTTCCCTCTTCTGTTCTTTGCTGACAGAGGTCACATTTGATTATGGCCTTTCCATCTCTTCTTAGCTTAATAACTCCAAAGGGACAAACCAGGATACACCATTTACAGCCTATACAAAGATCTTCCCTCAGACTTACCGGACTATCTGGAGATGGTTTCTCCAGAGCATGAGTAGGACAAACAGCAACGCAGGGGGCATCCTCGCAGTGCCTGCACTGCAAAGGAAGGATTAAATCTCCTGCTGTCTCAACTTCCACCCGGTACTGAGGGAGAGGATCCTCTTTAATGGCTTCGATTAAATCTCTCGATTGGGAATGCTCCACAGCACAGGCCAGCTCACAGCTCCTGCAGCCCAGGCATTTTTCAGTAGAAACTATAAGCATTCCTTTCACTTTATTCACCTTTAACTATTATTCTTACTGATACATCATCGGTTTTAGTTTTAAAGCGGCTCTTTTCTTATTTATATGATCAATCATTAGATGAGCTGCTTTTATGGGATCAGCCTCAAAGGCAAATTTTCCTCCCAGGATATTTTCTATCTCATGGCAAAGAAAATTAGTTACATTTTTACTTCCTAAAATTGGAAAAGGAACACCGAGCACGGTGAATAAACCCGATGCTAAAAAATAAGATGCTATGGATACAGCCTTTTCACTCATCCACTCAGGAGCTGCTCCTGCTGCGGGAAGATCACTTATATCCTCCCCCAGTCCCCCTTCAAGAACTACATTGGTAAGAGCCATTAAAATTCTACTGTTATCCACACAGGAACCAACATGAAGGACCGGCGGAATTCCCACTGTCTCACATATTTCCTGAAGCCCTTTTCCTGCATATTCAAAAGCTGCCTCTGGTTGTAATAATCCTGCTTCAGCATCAGCAATAGCCGTGCACCCGGTCACTACTACCAGAACGTCATTTTTAATTAATTCTTTGCTCATCTCTACATGACCAAAGTTATGTTTAATTTTAGGATTGTTACATCCTACCACTCCAGCTAGACCTCTGATTCTTCCCTGAATAATAGCATCATTTAAAGGCCTGTAGGTGGCACGATAAGTTCCCCCCAAAAAATTATAAACATTCTCTGCCGCAAATCCAGCCACCAGATCTTCATTTTCCTCAGGAATCTGAATATCGTGGCCATTTCGATTGGGGAAGTTCTCAACCGCCATTTTTATTATCTTTTTAGCTATATCATAAGCCTCTTCCTCTTTAAACTCAACATGGGTCACGCCGGGTGCTTTATTTTTAGGAGAAGTTGTCACCAACTTAGTGTGAAAGGCAGTAGCAACACTGGATAGAGCTGGCATTATACACTGGACATCCACCATCATCAAATCTACTGCTCCGGTAAGAATGGCAAGTTCCTGTTGCAAGAAATTACCAGCTACCGGAATCCCATGACGCATTAAAATCTCAGTGGCAGTACAGCACATCCCTACCAAATTAATCCCTTTAGCTCCATTTTTTTTGGCCAATTTGACAATTTCAGGGTCTCTTACTGCATCTACTACTATATCAGAAAGAGTAGGCTCATGTCCATGAACTACCACATTAACCTCATCTGGAGAAAGAGTACCTAAATTTGATCTTGCTAATATGGGTTCAGGGGTTTTAAACAACACATCAGAAAGATCGGTAGCAACCATAGAGCCACCCCATCCATCAGAGAGAGCAGTTCTGAAACCATGCATTAAAATATTTTTATAATCATTATCCACTCCAATATGGGTTCGGTGCATAGTTTCCACAATTTCTCGATCAATTCCTCTTGGCATAACTCCTGACTCTTTCCACAGTTTTACTCTTTTTTCAGGTGCCCTGAGAGGCATCCTTAGCTCACCGTGCTGGCGGCCGAATTCAGCGAAAATTTTCTCTGCAAGTTCTCTGGCAACTTCTTCTTTCCCTCTTTCATTAATTTTAATCCCGTATTCATCGGCCAAAGCCTTTAGTTTTACTTCATCCTTCACCCCATAGGCGTCTGCTTCCCCCTGAGCTGTTAGCATCAAAGCATGGGTAATATCTCTTCCATGGTCAGAATGGGCTGCTGCTCCTCCTGCAATCATTCTAATAAAGTTTCTGGCAACAATGGTATCTGCTGATGCTCCACATACTCCGGTTTGTTCTTCCTCGGCAAAAGGGTCGATTCTGCACGGTCCCATGCTACAGTTCCGACAGCATATCCCCAGTTTTCCAAAGCCGCACTGAGGTTGCATAGCGTCATGACGGTCCCAGGCGGTCATAATATCCAGTTCTTTAGCTCTTTTTAACAGCTTTTGGCTGGCGGGATCAATGGATCTTTCTTTAATCTCAGCCATATTCATTCTCCTTTTCGGTCAAGTTCTTTCTTTAATCTTTCCGGCAATTTGTTTTATCTCGGGTAAAATATCTTTGTTTAAATCAAAGAGTGAAACATTAGCCAGGTCCGCCTCTACAATTTTTTCTTCATAAGGAATGAAGCCTAAAAACTGAAAATCTGGCATATTGGTAATGAGAAACTCTCGATCAGAATCAGTTCTGATTTTATTTCCTGCTGCTACGATATTCTCTATTCCTATATCTTTAGCCAGATCTTTAATGTGATAAGCTGTCTGAATGCTTCGCCTTCCCGGCTCTACCACTACGATTAATTGATCCACTCCCCTAGCTGTTCCTCTTCCTAGATGCTCTATCCCTGCTTCCATATCTAAAATAACCATCTCTTCACGTTCGAGCATCAAATGGCTTAATAAGGCTCTTAAAAAAGCATTTTCTGGACAGGTACAGCCCAATCCTCCTCCCCTTACGGTGCCCATCACCATCAAGTTTATCCCCTGATGATGAGCAAAGTACTTTTCAGGAATATCATCAACCCTGGGATTTAGTTTAAAATAAGGATTTAAGCTGCCAACCTTAGCATGAGTTCTTTCTTCTATTAGTTTCTTTAGCTTAATTAAAGGCTTTATTGTGGAGGGGTTAGGGAATCCCAGGGTAAGAGCGAGGTTAGCGTCGGGGTCGGCGTCTATAGCAAAGACTTTCTTACCCTTACGAGAAAACTCACTAGCCAAACCAGCGGCCAGGGTAGTCTTCCCTACTCCTCCCTTACCGGTTACAGCAATTTTCATCCCCATTTTCCTCAAGGCAAAATCTTTCTATTTTATCATCCCTTCCGAGCTTGTCAAGGGCTGAACAAGCTTGAAAATCCTTATAGAGCCCGAAACTGCAAGCTTGTAATTATTTTCACAAGGCCAAGCAAAAAAACTTCAAGCCCTGGTGGCTCATAAATCAGCAAAGTGGATTCAGGGATATTGCTCCGGTGGGGCATCTTTGGGCACATACACCACACGATTGACAATTCCTCTGGTCGATCACGGCCAGATTATTCTGTAGCTCACAAGCATCAAAGGGGCAAACCTTGACGCATAAACCGCAAGCTATACAAGCCTTTTTACAAACCTTCCTGGCTTTTTTCCCCTTGTCTAAAGAAGAACAGACAACCCGGTAATGTGGCTCTCCATCTAAAACCTCGAGAGTGATTAGATTTCTGGGACACGCCTTGACACAATTTCCACATCCAGTACATTTAGCAGTGTCGATCCGGGGTAGACCCCCATGCATGCTAATAGCATCAAATGGGCAGGAAGCCTGGCAATCACCATATCCCAAACAACCATACCCACAGGCTAGATCTCCTCCCATCAGTAGATCGGCTGCCTGGCAGTTTTTTACTCCTTCGTATTCTGCTTTTTTCCCCCTCTCTGACTGTAAAGCCCCGCAGTAAAGCACAGCCACCTTACTCTGAGTAGACCCCGACTCTACTCCCATTAAAGCAGCTATTTTTTGACCCACATCATTTCCGCCCGCTACACAGGCGCTAGCTAAAGCCTCTCCCTTAACGATTGCTTCTGCGAGACTCCGGCAACTAGCGCGTCCACATGCTCCGCAGTTAACACCGGGCAGATATCCTAGAATTTGCTCCACCCGGGGGTCTTCTTCCACTTTTAATTTCTTGTGAGCTATAGACAAAAATAGGGCAAAGACAGCGGCCAGTCCTCCCATGGTTAATGTGGAAAGCAGGATTAAATTCATTTTTCCGCTTTTTAGCTAGCTGCCAATGAGGCCAGTAAACCCCATAAAAGCTAGAGCCAGTAGGCCAGCCGTAATCAAGGTAATGGCAGCCCCTTTGAGAGGTTCAGGAACCTCAGCAAAGTCCAACTGTTCTCTAATTCCGGCCATCATCCACATAACTAGAGTGAATCCTAAACCGGCTCCAAAGCCAAAAACGATGCTCTCAATAAAGCCATAATTTCTCAAGGGAATAAAAAGAGCTACGAAGAATATGGCGCAATTGGTAGTAATAAGGGGGAGGTATATCCCTAAAGACCGGTAAAGACCGGGGCTTACTTTACGAATAAACATCTCTATTAGCTGCACCAGTGAGGCAATAACCAGAATAGCCGTGACATACTGTAAGAAAGGAAGATGGAATTGAACCAGAATAAAGTGGTTCACCAGCCAGATAATAGTAGCAGTCAAGGTCATAACAAAGGTAGTTGCAAAGCCCATAGCCACGGCAGATTCTATTCTTCCTGTTACTCCCAAAAAAGGACAGATGCCTAAAAAGTATCTTAAAACAAAGTTATTAACTAAAGCTGCACTAAGGAAAAGCAAGATAAACTTCATGTCATAGCTGCTTTGACAAAGTCTCTGAACAGGGGATGGGGAGATTGGGGACGGGACTGAAATTCAGGGTGAAACTGAATCGCCACGAACCAGGGATGATCAGAAATTTCAACGATTTCTACCAGGTCTTTCTGGGGAAAGACTCCTGCCACCCTTAATCCCATCTGCCCGAAAAGACGACGATACTCATTGTTAAACTCATACCGATGGCGGTGACGCTCGTAAACTAAGGTCTTTCCATAAGCCCGGGAACTAAAACTATCCGGGTCCAATCGGCAGGGGTAAGCACCCAATCTCATGGTGCCACCTTTATCCCTTATATTTTTTTGTTCTGGTAAAAGGTCTATTACAGCATAAGGCGTATCAGGGTCAAACTCTGTTGAGTTAGCACCTTTTAACCCGGCCACATTTCGGGCAAACTCAATGGTAGCGCATTGCATTCCCAGACAAATTCCTAGAAAGGGAATTTTCTCTTCTCGAGCATACTGGATGGCCCTTATCTTTCCTTCCATCCCTCGGGAACCAAATCCACCAGGAACCAGAATCCCTTTCACCGAGGAAAGATATTTTGGTGGATCGGCCTCGAGCTCCTCCGCTTCTAGCCACACCACCTTAACCCTTACCCTATTGGCAGCCCCGGCATGAATAAAAGCCTCGCGTATACTTTTATAGGCATCTTTCATTTTTACATACTTACCCACCACAGCAATCCTTGTTTCCTGGTCAGGATTATTGACCTTTTCCACCCATTTTCGCCAGCTATCCAAACTCTTTTTGGGAATGGAAAGACCCAATTTTTGCAAAATATTGTCGGTCAATCCTTCAGTGTCGAAGCGAAGAGGGACCTCGTATATATTATCTACATCAATAGCCTGGATAACATCTTCTCTCTCTACATTACAGAAAAGAGAGATCTTCCCCCTTGCCTCAGAAGTTAAGGGAATTCGGGTTCTACAGAGAATTAAATCTGGCTGAATTCCTATCTCCCGGAGTCTGCCCACACTGTGCTGAGTTGGTTTAGTTTTAAGTTCATCCGAAGAAGCGACATACGGAAGAAGGGTTAGGTGGATAAATAAGGTATTTTCTCTGCCTATCTTGAGACGAAATTGTCTTATTGCTTCCAGGAAGGGAAGGGATTCGATATCTCCCACTGTTCCTCCTATTTCAGTGATGACTACTTCGGCCCTATCTTTTTCGGCCACCTTTTTTATCCTCTGCTGTATCTCATCGGTGATATGAGGAACTACCTGGATGGTCCTTCCCAGATATTCGCCCCGTCTTTCCTTCTCGATCACGGCACTATAAATCTGACCAGTAGTTGCATTGTTATGAGATGATAACTCAATACCCACAAAACGCTCATAATGACCCAAATCAAGATCGGTCTCGGCTCCATCCCTGGTGACAAATACCTCTCCGTGTTGATAAGGATTCATTGTTCCTGGATCTACATTGATATAAGGATCAAATTTAAGCATGCTTACCTTCAGGCCCCGTGATTTAAGAAGAGCTCCAATGGAAGCTGAGGCTATTCCCTTACCGAGGGAAGAAAGAACTCCCCCCGTAACAAAGATAAACTTGGTCATCTTCACCCCAATTAATCAGCCTCCTGACTCATTTTCTCGACCTCTTCTAACAAAACTCTGACTATATCTTTTTCCTTAACCTTTCTCAGCGGTTTCCCCTTTTTAAAAAGCGTCCCTCCTCTTTTGGTACAGGCTATGCCAATATCGGCTTCCCTGGCCTCGCCTGGCCCATTAACTTCACACCCCATCACGGCTATCTTTAAAGGAGTCTTGATTCCTTCTATTTCAGAGAGCACCTCTTTTGCTACTGATTCTAGGTCTATTCGGCACCTCCCACAGGTAGGACAGGAAATTAAATCAGGACCCCCTTTAAACAAGCCAAGAGATTTCAGGATCTGATATCCTATTTTGACCTCCTCCACCGGGTCATAAGTTAAAGAAACCCTGATAGTATCCCCTATTCCCTGAAAAAGAAGAGCCCCTATGGCAATGGATGATTTTATAATGCCTTCAGGAGGAGGGCCGGAAGCAGTTATACCTAGATGAAGAGGGTACGGAATCTTATCCGATATCAGTTGATAAGAAAGAATAGTGGTAAGCACATCACTAGCTTTAAGAGAGACAACAATATCTGAAAAATCCACTTTTTCTAAAAGTTTCACAGTGTTCAAGGCACTTTTTACCATAGCCTCAGCCACTGTGGTCCGATATCTTTCTTCCTCATCCTCCCTTACCCTTCCTTTTAAAAAATGGTCCTTTAGAACTCCTCTCTCTAAAGATCCCGAGTTTATCCCTACCCTAAGAGGAATTCCCTTTTTTTTAGCTTTTTCTGCTATCTTCAGTATTTCTTTTCTGCCCATATTTCCGGGATTGACTCTTACTTTATCTATCCCTCGGTCTATAGCTTCCAGGGCAAGTTTATGATTAAAATGAACATCAGCTACCAGAGGAATATCCACCTCGGCCCTGATTTTAGAAAGGGCCCTGGTAGCTAAAATATTGGGAAGAGCTATCCTCACTATCTTTGCTCCAGCCTGGGTGAGCTTTCTGATCTGGGCAACTGTGGCTGGAACGTCCTCGGTTTTGGTCTTGGTCATTCCCTGCACCACCACCGGGCTGCCACCACCAATCTTTAATCCACCAACCTTTACCTCTCGACTTTTTCTTCTTTTCACTTCCCTTCCCTCAAAATTTTCTTTATCCTTTTTGTATCCTTCTCACATAAAATCAGGCCAGGCTCGGCCCTTATTTAATATGGACAGCCTGGCCTGTATTGGACTATTCCTCTTTCATAGTGATAGCCTCAGAGGGGCATGCTTCTGCACAGGATTCACATCCATCGCAATCATCAGGCCTGACAAACTTAGCAACGTCATCCACCATCTCCAAAGCGTTATTTGGACACTCATCAATACAGATCTCGCATCCCGTACACAGCTCCTCATCTATGAGTGGCTTTTTCATCTTTTACCTCCTTGAGCGTCAGTTTTTGTCCTTTCCTCCCGTGCATGTAAGCTTTATGAAAGAACCAGGTCCAGAATTCTGATTAAGGTGGACCTAATTTTACTTCTCTCCACCACTAAATCAATGACCCCATGTTCAAGCAGTGATTCAGACTGCTGAAAACCTTTAGGCATTTGCTGTTTAATGGTTTGCTTTATGACCCGAGGCCCGGCAAATCCTAAAAGAGCTCCCGGCTCGGCGAGGACAATATCTCCCCGACTGGCGAAACTGGCCATTACACCTCCCATGGTCGGATGAGTAAGCAAAGATATATAGAGCAGTCCCAGTCTTTTGAGTTCAGCTATGGCAGCACTGGTCTTGGCCATTTGCATCAAAGAGATAATTCCCTCTTGCATCCTAGCTCCACCTCCTGAACCGGAGATAATTAGGAGTGGGTATTTTTTTTCCATAGCCTTTTCTATGGTGAGAGTTATTCTTTCCCCAACCACTGAACCCATGCTTCCTCCCATGAAGCCAAAATCAGTAACTCCAACGGCTATGGGTCTCCCTCTGATTTTCCCCTCTCCAATCAGAGCAGCCTCATCCAAGCCAGTGGCTTTTTCGCTTTTACTTAATTTCTCTTCATACCCTGGAAAGTTAAGCGGATTATCGGAATTTATCTTCGAATCGTATTCGATGAAACTATCTTTATCCAAGGTAATCTCGATTCTTTTCCTTGCCCGCAGGTAGAAGTGAAATCCGCATTTAGGACAGACCTTAAGGTTATCTTCCAGGCTCTTGTTGTAAACGATTTCAGAGCAGTTGGTGCACTTGGTCCAGAGCCCATGAGGAATGTCTATTTTCTTCTTTCCCCTTTTTATCCTGTTATAGGTTCTCTCAAACCAGCCCATTTGTGCCATCTTCGCTCAATTTAAGCGTATAATATCACATCAGACAAAAATGTCAAAATTATGAATTATGTCACGGGAAAGGATTAAGAGAAAAGTTTATAAGAAGACCTGCAGGCGTTCCATCACGACCGTTGCTAGCTACTCTTCTTCACCTTCGCCATCTTCGATCCCAGCGCTGTAGCCAACACCACCAGCGTAGTGGATATTACGATCATTACAATTCCTAGGGCTGAAAGTTTCCCCCACAATCCATCCTCAGCAAACCTGAGAATTTGTACCGCTAGTACCTCCGTACCTGGTCTAGAAAGCACAACCGAAAGGCTTAACTCCCTAACGAACATCGCCGCCATGAGAATCCAGCCTGAAACTATTCCTGGGGCCAATAGGGGTATTACTATCCTTCGAAGCGTATAAAGAATACCCACACCGCAAACTCTCGATGATTCTTCAAGCTCATTATGGACTTGAATAAAAGCGCTTGCGAGAGGTCTAACTCCATAGGGGAGGTATGTCGCTATATATCCTATAAGAAGAGCCCAGATAGTAGCATATAGGGGCGTTCTGACAAAAAACCACATAAACCCGACTCCGATCACTATCCCAGGAAAGGAAAAAGATAGAAAGACAAGGGACTCGAGCAATCCACCTCCCCTAGTCCTAATTCTAACGATGATATAAGAAACAAATATGGATAGGAGAATGCCTAGAGTTGCGCCCGCAATACCTAGAAAAATACTGTTTTTTAAGGAGATAAGGAAAATAGGATCCTTGAGAACCCATTTCCCTCGTTCCTCGGTGTAAAAGAGCTTTAGTTCCCTTTTCATTTGCATTATACTCATATGAGAGGACCACTGTCAAGAAGGAGCCGCCTTCCTCTGGCTAGAAGGACCCCAGCGATAACTTCTTAAATTATTCCGGAGAATAGAAGTAACATCAGGATAGAGAGGCTGGCTGCCAGAAGAGGGGATGGGTATGGACTGTACCCCTGTGACGCTTCTCGTTAAACATTAATAAGAATTGAACTTAAGAACCTATATAGTAAATAGGAAAACCCTGCTGCACAAGTGGGTGTAAGCACCCAACCTACCGCAATCCGAATCATCTGACGAACGTTAACTGCTCTAATTCCCTTTACCAATCCTACGCCGGCAACCGCTCCGACAATTGCCTGGGAGGTGGAGACCGGGATTCCCAGCATTGAGAATAGATGTACTCCAAATGCGGCAGCAAATTGGGCAGCAAAGGCTCCTGGTAAGTCAAGAGGGGTAATATTTTTGCCAACCGTATCTACGACACCTCCTCGAAAACTAATGGCTCCAACGGCTAAAGCTGCTGCACCAAATAGGGCAAGCCAGAGCCCTTTATCGGGATACTTATTCAGCAAGGGACCCATCGCATTACCAACAGTATTTGCTCCTAAGGAGTAGGCAACATAGCAGGCAGAGAGAATTACAACGATAGAAATGGTTCTATTCCAGAGAGTTATTCTTTCGGTCCTGCGCAAAAAATAGATTAATATGGCATATATAATGAAAGATAAGCCTCCGGTAAGTACCGGATTTAATATCCAGGCAAGTAGAATCTTCTTCAAAACCGTAAATTTTATGTATTCTGCCTGAAAACCAAAAATTCCTATTCCGACACCCAGAACACTGCCAATAATTGATTCTGAGGTGGAAACCGGGATCTTAAAGAATGTAGCCAAGGTGACAAAGGTACCTGCAGAAAGCATAGCAATAAAGATTGCCAGGTCTGGCAGTCTTGCCTGAATTATTCCTTTTCCAATTGTTTTCATAACCTGGTGTCCCTGGAGAACTGCGCCGAGCACAACACATATTGCTACCAGGAGGATAGCTCTTTTGTAGTTTAATATACCAGAGCCTACAGAGGTGCCAATGCAGCTAGCTGCATCATTAGCCCCGATATTCCAACCCACATAAAAACCTGCAACTAAAAGTATTGTCGTCACAAGGATCATCTTTTTTCAACACTCCTAATGCCCAGAATAGGATTTGATTAGCGATATAGTGGTTCTCTTCACTGATTATAGGAAAACATGTCCTGACCTGGGAAAGAAGCCGTCTATATCCCGGAAGTTAAACTCGTTTTTGGATAACTAAAGACTCCAGACAATCGGCGGCATCCTCGATAATGTCAGAAGTCTCAGCAAGGTGCCAGATGAGTTCTCCCAGGTGCATTTTTTGAGCCAGGGGTAACTTGCTCATAAATATTTGGTGAGTGATCTCCCACTCGTATACATCTACCTCTGATTCAAGCCGGTTTATATCAGCGACCTTAGCTCTTAAAATTGAAAAATCGCCAAACAGATGAGCTACTGCCTCTTTCATGGGTGAAAAAGTGGCTATGGAATGACCGGCTAATTCCAAAATGGTTTTCCCGAATTCAGGCGGTATTTCAGGGCGCTGGCAGAGAGTGAAATCACAGCAGGATTCTGCTTTGTCAGCAATCTTATCCTGTAGATCTACAAATCTTACCAAGCCTTCTCGGTGAATAGGCAGAAAAGCACCTCCATAGAGAAGATGAATGATATCTCTTCTCTTCTTATCAGCTTCAGATTCAATGACATGGGTTTTGTAAGAGAGTGTTTTTGCCTCCTCAACTTTTCCTTCAAGATAAATTTCCATGGTCTTATGCATAGATCCAAGACATTCCTCGATCTTCTCCAGATGTTCGGCGATCAATTCTTTCACTCTGGTTTCTTTTTTTCTTCCCAATAACATTTTTTTTCTCCTTCCCTCCGAACCCAAAAACAAGACTTTGCCAAAACTGCTCCCCCTTAAGCTCAAAGCCTTGTTAGTAAAGGGTCTTTAATAAAATGGTAGATACGGCTAAAGCTCCTGATCCGAGGAGGATGGAAAATCTTGGAAGCCGTGGGGCGGCAGCTCTAGAAACTAAATTCGTGGCTTGCATCAGCTTCATAGAACGTAGCCTCCTTTCAGTTACAAACCGCTCCTACTTTTGTGATTGCATGGCGATTCCCTGAGTAAAACTTTTCCTGAAAAGGATGAGGATCATTAAGGGTGGGAGCATAGCCATTACCGTGCCAGCCATGATAACATTCCACTCAGGCGCTATTTGTTCGCTGGCTAACAACATCTTGACACCGATTTGCACAACCCGCATTTCACCGGTGGTTATCACAATCAACGGCCATAAGTACTGACTCCACATAAAAATAAATTCTATGACAAACAGAGCTGCGATGTTGGTTTTTGAGACAGGGACTAGAATTTGCAGGAAATAACGCATGGGGCCCGCCCCATCAACCCGGGCTGCATCTGAAAGATCTCTAGGCACGGTCATGAAGAACTGTCGGAAAAGAAGTATGCCTGTTGTGCTGGCAAAGAATGGTATTGTGAGGGCATAGTAAGAATTTATCCAGT
>Ga0315547_1001454_pt1 | contig 18762 bp, 18 predicted proteins | sample SalMarSW160240MG_2_FD_202542 | JGI IMG/M metagenome (GOLD analysis project Ga0315547, IMG submission 202542) | Salt marsh sediment microbial communities from the Plum Island Ecosystem LTER, Massachusetts, United States - Salt Marsh Sediment SW1601-240 ...
AGTGTTACAACCAGGTTCGGGGTATGCTGGGTTTTACCGGTACGTACAACGGAAAAAAGGTATCCGTGCAGGGAACGGGCATGGGGATCCCCTCGATATCGATCTACGTGCACGAGCTGATCGTCGAATACGGAGCCAAGCGCCTGATCCGCATCGGTACCTGTGGGGCCCTCCAGGAGGATATAAAGCTGGGAGATGTGATTCTGGCGCAGGCGGCCTCCACAGATTCGTCGGTCAACCGCATCCGTTTCAATGGCGGCGATTTCGCACCGGCGGCAAGCTTCGAGTTGCTCCTCAAGGCTTATGATGCCGCTAGAGAGCGGGGCGTGACCGTCCGGGTGGGTACCGTGCTGACCGAGGACACCTTCTACTCCGACGACCAAGACTTCTGGAAGATCTGGGCCCACTACGGAGTGCTGGCCGCGGAGATGGAAACTACGGCTCTCTACACCCTGACCGCCGGACATCATGTACAGGGTTTGACGATCCTCACGGTCAGTGACAGCCTGGTCACCATGGAGATTGCCAGTTCCGAGCAGCGCCAGCAGGGCTACACCGCCATGATGGAGATCGCCCTGCAGGTAGCCGCCTCCTAAGGTTTTTCCCCGTGAAACCCATCAAGCTGCACCCATAGGCACGCCTTAAAAGGATCGGTTGATGAAACATGAGGCGCGGCAGGAGAGAAAGATCGTCTGGCTGATTCTCGACGCCGCCGGATATGAGATCACCACCCGCTGCATCCAGGCCGGGGTCTGTCCCTCTCTATCCAACATTCAGATTGAAGGGTTTCTCGGCCCCAGTCGGCCGTCGTATCCGAACTGCGAAACTCCTCCCGCCCTGCGCGCCCTGTTTTCCGGATCCGAACCTGCGGAAAGCGGGATCTGGGGATATCAAATGCCCGACTATGAAGGCAGACTGGAACGGGTGGTAAGCGGCTTCGGCGTACGGGTATCCGGAGCTCCGGCGATCTGGGAAGAACTGGAATGGAGAAATCGCAGTTATACCCTGTTCAACGCGGCCTTCAGAAAAGACCCGGTATGGGAAAAAAGCTATGCCGGATTCGATCTGCTCTTCGACTGCTACCGCAACTACCTGCCCGATTCGAGCTGGATACGGATTGGTGCGGGGCAGGAGAGGCTGAAGTTCGGCGGGGCAACGCTCCGTGTCGAATCCGAGGACGATCAAGTGCAGCTGCACCGCGGAGGGAGGTCTATTGTATCCTTGGCGCCGGGTGAGATCCAGCCGATTCGACTCTCTCGAAACGTTTCTGCGCTAAGTTATTCCACCGGAAAAACCCTGTTCCTCTCTTCCTCATCCCGCCCCTGTGTTCGTTTGTCGAAAGATCTACACGGCAGATCCGAACCGATCGTACCCGAGTCCATCTATCACGGCAGCCTGTTTCGCTTCTCCCGGAATGTCGGAGGCCTTTCAATTGATGAAGAGATGAAGTTGTCCGAATACGTAACCGCTCAGATGGGAGAATTGGTCCTGAGTGTTGTCCGGGAGCTCTCCTCCACGCTGACGATCCTGTACTTCTCCATGATCGACGAGCTCTGCCACGTGTACCTCGACCAGATCGAAGGTTCGTGGCCGGAAGGACGGGCGGCTGAGTTGCTTCGTCGCTGTTACGGGCTGCTCGACTCCTATATAGGGAAGATGATGGACTGCCTCGACGAGAACACTCTGCTCGTCCTGTCATCGGATCACGGTCAGGCTCCGTACCGCCGGACTCTTCACCTCAACGACCTGCTTGCGCAAGAAGGCCTGGTACGCAAGAGGAAAAAAGGGTACGATCTCCGCCGTTCCGCGGCCTACTACCACCCGGCCAACTGCGGACAGGTTGTTATGAATCCACTGCAGGCCCGCAAAGCGGGGCTGTCCCGGGAACAGATCGGGGAACGGATACTCCGGTGTGTCGAACAGGCCAACAGCAGCTTGGGCGCGGAAATCTCCTATCTATGGGGCGGGGAAAACGATCCTTACCTGCTGTTCCTCTATCCCCGGGCAGATACCCACCTTACCGGAAGGTACGATCCGGAGGCGGATGTTCTGGATGCCGGTCTCCGGGGGGGGCAACATCTCTCCCCCCTCTGCCCCACTCCCTGGATCCAGGCCATGCTGGGTCTCTGGTCCCCGGCGGGACTACCCTTTGACAGGCGGAGTATTCCGGATCGCAACACCGGTGTGAAGACTTTCCTGCTTCGCTACCTGTTTGAGACCTAGGGCGCGGCTTCCTGGTTTATATTGTTGGCCTCCTCATCCAGATCCCGGAGTGTTGCATCGATATTCGCACCGTCGAGGATCTTGTTGAAGGTGGCGGAAACCGCGTCCCTGACCTCGGAATATCCGGAAAAGGGCGGTTCCGCCTTGGCATCGCTCCCCAGCAGCAGAAACATTCCGGTGCCCGCCAGCAGCGGTCCTCCGTTCACCCGTGCCTTTCCAATCAGATAAATGGCAAGAGCCAATGCCACCCAGGGCGGCGAGCACCAAGAGCAAATAGAGCGGGTTGCCGATGAACCGGCCCCGCTTGATGCGCCACTACGCCTCAGTTTCGATGCTCTGTTTCAGCGTGAAATTTTAATCGTTACAACAAAATACAGTTGCTTGTTTTTCAAGTTAGCAGTAAATTCCTCTTGTTCAGTGGTGTTCTTCATTTGGAGGATACGAGTGAATGGAGAGTAATCCCGGCTGCTGTCCAGTCGCGGACGGCGTAAAAAACTATCCACAAGCTATAACTCAATATTTCCAAGCTGATCTCCCCTCGGAGAAAAAACGCGGAATCTCATTAGCTAGGAGGTATACATGAAGACCGTATCGGAGCTGATCATGCGTAATATCGAGGAAGACAACTCGATCAATGCGCGCGGGGTGAAGGTCGAACTGGTTGGCAGAGGCGTCCTGAAAAGGAGAAAGTCTGTGCGTCTGTTCGGAACCGTAGACTCTGAATCACAAAAGCAAAAAGTGAAACGGATCGCCGAGCATTACAAGGGCGACCAGTACGACATTCTAGATGAGCTCACGGTAAAGGAACCCCAAACTACAAGCTAAAGTATCAGAGGGAGGAGTAACTTCCGGGTTTCCGGTGATCAATCCAGAGGTTTTTCTCTAGGAAAGTCCGTCGGCGAGTTGACCCCCCGGCTAAGCCAGTTGTACTCTTCGGGGGTGAGCAAAGATAAAGGAAACCCCGCCAGACCCGGGCGGGAAGATAAGATTGATCTTCTCAAAGCCGTCGGCGTGTTTCAGTCCCTCAACTCAGATGAGCTGGCGGCGGTTGCGGACAACTCGGCCTGGCGGGACTACTCCAAGGGAGAAATTGTTTTTCCCAAAGAAGCCGGCAAGGACAGCGGAACCGGAAGGATTTACACGGTTCAACGAGGAGAAGTGCTGATCACCAAGAGCGGTGACGAACATCGGGACATCATCCTGGCCACCTTTGTTGCGGGGGAGAGTTTCGGCGAGTTGTCCCTCTTCGACCGGGAAACAGTGGATACAACCGCCCGCTGCGAAGAAGACACGACAATACTCGCGTTTCCCGTCTTGCAGCCGGAGAACCTTCAGCAGGGAGAAGGCAAGGGAGCAGAGGCGGACACCCTGTTCGCCGAACATCCTCAGATCAAGGCGAAAATTCTCCGCACCCTGTTGGCCATTGTGGCTCAACGCATTCGCAGCACAAATCGTCTAATCGCCGAAAAGAGCCCCTGGGTACGGGAACTGCGGCGGCAGGTGATGCTGGACAAGCTCACCGGCCTGTACAACGCAGGCTATCTGGAGGAAGATTTCCTGCGCCTTCTCGAACAAAAACCCGAAGGAACCTGCTTCCTGATGATCAAGCCGGACAACCTGAAGACTTTAAACGACAGCTACGGCCACCAGGCAGGGGATCGAACCCTGCAGCTGATGGCTTCTGAACTCCGCAATCAGTTGTCGGAAGGGGGTATTCCCATACGCTACAAAGGGGACGTCTTTTCGGTAATCCTTCCTCAAACAGGCCTTGAGGTGGCTCGAGAGACTGCCGAACAGATACGCGCAGGGATGAATAAAATCGATGTGAGCGAGGTCAGCCAAGGGAGTACAAACCCCCGGACAGATTTGGGTATCACGGTCAGCATAGGAGTTGCCGCCTACCCGAACGGAGGCGCCTCGGCAGATAAATTGATCGAACGGGCCTACGAGAACCTGTTTACCGCCCGCAACCGCGGCGGCGATCGTATCTGCAGCCAACAAAGAAAATGAGCGGAAAAACAGAGTTTCTAAAGAGCGTTCGTATTTTTTGTGATCTCACCGACGAGGAGATTCAGAGCCTTCTCGAGGTGATGCATCCCCGAGAATTGCAGAAAGAGGAAATACTGTTCCAGCAGGGCGACCCCGGCGGAGAGTTATTCGTCGTGGAATCGGGTGCCATGGGCATCGCGGTTACCCTGGACGACGGCAAAAGTCTGGAGATCGCCAATTTTGCCAAAGGGGATTTTTTCGGCGAGATGTCCATCTTCGAAAAGGGACCCCGTTCGGCCACCTGCTACGCAAAGAGCCGAACCGGTCTGCTGGCCATGAACGAAAGAGAGTTCTTCCAACTGGTCGATTCCACCCCGGCCAGCGCCGGGAAAGTGATGACCCATATGCTCTCCGTAACCCGGCGCAGGCTGGAGGACACGGGGGGATTCCTCTCCGACATGGTCCAGTGGGGCGAGGAAGCCCGTCGCCGGGCGATCACGGATCCCCTGACCGGGCTGTACAACCGACGATATCTCGAGGAGGCCCTTGAAGAATATTTCATGAAAGCCCGGGACGGCTCAAAGCCCCTTTCGGTGGTGATGCTCGACTTGGATCACTTTCGGGAGATCAACGAGAAATATTCGGAGAAGGTGGGAGACCAGGTGATCCTGGCCGCTTCCGAGGTCTACCGCCGCCATCTCAGGCCTACAGATGTGGCTGCCCGCTACGGCGGAGATGAGTTCACCTTTATCCTCCTGAACACAGATGTGGAAACGGCTCGTTCGCTCTTGGAGAATATCCGCAGGGATGTGGAGAAACTGACCCTCCTCGACGAGCTGGCCCGAGCAGACAAATCAAGAGCAGAGAAAAGTCCTGTGCTCAAGGTGACGACGAGTCAGGGACTCGCCTGTTTCCCTGACCATGCTTCAAGCCCCAAGGCTTTGAGAGAGGCAGCAGACAGCGCCCTGTACCGGGCCAAGGAGTTGGGCCGCAACCGAGTAGTCGTAGCCTCGATTCCTGGATCCGGTTCCGGGTAACACTGCAGCATTCCAGATCGAAGCGGAAAACACTCACACGGTTTTCCCCTCAGCGGGTTTCGCTGCCAACTGGCCCGGATCCGTTAGATTATGCTAAGATAAAAGTGGAATGGCAAATTCAACAGGAGGAGTTATGGAGAAACCGGTAAAACTCATCGCCCTGCTAAAGGCTCGGCCCGGCACGACCCGGGAGGAGTTCAAGAAGCGCTGGGTGGAAAAACACTGCCCTTTGACCCTGCAGATGAAAAATTTGAAAGGCTACCGTGTCAACATCGCCCTGGATGAATTCCAGGAGCTCGAGGGCGAGCTGCCTTATGATGGTACAGCGGAGCTGTGGTGGGATTCCCTGGAAGAAATGAAAGAGGATTTCGCCTCCGAGGGAGCGAAGGCGGCAGGAGAAGACGCGGACTCGTTCACCGTGATCCGAACCCACATCTACACCGAGGAGTTTATTCTCAAGTGAGTCATCCAGTCACAGAGAATGGAAAAAACACAGTGAAAGAAGCAAGAATCTGTGTTGTCGGGGCCTGTAATCTGGATCTGATCAGCTACGTTCCAAGATTGCCCCGAATCGGGGAAACCTTTCACGGAACACGTTTCCACATGGGGTTCGGAGGCAAGGGAGCCAACCAGGCGGTGATGGCTGCGAAACTGGGACAGGACGTGTTCTGAGAGAATATGTTAAAAAATTTTCAGGCCCGGGGAGTAGATACGCAACACGTCTATTTCACCGACAAGGCTTTTTCCGGGGTTGCACCTATCGCCGTGGACCCTGAAGGACACAATTTCATAAATTTCCTTCGTCCTTTCCGTTGCGACGAGGACCGACACTGTACCAGTCAATGCGCCGGGTTAGAACCATGACCCCTGCCAGAATCACGAACAGTCCCAGGGAACCGATCAACAGGGCGTAGTCTTCCGATTTCAGGGCGGCGTATAGGAACAGATAGCCCGCCCCCAAAACCAGAGACATCACCCAGGCTCGCCACCAGGCGGCAAGAACCGCACTGGAGTAGAAGGTTGTCAGGGCAATCGTGGCGATACTGGCCAGCAGATAGGTCCAGTCGAAGCTGAGGTGTTCCGATATGGACACGAGAAGAAGGTAGAACAGGCACACCGCCAAACCGACCATTAAATACTGAAAGGGATGGACCTTGCGACCGCTCGCCACCTCAAAAAGAAAAAAGAGTAAAAACGGTAGCAGGACGAAGAGAATCCCATACTTCACAGAACGGAGGGATTTCAGGTAGGTATCGACCGGGATCATCAGCTCCACCCCAAAGATTGAATCGAGAAGTGTATCCGCTCCGACCTCGCCGCGAAGCCACCGCTGTGCATAGCCTCGGTTTAAAGACAAGACGTACCAATCGGCGTCGAACCCCTCTTCATTCAGAGTTCGTTCGGTTGGCAGAAAGGCACCGTTGAAACTGGGTCCTGTCCAGGAGGAGACAAGATGTAACCGGCTTTCCTCCCCTAGAGGTACAAAGCTCAGTGAACGTCCGCCCTGGAGGTGGAGATCAAAGGAAAAACCATGGGTATCTGAAGTACCCGGATCCGCACTTCCGGCAACCCCGCTAAGAGGCGCTCTAATCTCTCCATCGAACAGCCCGATCTCCCCCTGGCTGGCAGTGAAAGGGATCTGGCGGGAATCCCACTGAAGAGTCACTCGCTCCTGAAGTCCCCGCATGTCCGGAAGCTCCACAACCAGTGCGGCGTCCTGCCAGAAGACATCCTCCTCGGCAACCCTCCAGTCGCTGAAATCAGGATCGGCAAAGGTCCCCGTGACCTGCAGATCCGCCGTGTACACGGTGACTTCGTAGATCCCTCGGTTGCGCTTCTCCGTATCCACCGAACCGGCAATCTCCAGAGTGCGGGGAAGAAAGTAGGCCCGTTCGGTGAACTCCTCGATCTTGCCCTCGTTGTCCTTGACCCGTTTGAGATAGGGCACGACTACGATAGGACCGGCGATGATCTGCTCTCCTCCCCACATCTGGACAATTTCTCCCTCCGCCTCCAATCGGGTCATGTTTCGTTCCTCGATCAGGGCTCGAATCATCTGGAGAGGAATCAGGAAGATAAGCAGGAGTATGCCGATCAGAACCATCTTCACCACGGTACTCCAGTTTCTATTCTCCTGAATCAAACCCTTGAGTTTCTTCATTTGATCCTCCTCGGTGTTTGTATTCACTCACAAGACTATCCCGGCGTAGAGGCTCCTTCCCGGCGAAAGTTGGGAAATTTCATGAACAATTATGGCGGAATTGTGGCAGCAGCCGGCCTGGAAGGCCGTTCATTGCTGTGATAAAATTGAAAAATGCAGTCTTTGAACGGACCTCTTGTGGCTCTGGTCGACGATGAACAGAACATCCGCGAACTGGTAAGCTATGCCTTGCAGCAGGAGGGCTATAGGGTAGTGGCCTACCGGGACGGGGAAGAAGCCTGGACCGACTTTCGCCAATCCCTGCCCGACCTGGTGATTCTGGACATCATCATGCCCCGAATGGACGGACTCGAGCTGTGTCGAAAGATCCGGAGTCTCTCCGAAACTCTCCCCCTGATCTTTCTCACCTCGAAAGACGAGGAGTTTGACAAGGTTCTGGGCCTGGAACTGGGAGCCGACGACTATCTCTGCAAGCCCTTCTCCACCAGGGAGCTGCTGGCAAGAGTGAAGGTATTGTTCCGCAGACGTACCTTGGCGCTGGGTGGTGACTCGGACGGGGAGGATAGTATCCTTCGTTGCGGGTCCCTAGAGATGGATCGGATGCGTCACGGTGTACTCTGGAAGGGGCAGAACGTTCCTCTGACCGTCACGGAGTTTCGCATCCTCGAAGCCTTGGTCCGACAGCCCGGCTACGCCAGAACCCGCGAACAGCTGCTCCAGGCGGGCTATCCCTTCGACGAGTATATGAGCGACCGCAACATCGACGGGCATATCAAACGGATCCGCAAGAAAATCTCCAGCCTTGATCCCGACTTCGACGGGATCGAGACGATCTACGGTCTCGGCTACCGCTATCGAGCGGATGTAGATTCATGATCAACAAAATCTTGACCTTCCTTTCCCGTATAACGGTCCGCCTGCTCATCTTCAACATACTCATCGTATTCCTTCCAGTGGCAGCTCTGTTATACCTCGATACATACGAACAACAGCTGCTGCGGGCCCTCGAACACGCACTGGTTCAACAGGGCCGTATTCTGGCCTCGGCTCTTGCCGGGCAGAACCCGCTGCAGCCGGACAGTGCCCGGAGAATCCTGCAGCAGCTGGAACAGCGCCACGAGGCCCGGCTGCGCATCGTCGATCCGAAAGGCCGGCTGCTTGCCGATTCCAGCCGCCTGGGACCCCGCAGGGACGAGGTCACGGCGGCTGGAGCGAACGCCGAAGACGTCGTTCCAGCGGAGCAGCGCCTGTTGTACCTGATAGCCACCTACCCGGTACAGTTGTACCGGCGGCTGTTCCGACCGCCCGAGCCGCCCTTCGAGTCGGCGGAGTTTTACATCAATACAAGCATTCTGATGGGTCCCGAAATTCAAGAGGCCCTGGAGGGACGGTACGGCGCCTTGACCCGAATCTCCACGGGTGGACAACGATCGGTCACCCTCTACAGCGCCATACCCATTCGCAGCGAAGGATCTGTGGTGGGGGCGGTGCTGGTGTCCCAGTCCACCTATCGTATCCTGCGGGACCTGTACGAGCTGCGGCTGGAGATTTTCACCATATTTCTCATCTCCCTGGCGGTTGCGATTGCTCTAAGCCTTCTTGCCTCCACTACCATCGCCGCTCCGGTGCGGAAACTGTGCAGACAAGCCCGGGAAATCCTCGATCACAGGGGCCGGCTGCGCGGACATATCCGCTTCAACCGCCGACGGGACGAGATCGGCGATCTGTCCCGCTCCCTGGAGGAGATGACCCGGAAACTCCAGGGACACATCGAGTTCGTGGAGTCCTTTTCCTCGGACATCTCCCACGAGCTCAGGAACCCCCTGGCATCGATCCGTTCGGCGGGAGAGATGATCGCTCAGACGAAATCCGGCCAAGACCGGGACCGCTTTCTCGCCCTGATCCAGAAGGAAGTCGCCCGCATGCAGCATCTGCTCGGCGCTGTTCGAGAGATCTCCCTGCTCGATGCCCAGCTGGAGGAGGAAGAGCGTGCCTCGGTAGAGGTCGGGCAGATCCTTAAACGGGTAGTGGAAGCACACGGGCTCCGGGGAGGGTCCACGGTACGCATAGCAATCTCTCAGAATACCGGTCCGATTACTGTCTCCATGGCCCCTGAACGGTTAGCACAGGTTCTCGAAAACCTGCTTGAAAACGCGCTGAGCTTCTCTCCTCCTGACGGGGAAGTACGGATAGATCTCTGCCGGGATCGCGGGCAGGGAGCGATCGGTTTTGAGGATGACGGGCCGGGAATCCCGGAACAGCACCTGGAGAAGATCTTCGACAGGTTTTTCAGTTTTCGCCCGGAAGAAGAATCCTCAGGATCCGCTGCATCCACGCCAAGACATCTCGGACTCGGCCTGGCCATCGTCAAAGCCATCGTAGAGGGATACGGCGGCGGTGTGAAGGCGGAAAACCGGACCGTCAACGGCGTCGGGCTCAGGGGCGCCCGATTTGAGGTGCGACTGCCCGTGGTGGATGCTTAACTCACAAAAGAAAGTACCCGGAAAGATTATAAGTCACTATAATTCATACTTGAGAGTCCCTTTCCGTTTAAAATTTGGTCATTTTATAAAAACGGGCTACCAATAATATATAGAGAGGCAAAGATACATTCTGGACCCAGAAACAATGGCGGCATTCGACAGCGCTCCAGGTACGCGGAGTATATTCAGACGCGATCCCACCAGGCTTCTGCAAATTGTAGAAGAAATTTATCACATCAAAGACCTGGATACCCTGCTGGAAAAAGTGCTCTTCGAGGCAAGAAAGTTCATAAACGCCGAAGCCGGCACCCTCTATCTGGCCGCAGGCCGTTACCTGTACTTCAGCTACGTTCAGAATGAAGCTCTGTTTCGAGAGGATCAACCAAAGGACAAGTACATCTACTCAAACAAACGGCTTCTGATAGACAAGAACTCACTCTCGGGCTATGTTGCCGGCACGGGGGACTCCCTGCTGATCGACGATGTGTACGACATCTCCAGCAATGTTTCCTACCAGTTCAATCCGGATTTCGACAAGAAGACATCCTACAAGACGCAGTCTATTCTCATCGTTCCACTGGAAACAACCGACCACTTGATTTTAGGCGTGCTGCAGCTCATCAATGCCAAGAACGAGGAAAACCAGGTGATTCCCTTTTCCATGCAGGACAGGCTGTACATCACCGAGTTCGCCCGCAATGCCGCCAATGCCATAGAAAGAGCCAAGCTGTCCCGCGAGATGGTTCTGCGCATGGTGGAACTGGCGGCGCTGCGCGATCCGTACGAAACCAGCAATCACGCCAAGCGGGTCGGGGCCTACTCCGTAGAGCTGTACGAGGCCTGGGCACTGCGACACGGCGTTGAGGATCGCAAGATCAAACACACGAAAGAAGTCCTGCGGAATGCGGCGATTCTCCACGATGTGGGCAAGGTGGCCTTGAGTGACGTCCTTCTCAAGAAGCCCGGGGGGCTTGGAAAGGATGAGATCACCCAGATGAAGTCCCACACTATTCACGGCGCCCGCCTGTTCAAGTACGTCCACTCCCCGTGGGATCGTATGGCCTCAGAGGTCGCCCTCAACCACCACGAACGGTGGGATGGACGTGGCTATCCGGGCAAGATCGACAATATCTTTGCCAGGGGGATCCGCTTCGGCCCCGGAAAGCGGGGAAAGGAGATCCCTCTGGCGGCCCGGATCGTTGCCCTGGCGGATGTATACGATGCCCTGATGTCGAAACGCTCGTACAAGGACAGCTGGAAGGAAGAGCAGGCGGTCCGCTACATCCGTGTTCAGTCCGGCCGTCAGTTCGATCCCGAGCTGGTAGCACTTTTTCGGCGCATCTACGATACGATCCGTGCGATCCGAAAGCGCTACAGCTGAGACTCCTTCTGCATTTTCTTCGCACCTTTTTCAAAGATTTTCCCGGATTCCAAACCTTCACACAGCTGACCGTAGTCCATGTGCTCAGCGTTTTCATCCAGAGAGGCAAAGGCCTGTCGGGCTTTTTCGGAGAAGAAGGTCCTTGGTTCCTCCTGGGGACCGGCCTCGAGAATCACGAGGCGTCCGGCCCGTCTAGCTAACTCGAGATTTCCTTCGTTTCCCGGTCCGAAGGGAAAGCTGCACAGGATCGTCAATTCCGTCTCCTCGACCATCCGGTAGGCTTTTTCGAGATCCGCCGGGGTGATGTGGGAAAAGGCGCCGATGACCTGGGACGGTACCTCCAGACTCTGCCAGAGTTTCTGATCCGCGTCGTACTCATGGGCGATGCCCCCAGACATAGGGTAGCCAAGACGGGCAAGTTCCCGGGTCAAATTTATCCCACTTCCCGCCCCCCCGATCACGTGAACCCGCGGCATCGGATAACTTCCCGCCGGTTTGCGAGGCGCTACGTTGACCACAAGAGCTCCGGTGGAGGCATTTCTGGTCACCACGGTTTTCGTCTCGTACACCGGATCGAGCAGATCGCAGCGGAGAACATCTTGGGGTTTTCCATCCGCCGCCACTGTTCCCTGATGGAGAAGAATCAACCGGGTGCAGTATTGAGAGGCGATGTTCAAGTTATGCACCGCCGCTACCACGGCTTTTTTTTCGCGGGTCAGCTCGCAAGCCATGGAGAAGAACTGATTCTGATGCTTGATATCCAGGTTGGAGGTCGGTTCGTCCAAAAGAAGAAGATCGGTCTCCTGTACCAGGACCTTGGCGAAAAGCACCAGCTGCCGTTCACCGCCGGAAAGCTCATTGAAATAGCGGTCCTCGAAACCGGATAGGCCCACGTAGCTGAGAGCACGGCGGGCTTTCTCCAGGTCCGACTCACTCTCCCGCTTGAACCTGCCTAGAAACGGATACCGGCCCATCAGAAGAATGTCGAGCACCGGATAGGGGAACACAGTCGAGGCTTCCTGGCTGAGGTAGGAAACCTTGCGGGCCCGCTCCCGCAGTCGAATGTCCTTGAGCGGTCGTCCCTCTAGAAAAATCTCTCCCTCCGTGGCAGCGAGGACGCCGATCAACAACCGCAGCAACGTGGTTTTTCCGGCCCCGTTTGGGCCTATCAAACCGACGAACTCGCTCCGTTTTACAGAAATGCTGACAGTGTTGATGATCCGCCTTTCGGCGACGGAAAAAGACACCGATCGAGTCGCGATGAGATCATTAGTCATAGCCGAAACCCCGCAATCCTTTGCGCTGGTAGCGGATGATCAGGTACAGGAAGTAGGGGCTGCCCAATACGGCTGTAATGATCCCCACCCGGATCTCGAAGGGCGGGATCAGCACCCGGCCGATTAGATCGGAGGTGAGAAGGAACAGAGCTCCTCCGATGGCGGAGACGGGAAGCAGCAGACGATGATCCGGACCGATCAACATGCGAAACAGATGGGGAATCAGTAGACCCACAAAGCCCACCGGACCGCTGATGGAGATGGCCATACCGGTAATCACCGCAGTGATGGCCAGAATTATTTTCTTTGTGCGCTCCACGTGCATACCCAGAGAATGGGCGCTCTCCTCTCCCAGGGCAAATATGTTCAGCTCCCGGGTAAACAGAAAAAGAACCGCCATTCCGGGCAGCAGCACGGGCAGCGGCAGAAGCACGTGCTTCCACATCCGACCCTCCAGACCTCCCATGGTCCAGAAGATAAACTGGCTGACCTCGTACTGCTGGGAGAAGAGTAGGATCGCCGAGATCAACCCGTTGAACAGAGAGGAAATAGCCAATCCGGCCAGCACGACGAACAGCAGGGAAGTTCTTCCCTTGTAGCTGGAAATCAGGTAGATCAATCCGGAGGCCAGCAGTGCCCCTACCATAGCCAGGAGGGGGAGAAAAAACATGTTCAGCGCAAACAGTCCCGTGTTGATGGCGATCACAGCTCCAAGGCTGCCTCCGGTGGATACCCCCAGGATGTCCGGACTGGCCATGGGATTGCGAAACAGCCCCTGCATGGCCACACCTCCCATGGCCAGGGCCGAACCGACCAGTAAAGCGGCGAGGATCCGGGGCAGCCGGATGTGAAGGATGATGTTGAGCTGCATCTCCGGGGGCAGCTCAATGGATCGGATACCAATACCGTGGAGCAGGAGCCGAAGGATGGACAGCGGAGGCACCCTAACGGCTCCACTGCCTACGGACAGAACTATTACGATGAACAGCAAAACGAAGAGGAGCAGAAGAACAGCAATTTTTCGTCTTCTCACGGTATGTACTCGAAACTCCTCGCCGGGGATGGATATCTATTTAGAAAAGAGCTTCGGATAGGCAAGTCGAGCCAGGTACTCTACCGCATCCACGATGTACTGGGAGGTGGCGGCTTTCAAGCCTTCGGGCATCCGATACACCCTACCCTCCCGAATAGCGGTCAGACCCTTCAGGGCGGGATCCCCTACGGTTTGCTCGTAAAAAGCGTCTGCGCCGGCGGGATCACCATACACCCAACCGGGAAGAATAAGCAGGTCCGGATCGAGCTCGAGGATCTTCTCTTTGGATAGAGGGACCTGTCCCCACTCATCGGCGGGAAACTCACCGGCGGCATTGATCAGACCTGCATTACGGATGATTTCGTCCCAGGAACTGCCTGTCCCTTGGGCGGAACCCCAGGAAGCATAATCCATAACAGTTCGTCTTTGTACCTCGGGCAAAACGGAGACCTTGCTGCGGACTGCAGAGAGACGTTCATCCATCTGTCCGATCATAGCTTCCGCCTCGTCTGCCGCGTCGACCAGCTGTGCCACAATCTTGATTTTTTTCTGGATCGCAGGGATGCCTAAACCCGTGGCGATCAGGAAAACAGGAATGCCCGCATCCCGGAGCTGAGCTACTATGTCGGTTTCGCTCCAGTTGGCTACAAAGACCAGATCCGGCTGAAGAGAAAGAATCACTTCTACACTCATAGTCAGCTTGTGAGGTATGTCGGCAATTTTGCTCACCACGTTGGAGATGGCGGGATCCTTACTGAGGTGGGTCACACCGATCAACCGCGAGTGATCCACCAGATCAAGGAGGATATCGTCGGTAAAGACGGTGAGGGAAATAATCCGTTGGGGCTTGCGATCCAATCGAACCGTATACCCCGTGTCATCCGCCATTTCCAGCGGGTACTGGCCGGGGACAGTTGCATCTACGGTAACCCCGGTCTTCGTAGAATCCTCCCCCGCCTCCCGCTCACCGGCGGCGAATCCTTGGAAACAGAGTACCGGCGCTACGACCAGGATCGCCAATATTCGTTTTCTAGGGAAGCTCGTGGAACACCTCCTGCAAGATTCTCGCGTACAGGCATAGCCCTGCTATCTTTGAAGCGAGCCCCCAACGTTTCCTGGCTTCCGGATCTTCCTCTGCGCTCAAGCCTTCCCGGTCCCCCAGTGGCTGTCGACAGAACGTTCGTCCCCGGTAACAGTGGCGCGTCCGCGGCGGATTCTCACCGCCTTCCGCTGAAAGGTCAAGGGCAAATCTACCAGAGGGCTCCGTCCCTGTCAAGGTACGGCATTGTCAGGTTCGATGCAGGAGAACTATACTGATGGAATCCCATCGCCCGCACAAGGAGAAATATCGTATGGCAAAAACAAGCGTTCTCTGGGTGCTGAAAACTCTCAATCTAATCGCTTTCCTGGCCACGATCGGGGTAAACGTTCTGGCCAACGCACTTCCGATCAACGGCAAGACAACTGGGGAGCTCTCCGATCTCTATCCAAACCTGTTCGTCCCTGCCGGAGTGACCTTCTCGATCTGGGGGGTGATCTACCTTCTCCTGGCAATCTTCACCGTATTCCAGATCGCGACGCCGAACCGAAACGCCGCCGGATTTCTGGAAAGAATCGGTCCTCTGTTCATCCTGGCTTCCGCGGCAAATATCGGCTGGATCTTTCTATGGCACTACCAGCGGGTCTCGGCCTCCTTTGTTGTGATGCTGGTCCTCTTAGGAAGTCTCCTGGCCATATACCTTCGCCTCGGCATAGGATTGCAAGCAGACTCCTGGAGGGAGAAGCTCCTCGTCCAGCTTCCCTTCAGCATATACCTCGGCTGGATCACCGTGGCTACGATCGCCAATCTCACTGCTGTGCTCGTTCACATCGGCTGGAATCGCTTCGGCGCCTCGGAGGAGCTCTGGACCGTTGTTGTTCTGGTCGTCGCTGCACTGATCACCCTGGCAGTGCTCTTCACCCGCAACGACCTGTTATACGCTCTGGTACTACTGTGGGCTTTTCTCGGAATCCTACTCAAGCGGCTTGCCGTCGATTCTCCGCCCAGCCGGGCGATCCTGGTTACCCTGTGGATCGCAATGGCTGTGGTCGGCCTTGGTCTGATCCTCCGCATTCCCCGTTGGCTGCGCACCTGAACGGTCCGCCGTATCTCCTAACTATACAGGCCGCACCTGGAGGATCCACGGTCTCCCCGAACTAGACCGGCCGCACCTGAACGGCCACCGAGTGTGTCCGTGAGCTCCGGCTGGGTTCCGTCGGAACCGTGGAGGTCAAGACATTGGCCGCACCGGCGATGTCGACGCCGTCCTCTCCGATCCGGGGCCACATTCCAGCCAGCAGGCACACCACCCCCGGCATGATGTCCTCGGTGATACGGACGGAAACCCGTACCCTTCCCTGAAGACTGGCCACCACTACCTCCCCGCTGTCATCGATTCCCCGCTCCGCGGCATCTTTCGGGTTCATCCACAGCTGCTGTTGCTCCCTCTGCACAAACCATGGGTCGTTGGCATACTGGGAGTTGATCCGGTAGCGGGCATGGGGGGTAATCAGATACAGAGGATACTCGGAAGTAGAGTGGAAGCCCCGCCAGGCGGGAAAGGCTGAAAAACCGAGATGGGCGTAGATTTCCGAGGCGATCTCGATTTTTCCCGATGGCGTGTCCAGGGGATGAGCCTCCGGATCGGACACAAATTCGGATAAACCGCAACGCTCCTGCTCGCTACCGATATAGATTCCGGTACGGCGGAACTCTTCCGCATCCGGAACCTCAGACTGGGCAAGGAAGTGATCGATCCATCCGGCGGCGCTCCTACCTTCCGAATATTCCTCTCCAAAGCCCAGCCGGTCGGCGAGATCGCAGAAGATGTCGTAGTCGTTTCTTGCCATCCCCACCGGCTCGATCGCCTCGTGGGAATAGAGAAGATGATTGGTCTCCGGAAAAATAATATCCTCCCGTTCCAGGAAGGTGGTCACCGGCAATACCACATCGCAGTAGCGAGCCGTCGGGGTCAAAAGATACTCATGGCAAACCGACAACTCCACACTTTCAAACGCCCGTATGTTTTTATGCACATCGCTTCCCGTGATGAGATAATTCCCTCCCACGTTGTAGATGGCTTTGATATCCGTCGGGTAGCCCCCGGCTCTACCCTCAAGGATCGCGTCGGGCCAGAGGTACTCGGGAATCCCCGGTGGAGTCAGATGCGAAGGTACGGGAAGGCGCCCGCATCGGGGTCCGGAAAGTCGATTCCAGATGTTTGACCCCGAAGATCCGCCGGGAGCGCCGACATTGCCTGTTGCCGTCTGCAGCGCCACAGACATCCGAATTGCTTCCTCCCCACCGATCGTTCTCTGAATCGAAAGTCCCGGGATCAGGGCGGCGGGTTTGCTCCTGCCGTACTGACGTGCCAGCTGCACAATAGTCTTCTGAGGAACACCGCAAATCTTCTCTGCCCAGGAAGGTGTTTTGGGTTGTCCGTCCGTGTCACCGCGTATGTACCGTTCCAGGAAATCGAAGCCCACGCTGGTGCGCCGAATAAAATCCCGATCCACCAGGGCGTCGGAGAGCAGCACATGCAGAACCGCCGCCATGAGCGCGGTGGCAGTCCCTGGACGCACGGGGATCCACTGGTCGGAGAGACGTTCAACGGTACGGGAACGCCGAGGATCGATGACGATCACCGGGACGCCTCTGCGTCGCTGCTCACGTATACGGCTGCCCAGCTCGCAGCCAAAACGGGTGTCCAGGATGTTGGCACCCCAGAGCAGAATCAATCGGGAGTGTCGCAGTGTGGCTGCATCAATCCCGGTGCGGCGGGCGTACCCCGGACCAAACAGATAGGGAGTCACAAAACTCTCGGCGCCGGAGCTGTAGCTTCCCGTGATATCTGTATAGCCGCCGAACTGGGAGAGGAATCGCCGCGTCAGGAGAGCCGCGTTGTGCAGGGCACCCCGGCAAGAGCCGGACCCTCCCAGACGCAAGACCGCTTCAGGCCCCCATGTTGACCGGATCCCGTCAAGACGTTCGCATACGTACTGCAATGCTTCATCCCAGCGGACTTCGCGAAACTGCCCCGAACCTCGGGGACCGCTTCGAAGCAGGGGCGAGCTCAAACGCTGCGGATGATACACCGCCCGGGTCATCTGGTATCCCCGGACACAGCCAGTCATGTGGGGCGGACGCCGGGGATTGTCCCGGATTCGAAGCAGACGGCCGTTTTCGACTTCAGCGAGCGGGGGGCAGCCGGCACCGCAGTCTTTGTTGCAGGAAACCGGCAGGCGGAGAGGATCTTTCACGATGCAGTTCCGTTAAGAAATGATATCGAATGCCATGAGCAGCCACATGCCTACTCCAATCCCCAGACCGAGCAGATAACCGGCAAGCACATCGTAGAGATAGTGCACACCGAGAATAATGCGGGATAGTCCGACCGAGAGGGTCCAGAGAAGCAAGGCGACTGCGATCAGCATCCATCCCCCCGCCATGACGATCATCGTCATGGTTATGGTTCGGGAAGCGTGGCCCGACGGAAAGGAGTGGGGATCCGTTTTTCTATAGAACGCACCCCACTCCCCGGCCGGCCTGCGCCTGCGAAAGGCGTACTTGAGAACCGAGGTGACCAACACAGAAACTACATATCCGACGGCTATAGGGATGGCGATACTCTGCCGCGAAAAACCGTGCCACCACCAAAGGGCAAAAAGACAGGGAGCGACCACAGCGGAATCGGCTGAATGGGCAATCACGGACAGGATGGTCCGGCTGATGGAGGCCAGAGGAAGGTCTTGAAGTCGATGGCTGGCGTTATTATCGAAACGTTTGAAGGATCGAAGCTTCACGCCGGCCGGCTAATCCTTGAGGGACATGGGGTTGCAGAGGTTGTCTTCGTAGTTGGCAACCCGGCCGCAGTTGAAGCAGATGTACTGCGGGTTTTGTGTAAGCTTTTTAATTTTGTCAAACTGGTCATTGCTGGCCAGTACACACAGATGCCCCTGATGATCACCCTTGCACTCTGCCTTTTTCATAGTGGATCTACTATCTCCGTTCCTTCCAAGAATTTCAACCCCTTCGGAATAATCAATACCCGGCCCGTAGTACCAGCCCCTTGTACTCCTCGACAAACCCGTACGATAAAAAGGACTCCTTGTAGGGGCTTTCCCGGCCCGCCGACCCGT
>Ga0315547_1001457_pt1 | contig 18737 bp, 20 predicted proteins | sample SalMarSW160240MG_2_FD_202542 | JGI IMG/M metagenome (GOLD analysis project Ga0315547, IMG submission 202542) | Salt marsh sediment microbial communities from the Plum Island Ecosystem LTER, Massachusetts, United States - Salt Marsh Sediment SW1601-240 ...
AGAGATCGCAAAAGCCCTGCGCACATCCTGGAAGCAATTGAACAAGAAGAAGCTATTCCAGTACGCCGTCAGAATGGGAAGCGCAGCGCTCGAAAGGGTTCCCCCTGTTGGATCCACTGTTGCCTCGAAAGGGAAACACAGCCGCCGGTGGGGATTACTGGTAAATGTCGAGGAAATCGAATGATCGACAAGAACGAGATCAACACCAGAGGGAAAGCCGAAGGGCTCCGGTTCGATCAGATCCAAAAGGATTATGTCCTTGTCTGGATTCTCCGTGCCCTGTCCGAACTGAAACCGGAAGGGTGGATCTTCAAAGGGGGTACATGCCTGAGGCACTGCTATTACTCTGGCTATCGATTTTCGGAGGACCTGGACTTCAGCTGCAGTGAAGAAGCCGGCGGCGTGGAGAAAACGGTTAGCTTCCTTCAGCAAGTCACGGAATGGGTCCAGACGAACTCCTTTTACGAGCTTCTCTGGGAGAGGCGAAGGCGAGTGAAGGAGATTTTCAGCTGGAGGTCCCTGTGGAGTACAGCAGGGGCGGTCCTCGCCGGCATGGACTACCTGCGGTCAAGATTCATTTGACCTTCGATGAACCGATCCTCACCGAACCGGAGGGCCGACCCGTGAACCCCATGTATTCGGACCTCTCCTCCTTCATGGTGATTGCTTACAGCAAGGAGGAGATCCTTGCCGAGAAAATGCGGGCCCTGCTACAGCAGCAGAGCAAGTGGCCCCGGCCTCGAGATTTGTACGACCTCTGGTTCATCCTCTCCGAAAAAGGGGAGGTGTTCGACTGGGGGAGCTTGTATAATCTATTCGCTGACAAATGCCAGGCGAGGCAGATCGAACCCGATCCTGCTTTACTCGTTTCCGAAACGTTGAAGAGCACCAATAAAGGAGTCTGGCGGAGACAACTGGAGATGTTGATGAGGGAAGTACCTGACTTCGAAGAGGTTTGGACAGATTGGGTCACCTTCTGTAAACAACGATTTGAAGGATAGTCAGTTATTTAACCCATCCAGAGTCGCCCCTTTGTCTTTAGAAGAGTTATTTGATCCAAACATACAAGAGCGCTTGAGTTCTTGGTTGGACGAGGCTGTCGGCTTCAGCCTGCCCGTGGTTCGCTGGCGCACGGCTGCAGAATATCGATACGATGGTGGTCCCATCGTAATCCCGGAGGGGGATCCAGCCGTTTGGAATAAAGAGTATACATCCGATGAGAGCACAAACGCACAAAACAGCAAGAATCGGGCATTCGCTGTATTTGAAAGCCAGCCCTATTGTGCCGCTGTGATCGAAGACGGCCAGATTGCCTCGATGAGCTATTGCGAAAAAGATGGGCCAATATCTATCTTTTCCCGGCCAGCATCTCGACGAAAAGGATATGCACTTTCATGTTTGCGGCTGCTAATAAAAAAAGTGCATAGAAGCAGGGTTTACACCTGGCTACCCGACGGATGTCTCCAACGTAGCCTCGGTGCATCTTGCCAAGAAAGCTGGATACAAACGACAAGGCTATATGTTCTGGATCACCATTCCGCCGATTGCCAAAGAAGTGCTGCCTTCCCGATTGCAGGAGGAAGAGAGCAAATAGAGTACGGCGAAGTGGTGCCGACGTTAGACACTGATCACACAGAATCGATGTTCTGAGTGATCAGTGCCTTGAGCAGGGCCTGTTTTTCGAGACAGGCCAGTACCCGGTGAGCCTCGTTGGGCACGCCGCTCTCCACGGATATCCCGGCCCCGGTGAAGGCGACCAGATGGCGGGAAGAGCGAATAATGCCGGCACCCTCGCGGATAGCAACTTCTTCCGCTGAACCACTTTGCTCTGAATGCACGTTTGCTCCAACCTGTAAAATCAGCCCAATCAGACTACCATGTCCCGGAGAGAGAAGAAAAGACATTGCTCCCCGCAGTTCCCAAACGGTGAAGATCGTTTTCCCGAGCCAGTTTGTGGAGCAGATGAAATGAAACTGTTGATCGCTGTCAAGGTAGGACCAGCACAAGCGCAGGTGGCCGCAAAAGCTGGAAAAGCCTTTAATCGGCGGATAGGCAGATGCCGAAAAGAACAATGTGATCGATGCGATAAAGTCTTTCTTGCTCTCCCCCCTTGAAATTGGGAGGATTTCGTTCTTCTTCTCCCCTTTGGATGGGTTGTTGAGGTTTGTTCTGCCTCTGGTGCTGCTGTTCGTCGTTGCCAGGGTCCTTCTGCTGTTAATCCGGCGGGTTATCCTCAAACGCATAAAGATCCCCGAGGAGAACAAAGACAAGATCTACAGGCACGTCCGTCTGGTGCTGCGGATCGTTGTTTTCATTGTCCTGCTGTTCATCCTCTTCAGCTTTTTCGGCGCGGAGATCGGGAGCTTCCTCTCCCGGGTGTGGGGAGCCCTGAGCACCCCCTTTACCAGCGCCGGCTCCTCCCGCATCTCGGTGATCACCATCCTTCTGGCCATTCCGATCGTGTATCTGGCCTCCTGGGTCAGCAAGCTGACCCGGCGGTTTCTCGATGCCACGGTTCTCCAGCAGCTGACCATCAGCGACGCTTCCCGCTTCACCATCTCCAGCCTCGTACGTTACGGTGTGCTGGTGCTGGCCATCCTGGTCGGACTGTCCATCATTGGCATCAACCTCTCCTCCCTGGCCGTGGTGATCGGTGCGCTGGGAATCGGCATCGGCTTCGGCCTGCAGAACGTGGTGGCCAACTATGTGGCCGGATTGGTGATCTTGTTCGAGCGACCGATCAAGGAGGGGGACCGTATCCTGGTCAGCGGTATGGAGGGGGATGTGGTGCAGATCAAGCTGCGCTCAACCGTGATCAACACCCTGACCAACGAGACGATCATCGTGCCCAACAGTCAGCTGGTGGGCAACAGCATCCACAACTACTCCTACAACGACAAGCGGATCGTGATCGTGAACAACGTTCAGGTTTCCTACAGTACGGACCTGGATCAGGGACAGAAAGTCCTTCTCGGTGTGGCTGCCAAGAATCCCTACGCCCTGAAGAAGCCCCCGCCGAGTGTGCGGATCGTCGCCTTTCAGGATTCGGGCATCCAGCTTGCTTTGTGGACATCGATCGCCGAGGCTACGGATAAGCTGGCAGCTCTGTCGTGGACCAATCTGGAGATCTGGCGGGCCTTCAAAAAGGCCAACATCGTGATCCCCTTTCCGCAGGTGGATCTTCACGTCAAAGAAGCGGTGGCCCATCAGGCCCTGACCGAAAAATAAGAGGCCCGGCTATTTCGTTTCCAGCTCGATCTCGATCTCGTTATCCTGTCTGTACACCTTGGTATTGACCGTCCGGCCGGAGGCGTTGTTCAAGGCCTGGTAGAAGTCGTGGGCGCTTTGAGTCTGGCGGCCACCCACCTCCTGCACAACATCGCCCTGACGGAACCCGGCCGTGGCCGCCGGAGACCCCTCCTGGACCACCGTGACCAGAACCCCTTCCAGGCGATCGGGGATACTCAGCTGTTCCCGAAGATCGGAAGATATCGAGGCGATATACATCCCCGGCCAGAGGTTCTTGCTCTGGGCGGCGATCTCTTTGTCCTCCTCGCGGATCGCCAACCTGATGTCGAAGGTATGCTCCCCGCCGTCACGGATCACCGATACGTCGTAACTGTTGCCCGGTGGCAGGTTGCCTACGATTTTGGTCAGCTCGTTGGTGTTTTTAACGTTGGTACCGCCGATACTGGTGATGTAGTCTCCGGGGCGGATACCCGCCTTGTAGGCCGGAGAACCCTTGAAGATGTTCACGACGAAGGAACCCGTGGAATCCTCAAGTTTGAAATCCTCACGGTAGTCGGGAAATCTCTGGGGATCCACGTCCACGATCTGCACTCCCAGCCAGCCGTATTCGACCCGGCCTTTTGCGAGGATCTCATCTGCCGTCTTTTTGGCCGTGTTGATGGGAACGGCGAAGCCCAGTCCGGCGCTCGATCCGGTGCGGGAGGCGATCCAGGTGTTGATTCCTATCACCTCTCCCCTCAGGTTGACCAGAGCGCCTCCGGAGTTCCCCGGATTGATCGATGCATCGGTCTGGATGTAGTCGGTCAGGCTGGCGATATTCGTTCCCAACTCGGCCTGTCTGCCCACAGCGCTGACGATCCCCATCGTGATCGTGGATTGGAAGCCAAAGGGATTGCCCACGGCCAGGACCAGGTCGCCTACTTCCAGGGTGTCCGAATCCCCGAGGTTGGCGACGGGGATCTCCTCCCGAGTTTCGAAAATGACCACCGCCAGGTCCCGCCGCGGGTCGGTTCCCACCAGCTTACCCTTGAACTCCCGTCCGTCGTGCAGGCTGATGCTGATCTCCTCGGCTTCCCCGGCCACATGGTTGTTGGTCAGCACGTAAACCTTTCCGTTTGTCCTCTGCACGATCACCCCGGAGCCAAGCCCCGGCTGCCGGAATTCCCTCTCCTCGGAACCCCCCTGCTCGGGAGAAGGGCCGAAGAAGAAGTCCCACGGCGATTCGCTTCGAGGAATCCTCTGGGTAATCACTTCGATCGTATTGATCTCCACCACCACGGGAAGCGCTTTCTGAGCCACCTCCCGGAAGGAGTATTGAATCTGCTCGAGGGTTGGAACAAGGGGTTCGGTTTTCACTGGCTGGCTGGTCAGCAGGGTCCCGGATTCAGACTCCCGCTGCCCGGTGCTGTAGCCTTTAGAACAGGAAACCAGAAACAAGACTAAAATCATAAGCGAAAGCACAGCGATCACTGGGCGTTTATTCCACATGATATCCTCCTCTATCAATAACCAGTTCATTTATTAAGCTCGTCCTTTTTTAACCTTGGAATCACGGTATTCAGACCGTGGGGGGTTCGGGTATGTGTATAAAATAGTAATTTGATGGGGCATCGGCAAACGCTTTTACAGCCGCCGATGCAGCCGGCGGGCTTCGGGAAGCTTCGGGTGTATTGGCTAAATCACCGTTCCTGAAGGAAGAACTGCGTTCTTCGGGATCACGATGATCCCGTCCCGAATATGATAGTTATCGTAGTCACCGTCTATACGCTCCAAATGGTCGATGCCGATGCGGCAGACTTCACCGATCCTGGCATTCTTATCGATGATGGCGCGTCGAATCAGGGTTCCTTTGCCGATACCGATATCGGGTATTCCCCCTTCCCGGTTCTGTTTTTTCTCTTCCACGGTCTCGTACCAATCCGCTCCCATGCAGACCACTCCGTCGAGGGTCGCCCCGGACTCGATGATCGTGCGGATCCCGATCACGGAGTGCATAATGTTGCCATTGGTGATGATGCAGCCATCCGCGGTCAGACACTGGGTGATGGTGCAGGAGTTGATCTTCGAGGCGGGCAGATCCCGCCTGCGGGTGTAGATCGGCTGGCTCTCCTTGTAGAAATCGAAATCCGGGGTGATAGTGGTCAGGTTGATCGTGGTTTCGTAGAACGATTTGATCGTCCCGATATCCTCCCAGAATCCCGTGAAGATGTAGGACTGGACTTTGAATTTTTCGATGCTCTTGGGGATGATTTCTTTGCCGAAATCCGCGTACTCGTTGTCCAGGGCTTTTTTTAATATCCCCTTAGTGAATATATAGATTCCCATGGAAGCAAGATACTCCCGGTCCGGGCTGATCCCGGCCAGCTGCCCCCGCAAGGTATCGGGAATTTTCAGGTCGGCGATCTCCTCCTCGGTCTGGGGTTTCTCGACGAAGCGTACGATTTTTCCCTCTCCATCAACCTGGAGGATGCCGAAGTGGCGGCACTTCTCCGCACTGACAGGGGTCACCGCGACGCTGATTTCGGCGCCGCTTTTTAGATGGTTGTCGAAGAAATCCTCCAGGTCCATGCGGTACAGCTGATCGCCGGAGAGGATCATGTAGTAGTCCGGGTTCTGGGTGCGGAAGTGGATGAAGTTTTTTCGAACGGCATCGGCGGTGCCCATGTACCAGCCGGAATGTTCGTAGGTCTGCTCCGCGGCCAGGATCTCGATGAACCCTTGAGAGAAGCTGTCGAAGATGTAGGTGTTGGCGATGTGGTTATGCAGGGAGGCGGAGTTGAACTGGGTCAGGATGTAGATCCGGCGAAATCCAGAGTGGATGCAGCTGGAGATGGGGATATCGACCAGGCGATACTTGCCGCCGAAGGGAACCGCCGGCTTGGCCCGTTCCATGGTCAAGGGAAAGAGCCGTTCTCCCCGACCGCCGCCCAGAACAAGGCAAAGAACCTTTGACATTTTTATTTGACTCCCCTTCAATACTATCCATTGGCTAAAAAAACTGTCAAGAATATGTTAGGGTAAAAGCGTTAACCAGAGGAGGGGAAAGCTGGAAAAGGTCATTCAATCCCTGCGGTCCGACCGGCGGTTCATGTCCTCGGTGGCTCACTGGCAGGTCATCCCGGCACGGGAAGGACGCTATGAGGAGTTCCCGCCGGAAATAGACGGGCGGATCCTTGCCGCGGTTCGGGACAAGGGGATTCAGCGCCTGTTCGCTCACCAGTATCAGGCCTACGCCGAAGTTCGCAGGGGCAACAACATCGTGGTGGTCACGCCCACCGCTTCCGGGAAAACCCTGGCCTACAACCTGCCGGTGCTCCAGACCCTGATCGAAGAACCCCAGGCCAAGGCCATGTACATGTTTCCCACCAAGGCTCTGTCCCAAGACCAGCAGGCCGAGCTGAACGAGATCCTCCTGGGCGGGGAGATCCCGGTTCGCATCTTCACCTACGACGGGGACACCCCCCGTTCGATCCGGATCTCCGTGCGCGAGGAGGGTAGGGTGGTCATCACCAATCCCGACATGCTGCACACCGGAGTGCTTCCCAATCACACCAAGTGGATCAAGTTCTTCCAGGCCCTTCGATTTATCGTGATCGACGAGATCCACACCTATCGCGGAGTGTTCGGGTCCCACATGACCAATTTGATCCGCCGTTTGAAGCGCATCTGCAGCTTCTACGGCGCCAAACCTCAGTTTATCTGCTGCTCCGCCACGATCGGGAATCCGAAAAGTTTGGCGGAGAAGATCATAGAGGAGCCGGTTACCCTGATCGGGGAGAACGGAGCCCCGGCGGGAGAGCGGCACTTCGTGTTCTACAATCCTCCGTTGGTGGACCCGATCCAGGGCATTCGCCGCGGTGTGGTCAAGGAGTCCCAAAGACTGGCAACCCAGCTTCTCAAAATGAAGGTGAAGACGATCGTCTTCGCCCGCTCCCGGCTTCGGTCCGAGCTGATCGCGGGGTATATCCGGGATTCCCTGAAGAACCTGTACACGGAAGACAGCCGCATCACCGTCGCCTCCTATCGCGGCGGCTATCTGCCCAACGAGAGGAGGAGCATCGAACAGGGTCTGCGTAAGGGAGAGATCCAGGGGGTGGTTTCCACAAATGCGTTGGAGTTGGGAATCGACATCGGCGGCCTGGACGCCTCGATCCTGGCCGGATTTCCCGGCACCATTGCCTCCACCTGGCAGCAGGCCGGAAGGGCGGGAAGGCGGGCCGGCGTATCCCTGTCGATCCTGGTGGCCTCGGCATCTCCGATCGATCAGTACATCATCCGGCATCCCGAGTACTTTTTCGGAAGCTCTCCGGAATCCGGATGGGTGGACCCGGACAATATCTACATCTTGAGCGATCAGTTGAAGTGCGCCGTATTCGAGCTTCCCTTCGAGGATGGGGAGGAACTGGCAGGGAATTACAGAGAGGTCCTCGATTACCTAGAAGAGCACGGCGTCATCCGCTACACCGGGGGAAAGTGGTTCTGGTCGGACCGGTCCTATCCGGCGGAGAAGGTATCCCTGCGCAGCTCCGCCCCGGGGAACGTCGTGATCGTGGACACTACCCGGGGCCGGCAGACGGTGATCGGAGAGATGGACAAACCTTCTGCCAAGCTCCTGCTTTACGACGAGGCGGTCTACATCCACCGGGGCGACCAGTACATCGTGAAAAAACTCGATCTGGAAAATCAACGCTGTTATGTCGAGGATACCAGGGACAACTACTACACCGATTCCATCGTGAAAACAGATATCAAGGTGTTGGAGCAGGACAGTCGGGAGAGCAGCGCCGGGATGGAAGTGGTGATCGGGGATATTCTGGTGCGCACCCAGGCCACGAAGTTCAAGAAGCTGAAGTTCGGGACTCACGAAAACATCGGCTACGGGGAGATCGACCTTCCCGCCGAAGAGATGCACACCCGCTCGGTGGTGCTGCTGTTCTGCCCGGGAAGCGTCGCCGGCCGCGCCTTCAGCCGGAGGACGGAGCTCGAACAGCCGATCATCATGCAGCGGCTGGGCACGTTGGTACGAAATATCGCCCCTGTCTTTCTACTCTGTGATCCAAGGGACCTGGGGGTGTCCGAGCGCCTAAAGGACATCGTGTTCGAGTGTCCCGCCCTGTACGTGTATGACAACTATCCCGGGGGAACCGGACTCTCCGAGGGTTTTTTGGAAAATGCCCCGAAAATTCTGCAGGGAGCTTTAGAGCTGGTTGCCGAGTGCCCCTGCTCGCAGGGCTGTCCGTCCTGCATCGGTCCGATCGGCTCCGACCCTGAAGAAGAGCTCCCCGGTTTCAACCCCAAAGAGTCGATCCGGGAATTCTTGATCGGTTGGCTCGGAAAGAGGAAGTGACGTGTCCCTGGAAAAGCGCCTGCGCTATCTGGAGCGGTCCCTGCGGCAGCAGCGGGCTGTGCCGGTGGAAATTCGCGATCCGCTGTCTTCCGAACGAGGATGGGAGGCAGCGGGGGAGTACACCCTGCGCCGGCGGCTGCACTTCCCCAGTCCCCTTCAAGACGCCGGGATTTCCGAGTTCCTCCTGCCTGCCGGCTTCACCCCTTCGGACCTGTTGTTCTTCGACACCGAAACAACGGGTCTTTCCGGAGGGGCGGGGAATTCCGCCTTCCTGGTCGGAATGGCCTGGATCGACGGCCGGATGCTGGCAACGGAGCAGCTGTTCCTGAAGGATTTCCCGGGAGAAGGGGAGTTTCTGTCGGTCCTCGAACGGCGACTCAGTCAACATCGGATGTTCGTATCCTACAACGGCCGGGCCTTCGACGCCCATGTGCTTCGCACCCGTTTTCTGCTCAACCGCATGGAATTGACTCTGGAGCAGCAGACCGACCTCCTGTACTGGTCCCGCAGGCTGTGGCGGCGGACCCTTCCCGATTGCTCCTTGGGCACCATCGAAAGGGAGATCCTCGGTATAGTCCGTGGAGTCGACGTAGCCGGCTTCGAGGTGCCGGGCATCTATCTGGATTTCTTGCGCAGCGGTGAGCCTGGTCGCCTCGATGCTGTGCTGGAGCACAACCTGCAGGATGTCCGGACTCTCGCCGACCTGCTGATCACGATCAACTCGATCCTCGTTTCCCGGGAGAAAGCGCCGGAGGCGGCGGTTCAGCGGGCGGACCGTACCGCCCTGGGAAGCTTCTTTTTAAGCAGGGATGAACGCCGGGGAGTGGAGCTTCTGAAAAGTTCCTTCGCCGACGGAGATGAAGGCGCGGGGAGGGCCTTGAGTCTGTACTACAAGCGCAGAGGAGCCTGGCGGGAAGCGGTTGATCTGTGGAAGCAGATGGCTTCCAAGCGAAAGAGCCTGTTCGCCGGGATCGAGCTGGCGAAGTATTTCGAGCACAGGGAGAGGAACCCCGAGCAGGCCCTGGCATGGGTACGGACCATCCTGTCCTGGGCGCTTCCCCTTGACCGACGTCTTCGTAGTGAACTATCCCATCGCCGGCAGCGTCTTTTGAAAAAAGTAAGCCGGGGATCCTCTATGCTTTGAAGTAGCTGATCCTGTACCCGTCGGCAATGCGAAAGCCGAGCTTTCCGTACAGCGACAAAGCGGGTAGATTGGTTTTCTTGACAAACAGACAGACAGTGGGTTTCTGGGCAAAGATCCGTCGCAACAGCTCTTCCATCACCCGAAATGCGATGCCGTTGTTGCGCACATCCTTCACCGTGAATACCCCGCCGATCTGATCCGCTGTGAATCCCCGGGCATTGGTGCCCGCCTTGGCTACGACCTTTCCGTTCAGCTCGGCCATCAGCACCAGCTGCTGCCGCAGGGACCGCTTCAGATTTTGCCTGCAGGCCTGTTCGTTGTACCGTCCCCGGGTGATCACCACTTCCTCGAGCTCGTAGCGGATCTGCAGTGGAAGAAGGGCGGCAAGATCCGGGGGGTAGGCGGTTCTGACCACCAGGCCCGGCGGGTAGGGAAAGGATTCCCTGCGGGCGTTCGAAAATGAGTCCCTGCTTTGGATCATCAGATGATAGTCGATGCTCGCACCTGCATGAAGCGGCAGTACTCCCTCCAGCCAAGCGACTTCATCGATGGGTCCCATCACGGAGTACAACTGCAAGGCCAGGTCCTTCCAACCGGGAAACGGACGGGGGGGGACTGCCTGTGACCCGCCCCGGGCGGGGGTGAATACGGGCAGGAGAACTCCGGTGGCTGTGAGCATCATTGTCCCTCGAATGTCGGAGCCGTCTTTGTAAACCAGGACGGAAGCCTCCTGCGCGGTCGGGAAAGCCGTCTTTCCCTTCCTGCGCAGCCGGGAGGTGTAGGGAACCGCCCGCCACTCGTGGGGGATGAGAAAAGCGAGCAGCTGGGAGAGATCCCGTTTACCGGCGTGACGCCACTTCATGGCGCGATGGCGGGTTCGGTGTCGATGAAGTCAACCGGGATCCGGCCTTCCGGGCGGAAATCCCCGATCAGTGCGGCAAAACCTGCCCGGAAGGACTCCTTCCCCGTTCCGTACACTGCCAGGACGTTCTCCACCCAGGGTGTATCCCGTAGATACACGGGAGACAGGGTGGAAATGACAACTAAGGTTCCTGGGAAGGTTCGGAGAGTTTCCAGGACTTCGAGGCTGTTGTAATTGGCCAAGCAGAACACAACGGTGTCGTAGCGGGAAGCGATGCGGGGAATCCGCTCCAGGTCCTGTTCCCGGGCGGAGTAGAAGGGACTGTAGGGGAAAAGCAGGACGTCCGCTTCGGGATAGCGGCGCCGGCCTTCTTCGAGGAATTCTTCGAATTGCCCGATCAGCAGCATGCGGTGATTCCCGCCGTTGTGTTCCAGTGGAATTCTTGAGTCCCTGAGCAAGGTCACGCTGCGCAGAGCGCTCTGCTGGAAGAACTCCCGGGCGCCCGGGCTGGGGGCGAAGTTCTCCTCCTGATCCGGGGAATCGACGGGGGCCACGGTCTTGAAAGTTTTGAGTTTGAGCCGAAGAATACGCCGGACTGAAATCTTGATCCGCTCCTTGAACTCCGGATGTTCGCCCAGCTGGGTTTTCAGCTTCTGCCAGGTGCGGTCCTGAACCCGAGGGGTATGGGAAACGAGGATCATGTCATTGCCCGCTTCCAGTGCCTCCAAACTGGCCTGGGCGGTGTCCACACCACCGCTGATGGCGCCGTTCATCTCCATGTCGTCGGTGATGAGCAGCCCGTCGAAGGCGAGTTTTTTCCGCAGCACCTCTTCGATCAGATAGCGGGATCGGGAGGAGGGCAGCAGGTTTCCCAGAATGTCCGGGTAGGCGATGTGGGCGCTCATGATGGCGGGTATGCCTTCGGGAATGAGTATCCGGTAGGGTAGCAGCTCCCGCTGCCACATCTGCTCGAAGGATATCCGAACCACCGGCAGCGTGCCGTGGGAGTCCTTGTCAGTATGACCGTGACCGGGAAAGTGTTTGGCCGTGCAGATGATTCCACTTTTGCTCATGCCCCGGTAGTAGGCCAGAGCCAGCATGGCCGTGGTTACCGGATCTGAGGAGAAAGCCCGCGGACCGATGACGCTGGCCGACGGATTGGAGTAGACATCTGCGGTCGGGGCGAAATTCATATTGATGCCCAGGCCCTTCAGCTCCTCTCCGATGTAGTACCCGGTCAGGAAGGCATCCTGGGGCAGCCCCGAAGCGCCTAGGGCGATGTTTCCGGGTGTCTGGGATGTCTCCAGCTTGATATGCCGCACCCATCCCCCCTCCTGATCCGTTGACATGAACAGGGGTATTCGAAACCGACCGGCTCGGGCGGTCTCCTGCATCTCGGCGATGCTCGTGGTTAGTCCCGGGAGGGTATCCACATTGCGGGTGAATATTTTTACCCCTCCCAGGTTGCGCGAACGGATCCAGTCCACGATCTCCTCTGAGGGACGTTTGCCGACGTATCCGAGCATGAACACCTGCCCGAGAAGCTCTTCGTCGGTCATCTCCGCGACGATGGCTTCGACCAGCTCCTCATCGGGACGATCGTCCCAGAACGAGGGAAACGGAGCGGTGGTTTCCCCGTACCCGTCGAAGGGGCTGAGAAAAAGCAAACCCATCGTGCAAATCGCGCAGAGGAGTATCGCTATGCGGGCGGGCTTCAATACATCAGATTCCATGCATCCCTCGAATACTTGCTCCCCAGAAGTTCCGCCGCCTGCTCCTTCTCTGAATGCGTCAGCTCGCCGGTTTGCAGCCTGATCCCGCGGCGCTCCAGACCGCTGTCAAATCCTTCGGCAAAGGCTTTCACCGTCTCCTCGAAGCTCACCGGCCGTCTCAACTCCTCGGATAGACACCCCGGTTCCTCGTGGCCTTCTGTTTTCCCTAGAGCCAAGTATCTGCCGATCCGTTTGTACGATGTATCGAGAGGGATGGAACCGTGCTGAAGAGAGGCGTTGCGATTCACCACCTGGGCGCTGCCGATAAGTTTCCTGGTCGAAGGCGATGCAATCTCGTACTCCCCCGTGGAGCGAAAGCAATCGGGATTATGCGGATCTCCGATTCGATTTCTGCTGGAGTGTCCGCGCACACCCAGCCGGGCCAATCCCGACAGGAGCAGTTCCGCGATAAATCTGTATATTTCCCTCTTGTGAAAAGGCTCGAGGTGCTCCTTGCTCAGCACTACCGCGTAGGTCAGTTCTCGATCGTGGAGCACCGCCTGTCCTCCCGTAGGTCTTCGTACCAGCGTGATTCCAGCCCTTCTAACCGCTTCCCCGTCGATCTTGTCCTTTACCCGCTGAAAGCGCCCGAAACTAAGGGCTGCAGGGGCGAAACCGTACAGGCGAACCGTGGCCGGGCTATGGCCGTCCCCCACAGAAGCGAGCAGGGCCTCGTCCACGGCCATATTTTCCTGCCCATTGCCGGGAGCATCGAGGAGCAACCGAAAGAGGGTTCCGGAAGACCTCAAACGTAGGCCTCTCCCTTGAGCTCATCGATGAACTGGCTGGCTGTATGGGCCGCGATGGCTCCTTCCCCGGCCGCAACAACAAGTTGCCGGAACGGAGTGGAGCGGACATCGCCGACAGCGTAGAACCCGGGGATATTGGTTTCCATCCGCTGATTGGTCACGACGTACCCGATCTCATCCAACTCCACTTTCAGTTCTTTTGCTACCTGTGTCTGGGGGATCGAGCCGATAAAGACAAACACGGCGGCTACCTTCTCCGAGTAGGTCTCGTCCTTCTCGTTGTTCCAAAGGACGACTTCCTCTATCTTGCCGCTGCCTTTGATCACTTTGGCCTCGGTGTTCCAGCGCACCTCGATGTTGGGATTGTTCAGGGTTCGCTCGGCCAGCGCCTTCTGGGCTCGGAAGCGGTCCCGCCTGTGGACCATCACTACCTGGTCGGTCAGCCTTGCAAGAAACAAGGCTTCATCGCAGGCAGCATCACCGCCGCCGGCGACCAGCATGCGCTTGCCTTTGAAGAACGGTCCGTCGCAGGTGGCGCAGTACGAAACTCCCCGGCCTGAAAGCTCCTTCTCCCCGGGGATTCCCAGCTTCTTGTGCTTTGCCCCCGTGGCCAGAATCACTGTGGGAGAGGTGATCGGTCCGTTGTCGGTGTCGACCTGGAACAGCCCGTTTTTCTTTGACACGGAAAGAACGCTGGAGGTCTGAATGTCCGCACCGAAACGAACGGCCTGTTCCTCGAATTTCTGGCTCAGTTCGAAGCCCGGGAGGGGATCGGGAAATCCGGGATAGTTCTCCAGATTGTCTATGATCAGGCACTGCCCACCGGGAGCCAGCTCTTCGAGCAGCAGTACGTTGAGATTGGCCCGTGCCACGTACTGGGCTGCGGTCAATCCGGCCGCACCCGCGCCGATGATGATTACGTCTCTGTCAGCTTTCATATTTTCCCCTTGCCGTTTCAGATTAACTCTAAGTATGATAACAATAAATCGGGAAACATGGAACATTTACCCGGCCGCAGCGCATTTCTTCTCCCGCTCTTGATGAGTATTTCCTCCCTGATCATCGCCCAGACGACCTCGCTTGAGGTCCGGTTGGATCCGATCGTTGAAGCACAAGAGCTGGCTGCGGTCGAAGAACCCCTCGATCTTGACACCTTTATTCGAGCCGCCTTTGTCTTTTCCGGGGTTTCCGGCAAGGAGTTGCCCGGGGCCGAAGCCGAGATCCGGGTCCATCTGGCAGCACTGCGACAGGATTCGGCAGGGATTGTGGATCCACGGGAACGGGCCGAGGCTGCCCTGGCGTTCATGCACGAGACCATACTGACGCGCTACGATGAGAGGCAGACCCGGCTGGAGATCCTGCTGTCCCGGGGAAGCTATAACTGCGTGTCCTCCGGTGTGCTGTACGCCATCTTTCTCAAGGCTTTTGGGCTGAAGGTCTGGGGGGTGCGAACAGCGGACCATGCCTTCTGCCGGGTCCAGGCAGGGGATAAGGCCTTCGATGTGGAAACGACCTCTGCCTACGGTTTTGATCCGGGTACACGCAAGGAGTTTACCGACAGCTTCGGACAGGTTACCGGTTACTCCTATGTCCCGCCCTCGAACTACAGAGACCGCCGGGATATTGGGGAGGGGGGGCTTCTCGGCCTGATCCTGTTCAACAGGAGCGCCTTCTCCAGTGAGCGGCGAGATTACGCTCGGGCGGTACCACCGGCGGTGGACGCCTATGCCCTGCTGCAGGATGCAGAATCTCATGAAAGGATGATCACCGCCCTGCTCAATCTCGCCTCCTGGTATGGGATGAACGGCCGTTTTGAAGAAGCCCTCACCTTTCTCGATCGGGCAGCGCTTCGATACAGCGAAGAGCGTCTGGATGCGTTGAGGGCAGATCTGATACACAACTGGACCTTAAGTCTCGTACAGAAGGGCGAGTATGTCGAGGCGGAAGAGCTCCTCGACCTTCAGTTTGAAGGCGGTCGTATGGCAGAGCAGGAGTGGAGGGAGCTGACCGTGTATCTGTACCAGCTGCAGGCGCAGAGCTGGGCCCGCGGGGATTTTTCCGAGGCTGCCCGCTTGATTCAGGAAGGAATAAACAAGGTGGGCTCGGACCAGAGTCTGACCAAAAGTTATGAAGTCTATATCCACAATTCAGTGGTGGCCCTGGTCCGGGCCGAACGCTATCAGGATGCTCTGTCGGTCCTGGAGGAGGCACTCTCCCAGGTTCCGACGAGCAGGGTGCTACAGGACGACAAGTCGATGGTTCTCAAGACTGCGGGCCGGTAGTAGGGCGCCTGGGCTGTGCGCCCGCGACGGTCCATCAATCCCTTCATTGTCAATCCCATCACCAGAACGAAAGCTAACGCGAAAGCCAGTATCGCCCCAACGGCGATGAGCAGGACCTTGTTGCTGTTTCTCATTTCTCTCTCTCCTTTTAGTTGGAATGCGCTGATTTAACCTTGGCATTCTCTTCGTACAGGATCTTCAGATCCTCACAGGTGAGATGGAGCAGATCCATCGTCCGGAAGATTCGGGGAAGCTCGCGCCGAATGAAGCTCCTCTTCTTCTGTTCCAGGGTCTTCGCGTAGGCATCCTCGGCAGCGAAGTATCCGATTCCCCGCTGATTGTAGATGATGCCCAGATCCTGCAGGTAGCCGTAGGATCGCATCACCGTATTCGGGTTGACCTCGATCGCCTCCGACATCTCCCGGATCGAGGGAATCCGCTCACTTTCCTTCCACGTTCCCGAGAGAATCCGCTCGCTGATGTGATCGGCGATCTGCAGGTAAATCGCTTGATTCTGTCGGAACTCCATGGTTATGCCTCTGTTTCACGCAGGCGCAGGTAGCTGATGATCCAGCACACTGGAGCGGCGGCGCTCCAGAAGAGCACCTTGGCGCCCTGCAGGAATTTTTCCGCCATGGGGCGAAGGACCGCTTGCATCTCTGCGCTCCGTCCCAGTGTCTGAAAGTAGGGTTCCAGGTCGATGCGATTTCCCGCCGCGTAGTTGCGGAAGATGATCCAGGCGCTCACGGCCACGAGGATGGTGAGAACGATGCCGAACAGCCACAGATAGAGGTTGGTCTTGATGAAGGCAAGCTTCCGGAAGTACACGGATCCGACCAGGAACACGGCCTGGGTGACCACATAGACCGCCACCGCCAGCAGGACCTCCCGGGTGAAGGGATTGAAGAAGGCGTGCCCATAGCCTAAGATCAGCCTGTTGATTCCTTCCGCCGCGGAAGACACCGCTGTGTAGAAGAACAGGCTGCCGAAGGCGTAGCCCAGAGAGGTGACAAGGAGTTTGCTCAGGTACTTCTCCAGGCTCGATCCCGGCAGGGTCAGATAGAACACGCTCTGTCCGTTGAGGTGCAGTTCCTTGAAGATCATACTGGTTGCGATGAATCCGCCGATGAACAGTAGAGGGAAGTACAGGGTATTGTGAATCGGGCCGCGGACCTGTCCAAGGGCGGACAGGACCGATACCAGGATTACGAAGCCCCCCACCGCAGCCATGGCGATGAATACGGATTGGTAGCCTGTGCTGAAATCTCTGCGCAGGAGCAGTCCGAGACGGCGAAAACTGAAATTGTCCATACTATGCATCCTCCTTGACGGTTGCTGTTCCGGCCGGGGCAAACAGTTCGCCGATTCGATCGCGGTTGGCGATGACCGTGTTGAACAGGGTTTCCAGGTCTGCTTGAGTCTCCTCGCCGCTTATGTTTTTTCTAACCACTACATAGCCGCCCAGCGTCTTGTCCGTGTACAGCACCCCTTCCCCGGAGGGCTGTAACTGTTCAAGCTCGACGTGCAGGCAGCGAGTTACCTCGTACATTGGCTGCTGGAAGATAATGGCGCCCTCGTCCAAAATGATGATGGGGTCGATCAGATTCTCCATGTCCCGCACCTGGTGAGTGGAGATCAGGATGATCCTGTCCTTTTCTCCGGCCCGAGCCAGCAGTTTTCGAAACTGGCTTTTTGACGGGATGTCAAGGCCGTTTGTTGGTTCGTCGAGCAGAAGCAGCCGGCATCTTGTGGCCAGTCCGAAGGCCAGAAGGAACTTCTTCTTCTGCCCGTAGGAGAACTCGGAGAGCTTCTTGGCCCCTCGCAGATCGAACTCCCTCAGATACTCCCGGAACGCCTCGGGGCTGAAGCGCGGGTAGAAGGGAGCGTATATCTGCTGATACAGTTCGGCACTGATCGCGGGGGCGTAGAACTCTTCCGGGATGAAGTAGATATCCTCCAGAAGTGCTGCCGGTCTGTCTTGCGGCTCCCAGCCCAGCACCGAGCAGCTTCCCGCCTCGGGGAAACGCAGCCCGCAGATCAGTTTGAGCAGGGATGTCTTTCCAGCGCCGTTTTTCCCGAGCAAACCGTAGATATTGCCCGATTCCAGGGTAAGATCGAGGTTGGTGAACAGGCGCTCCTTCGTGTAGCCGAAGGACAGGTTCTTGATTTCGATACCCGTGTCTTGCATTGTACTCCTCCTAATTAGTGTACTATTTAACTAAGACACTAAGAATGTAACACGCCTGTTTACTGCTGTCAAGCTTTTTTGGGGAAAATATGTTTTTAATACGCACTTCACAGATTACCAAAAAAATGACATTACTGGTGGATGTGGAGGGTGCCGATGAAGCAGCGAAGCAGACCGAACCGTATTGGAAATTATATAGCGGCGGTGATCGTTAATATCATCCTGCTGGTTGTCCTGAACAAATTGCCGGACTGGAACGTCCGTGGTCTGGACCCGAGCTATCAGGATGTGCTCTGGGTCATCAATCTATCCCTGGGTGTCCAGGTAGCGGGCAACTTCCTCCTGATCTTCTTTCACCCGCTGTATCTGCATCACCTGGGCCAGGCTCTCTTCAGTGCCTTCAGCGCTTTCGCGGTCTGGCGGATCTACCAGGTGTTTCCCTTTGATCTCACCAGAGTGACCGATGCGATCGGTTGGTTTGACACCTTTCTCAAAGTATTCATCATGGTGGTGTTCATAGGGACCGTGATCGCAGGTTCCCTCAATTTCTACAGATTTCTCCGCGGTGTTTTCTTTCCTCCGGAGGAGGAGTAGCAGCCCCTGAACAAGTGTTCGTACCATTGGAGAAACAAGAAAATTAGCACCAAAACGGATAATTTTACAGCGAACCGCAATGACCGATAGCGGTTCTGAACCTGGCAGGTCATTTTGCCTGGCGATCAATCTGATCGCCGAACACACCGACAACGTGCAGGGTGGATTGGGGATGAAGCTCTGGCTCGGCGAGAAATCAGCGGTGCGAGCACTCCTCGATTTGAAGCATACCAATGTTTCCGGAACCACCAACAATCTCGGCCTCTACATCGGAGCGCTCCTCGGTGCGGAGTTCGAGCTGGTCGAAAACCTGAATCTGTTCGGGGAGTACAATCTGCTCTTAGAGATAAACGAACCGAGTTTTGACATCGATCTCGGACTTGGAAACAATACCCAGATCGGTATCATTGGCAAGGTTCTCCCTCCGACCCTCCAAAAACACTAAGCACCCCCCTCAGGCTTTCCGACAATATCAGAAGAGGAGAATAGCGTGCAGACAACAACCCTAAAGCGGGCTCTCCGCGCGGAGACCCGGACGTTGAAAGATTAT
>Ga0315547_1001459_pt1 | contig 18732 bp, 17 predicted proteins | sample SalMarSW160240MG_2_FD_202542 | JGI IMG/M metagenome (GOLD analysis project Ga0315547, IMG submission 202542) | Salt marsh sediment microbial communities from the Plum Island Ecosystem LTER, Massachusetts, United States - Salt Marsh Sediment SW1601-240 ...
AGGCTATAGGAACTGCTGTGGGTACATTTTCCACCACGGATGAAGATCCGGGTGACAGCCACACGTACTCGTTGGTCGCCGGAGCGGGTGATACCGACAATGCAAGCTTCCAGATCGTGGGCGATCAGCTGCAGACCAATGCCGTATTCGATTACGAAACGCAGAACTCCTTCTCAATAAGGATACGAACTACAGATGACGGTACAGGCAACCTCACATACGAAGAAATTTTTACCATTACGGTGAATGATCTGAATGAAGCTCCTACGGATATCTCTCTCTCTGCCACGAATGTGGACGAAAACCAGGCAATAGGAACTGCTGTGGGTACACTTTCAACTTCTGATCCCGATCCGGGTGACAGCCACACTTACTCGTTGGTTGCAGGAGCAGGCGATACCGACAATGCAAGCTTCCAGATCGTGGGCGATCAGTTGCAGACCAATGCAGTATTCGATTACGAAACACAAAATTCATTTTCTGTCAGGATACGAACTACCGATGATGGTGCAGGAAACCTCACATACGAAGAGATCTTTACCATTACGGTGAATGACCTGAACGAAGCACCTACGGATATCAGCCTCTCTGCTACGAATGTAGACGAAAACCAGGCAGTTGGTACTGCTGTAGGTACACTTTCCACTACTGATCCCGATCCTGGTGACAGCCATACATACTCACTGGTCGCTGGAGCAGGCGATACCGACAATGCAAGCTTCCAGATCGTGGGCGATCAGCTGCAGACCAATGCCGTATTCGATTACGAAACACAAAATTCATTTTCTATCAGGATACGAACTACCGATGATGGTGCAGGCAATTTGACTTATGAGGAGATCTTTACCATTACAGTGAATGATCTGAATGAGGCGCCGGAATTCACAAGTATTCCCATCACCTCGGCAATAGAAAATATGATGTATTCATATTCCATCAGTACTTCTGATCCCGATGTAGGAGATGTACTAGTGATCACTTCTCCTGTTTTACCATCCTGGTTGAATCTGACAGACAATGGTGATGGTACCGCCATCTTAAGTGGCACACCTTCAAGTTTGGAAACCGGTAACCATGATGTGGTCCTGAATGTATCCGATGGATCAGACAACGCACAACAACCTTTTACAATCACTGTTACTGTAAACTATGTTTCTCCTGTCGCATTTGATGACATGGTTCAATTGGATGAAGATGAACAAATCGTGATAAATGTATTAGATAATGATCAAAATCCTGATAACGAGATCCTTGTTGCAAATATTATCGGGCAACCGGCATACAATGGAAATGCACTCCTTACCAGCTCAGGAGAATTCACATATACTCCCGATCCTGATTATTACGGATACGATTCATTATACTATTCTGTCTGTATAGAAGGAACTACTGGTTACTGTGATACGGCCCTTGTACTAATCGCCATTAATCCTGTAAACGATAAACCGGTTGCAGAAAACATTACAATTGAAGTATTAGAAACAGGTCTTACAGATGTATGCATACCAGTAACAGATATTGATTCTGATGAATGCATTTTGCTCGAAATCATTGGGAGTAATAATCCTGTTCCCTACAACACATGGAACAACGATCTTCTGTGTTTTGAGTACGAGATTCCATCAGATTTTCCTGCAGAAGAAGAACTTGAGTGTATAATATGTGACAATGGAGATCCGATGTTATGCGATACTGCAATTGTAATACTGATAAACCAGATAGAAGAACTATTTGAGATTACCGAAGGAATATCGCCAAATGGAGACGGAATGAATGATAACTGGATAATACATGGTATTGAAAATTACCCGGAGAACAATGTAAAAATATTTAACAGATGGGGAAATTTAATATACGAAGTCACGAATTATGATAACAATGAACATTTCTGGGATGGAACTTTGAATCGTGGTTTAAATCTGGGCAAAAAGGCAGCCTCCGGTACATACTTCTTTATTCTTGAACTGAAGAGTATAAACCAGGTGAAAACAGGATATATCGTGGTCAATTAAATCTTTGAAACAAACTGTAATGATAAATCAAAAGAATAAACAAAAAAATACAGGACAGCGCGGTTTTATCATTAACCAGAACCTGCTTTACTGGTTTATTGTATTCATCATACTCATTATAGGGTCAGTCCTGCCTTCAAAAGGCCAGGAATTCAAGTACTATACTCAATATATGTTTAATGGTCTGGCAATAAACCCGGCATATGCAGGGGTGCATGATTTTATTACACTTACAGGTGATATAAGAGAGCAATGGGTAGGCATAAAAGGTGCTCCTTCCACACAATCATTATCAGTGCATTCACCAATTATGAACAATCAATTCGGACTTGGATTGCTTGTAATTAATGACAAAGTGGGAATAACATCGCAGCAGGAGATAAGTATTAATTACGCCTATAAACTCATATTCCCAAACCACAGTTTGTCATTGGGTTTAAAACTTGGGTTCAACACCGTAAAAAACAAATATTCCGAATTGTTACTCGATAATGAAAACGATGCTAATTTTCAGAATAATACTTCGGCATTCCTCCCTGTCTTTGGATTAGGTGCCTACCTGAAAAGCCACGAATACTATGTGGGATTATCAATACCATATTTATATAAGTTTGTACATAAAAAATACAAAGACTTTAATATTGATCAGCACAGGCTTATCTTCCTCACGGGAGGGTATATTTTCAGAATCAATGATGATTTCAAAGTCCGCCCAAGTGTCTTAACGAAAACCTATTTCGGATCAGTGTTTGAAATCGATTTAAACACGAACGTATATTATAAAGATGATTACTGTATCGGGCTCTCCTATAAATCACTCAATTCCGTAGCCATAATCATAGAGGCAGGAATAAATAAAACATATTACATTGGCTATTCATATGATCTCGCCACAACAAAGATGATTGATCATCAGGCCGGAACTCACGAAATATCCATCAATGTGTATCTGAATAAAAAAGAAAAAACCAAAATTGTCAATCCGAGATATTTCTGATCATAAAATGAGTTGATTTATCCTGATCACCATTCCTGTTAGCAGCAATTAAACAAATATACTACTACCAGTCAACAAAGCTTTTTCGGCCTGATATAAATCATAGCTATTCCATGCTGTTTATTCTAATATTTGTATTTTTAATCTTCATCCTAACCGACATACTATGAAAAACAGAACATCATTTCCACGCGTATTCTGGGTTGCAAACAGCATAGAAATTCTTGAAAGGTTTGCGTATTATGGAATTTTTATGACTTTTTATGCTTATATGGAAGATCTAGGTTTTAGCCGAGATGATCTTGGTCTTGTTCAAAGTATTTTCCTCTTTATTTCCTATTTTATCCCAGTTTTTTCCGGGACATTTGCTGATCGTTTTGGTTTCAAACGTGTATTAGTTATATCCTATCTTGCTTATATTCCATCAATCCTACTATTGTTGGTAACAAAATCATTATCTGGTATAGCGCTTACCATGTTAAGCATAGGTTTTGCTGCAGGTATATTTAAGCCACTCATATCAGGTACAGTTCGACTAACAACTGATTCGTCCAATAAAACCCTGGGCTTTGGTATATTCTATATGATGGTAAATGTTGGTGCTTCAGCAGGCCCTATAGTTGCTGCAAAATTAAGGGCAATTTCATGGAGTCATGCTTTCATAATGGCTGCTGCTGCTATTACTGTTATGTTCATTATTACCCTGATACTGTATAAGGAACCTCAGCGCAATATTTCTGAAGTTAGCATTAAGAAGAAATTAATTGAGATATTCAGCACACTTGGCGACATTAAATTTGCTATTTTCTTGCTTATATTGGGACTTTTCTTTTGGCTACCTTTCTGGGCTTTTTTTAATATTTGCCCTGCCTATGTAAGTAATCATATTGACACTGCACAGCTATTTCTTGGAATTAAAAGTATTTTTGGCAGTTGGTTTGCTCAACTGCTGTCCAAACAAGTCGATGGAGTTTGGTTTGTCAATGGTGAAGCCATTGCTCACACGGGTTATATCATTTTAATCTTTCAGGTTTTTATCTCACGTACTTTTGAAAAGCGGGCTGCCATACCATCTTTTATGTTCGGCTTATTTATTGCTGCAGCTGGTTTTGCCTTAATAGGAGCTTCAATATTTCTGACTCCTGGCATGGTAATATTAGGAATATTCCTCTTTGCTGTTGGCGAGATGATTACCTCTCCAAGAATACAGGAATATATAACATGGATAGCTCCAAAAGAAAAAGCCGGATTGTATATGGGATCAAACTTTTTAGCAACTTGTATTGGTGCTTTAATGAGCGGCCTTTATACAAGCCTTTTTGGAAAATTTGAAGCTGCTAATAATCCTGAATACATATGGTATGTCCTGGGAGGTCATACTTTATTATCTATAATAGCTATATTTCTTTTTGTGAGAATCGCGGGTGAATTTAAAGAAATGGAAAGTTAGATCTTCTGATATTGTACAAACAAGCTGATCATTGAATAATACATTGCAGACAATAAAAAAACCAGTTGTAAACCTCTAATTTAATGGAGATTAAACAAGAAATATAAATTCTAAATTTAGCCGGTGCAACTATTTTGACTATTCCTTAGTCTTAGTATCGGACAGCTTAAACACGGTTTTTTTCTAATCATTAGGAATTATTCCGAAACCCCGGTTAACCCCGGGGTTTTTTATTTCCATTTTGCCTGTAATGGATTTTTTTAATATTTTTTGGTTTATATTATAAACTTGTTTATATTTACAAATAATTTATAAATTCATAATATGAAAACAAATACAAACCTGACTCCTGAAAACAGTTTCAAGATCATTAATGAAATGATAGAAACAACCAAAGGGAATTTTCAAAAAAATGCAAATTATTATTTAATCTGGGGCTATGTTGTATTACTGGCATGTATGTTGCATTTTGTACTTCTGAAGTATACCGAATTTGAAAAGCCTTACCTTGCATGGTTGGCTGTGTTAATTGGTATTATTCCTTCAACAATATACTCAATAAAACAAATTCGGTCCGACAAAGTTTTCACACACATCGACAGAATGAATGTATTTCTATGGCTTACTTTTGGTGTGAGTTATTTTATTTTCATAGTCTATATGTCGAAATTTAATTACCAGGTATTCCCTTTTGTTTTCTTACTTGTTGGCAATTGTGTCTTTTTATCTGGTATTAATATGAAATTCAAACCTCTGATAGTTGGTGGTATTTTGTATTGGATAGGTACCATAATATCCTTTTATTTGGCTCTGGAAAACTTGTTGCTATTGACCTTTATACTGATTATTGTGGCCTATTTAATTCCGGGTTATATGCTGAAACACAAAAAAACATCAGATGTATAACAGGCTTGATCCTCTGTTGCATTCAGAATTAAGACTTGCAGTTATGTCTTTACTGATTCAACTTGGTAAAGCAGAATTTGTATATATCAGGAAAAAAACCAGTGCTACTGCAGGAAATTTAAGTGTACAGATCGACAAACTTTCTCATGCAGGATATATAACTGTCCACAAGTCCTTTAGAGGAAAAAAACCACTGACAGTTTGTAAGATTACGACAAAAGGAATTGAAGCCTTTGAAAAATATGTCAATGATCTGAAAGGGTATATTGATTTGAATTAACGATTATTATAATATTGCATTGCCTTTGGGATGATCTCATTCAAACGCTTTATCCTGTTTCCTGGATCGGGATGAGTCGATAAAAATTCAGGCGTAGAACCAATATTTAATTTTTGCATACGTTCCCAGAACATAGGAGCCGTTTTTGGATTATATCCTGCCATTGCCATAAAATACAAACCCAGTTCATCAGCTTCACTTTCATGTTTCCGGCTATATGGCAATAAAATACCGACTTGTGAACCCAATCCAAAAGCAGCCAAAGCCAAATCCTGTGTGGTTTCAGGTTGCTCTGCCAAAAAAACGTATCCACTTGTATATTCTTTTTTGAAAATAAAATCACAGCTGACAGTTTTGCTTAAATTAAAATACTTATTAATTCCAATGTTTTATGTATATTGTGATCTTTATAAATACATCAAACAACGCAATGAATCCAGTATAGGATCGATCTATTCTTTAAACATTTACTTAATTATTACCTTTTAAAATGAAAGTTATTGAAATAAAGAAGACCGAGAAGATTCCTGAAATTACTCTCGACGACAAAAATAAGACATTTGAAATTAGCGGAAAGTGTCTCCCGGAGAACATCCGAAATCTCGATAAGCTTGTTACCAAAAAGCTTGAGAAGTATTTGGATGATTGTATGGAAGCAAAAAAATCTTCTTCTCGGAAAACACTTAAAGCTAACTTTAAACTTGCTTATTTTAATTCAGCCGCAGCCAAATTCATTGCAGACATTATGATGTTAATGAATCGCTATATAAAAAAAGGATATAATATTAAACTGTACTGGTATTTTCATGAAGAAGATGATGATATGCTTGAAGCCGGTGAAGATTTTGCTGAAATGCTTGAGGTTCCAATACAATACATAATGATTCCCAAATAATCCCGGATCACTGTTACTTCAATTGATTGAATATGAGAAATAACGACTCTGTGGATATTTTACTGTTTATTCAATCGGAAGAAATAAATTCTAACATTAATAAATCTGAGTTTGAAATATAACTTGCAACAGATCAATTATTTAAGCTGATACTTATTTCGAACACACGTCAATTATAAGCAAGTGTATCAATGGATAATCCTCGTGTTCCTCTAAACCTTTCTCTGAAACTTTCACGCTCCGTTAATGGAATAAACTCATCAACATACAGATGATGGTATTCAATTTCCGGATCGATCATCACGGATTCCATCGCCCTAATTGTGTCAAAAACAATTGGTATTAAATCGATCTCAGAACTAACAATCTTTTCAGTAAAACCTTTAAGCATTTTGGTCTGAAAAGGATCAGATGCCAGAGCCACACTTTCAAATCCTAATTTTTTCGCTTTCTTAAATGAATAATATATGTTTTCCGTACTGTGTTCAGCCTTATTTTCTATATATATATTCTCCTGAGGTATTCCCAAAGCGTTGGCATACAAAGCCATTATCTCTGCTTCGCTGTAAGGAGAATAAACCGCTGAACCGGAATACATTATATTCCGGGCAATTCCTTTATCATAAAGGTATTTTGACCAATAGATCCTTGCCTTCATTATTCTGCTCCATTGTCCATTCTCAAAAGGCACTCCGGGAACAACTACGATATCATATTCCTTATCTTTTGACTTCTCATAGTAGTTTTTGCTTGTTTTGGATGAAAACGAGCAAGATGTAAGAAGTATTCCAAGAAACACTGTAACACCTATAGCATATATTTTTCTGTTTTCAAATGACATATTGAATACAATTGAATTGGTTAGCAATATTATTATTGATTCTTTTATATTGCTAATAACAAGTGATCAATTTTTTTGTTTAATTATATATTAATTTGTTCAAACAAAAATTGATTATAAAAACCCCTCAGAATGATGTATTATAATACCCCGGAAATTGAATCTCCTCGCCGCAAACGGCGAGGAACTATTCTCACGAGCATAGCGAGTAATCTTCGATCCTTTTTTTGTTTATTATTTTTGTGCTCGCTAACCCCGCAGCAAGCTACGGGGAATGCGCTCGCAGGATTCAATTTGATGTTGGCAAATAAAGCGGATCTTGCCGGGAAGAGAATAAACTGTCTATTTTTTTTTCAGTTTCGCCAGTTCTTCTTTAAGATTACTGATTTCTTTTTTATATTCTTTTTCTTTAGTATTTAATTCTTCCGATAATTTACCGAATTCAAATTTTTGTCTTTCCATTTCTTCCTTTGTAGCGGACATCTCTTCTAAATTTTGTCTTAATTCCTCTTCTTGTGCAGTCATCTCTTCTGTTTTTTGCTTCACATCCTCATACATTTTCTGTGTCTTCTCATTTGCTCTCGTTGTAAGCAAGGTGGCAGCAACAAGCTCTCCAAGTTTTTCGATAAAATCAATTTTATACTCTTCAAGTTTATCGAGTGATAAAATCTCAAAAACCCCCAGAATGGATTCATCCATTCTGATAGGTATAAGAGCCATGTACTTTAAACTGGTTTCTCCTAATCCGGAAGTAAGTTTTGCATAGCCATCGGGTAGATTGTCGATAATACGAATTTTGTTTTCCTGAAAACAGGTTCCTACATAGCCCTCTCCCAACAAGATATTCTCTTCTTTGATTTTATTTTCATCAGGTGCATGGTATCCAACCATTTCAAGGTACTTTTTTTCACTTGTTTCATCATCAGAAATTATATACATTCCGCCAATATTCCCAGAAAGGTATTCAACCAATTCTGAAATTAAAACGCGGGCCATAGTCTTCAGTTCCTCTTTGTTTTTGCTTATAAGATTACTAAATTTTGCCAGTCCGGCATTGTACCATTTTTGCACTTCCTCTGCTTTTTCTTTCTCTTGAAGTGCGATTGACTGTTGTTCTATTTCCTTTTTCTTGTTCTCCAATTCTTCTTTGCCTTCTCTGAGATTTTTTTCAAGAATGACTTTATCTCTTTTCAGGACTTTCTCTCTTTGTTTAATAAAATAATATACTGCATAAATTAATAGTATTGTCAGTATTGTATAAAACCACCAGGTTCTCCAGATTGGCGGTACAATAGTGATTTTGATACTGGCTCCTTCCTCATTCCAAACACCGTCATTATTTGAGGCTTTGACTCTGAAAATATATTCTCCGGGATCCAGATTTGTGAATGATACTTTTCTTTCATTTTTAGCATTGATCCATTCATCATTGAATCCTTCCATCATATATTTATACTGATTCTTTTCAGCTTGTCTGTAATTTAAAGCCGTAAATTCAAAAGAAAAAATATTTTGATTATACTTCAACTTTATTTCATCTGTAACCAAAATGCTTTTCTTTAAAATAGACTCATCCCCTATTTCAACGTCTTCATTGAAAAGCTTAAATCCCGTAATAAAAACCGGTGGTTTATACGAATTGTCAACCACATCATCTGCCCGAAACAAATTGAATCCTTGGACTCCTCCAAACAATAGCTCACCTGTTGAAAGTTTTCTGAATGCCCAGCGACCAAATTGATTACTTTGAAGTCCGTCGCTGGCATTGTAATTTTTAAATGTTACACTGTCGGGATTAAACTTACACAATCCTTCATTGGTACTCAGCCATAAATTGCCATATTCGTCCTCAAGAATTCCAAAAATAACATCATTAGGCAAACCGTCTGACATTCTGTAAGTTGTAAAAGTATTGAAAGTTCTATCCAGTAAATTCAATCCACCGCCATTGGTTCCCACCCACAATCTCATTTTCGAATCCTCATACAAAGAATAAATTGATCCGTTCGATAGCTGACCTTTTTCATTTCCTTCCTGATATAGAACAAAATTCCCAGTATTCCTGTCGTATTTGTTTAATCCTGCTCCTTCCGTCGCAATCCAGTAATATCCCTGATGATCCTGAATCATTAATACGCAACCGGAATTGTAGATAGAAGCTACATCATCAGCAACCAGTTTTGTAAAATCATTTGTTTCTCTGTTGTATCTGCACACACCATTCCCCCACGTACAAATCCATATATCTCCCTGCTTATCTTTATAAATATCAAATATATTGTTACCGCATAGGCTTTTTTCATCCTCAGGATCATTTAGAAAGTAATCAAATTCTCGGGTAGCCGGATCATAAATATTAATTCCACCTCCCCACATTCCAATCCAGAGAAGACCATAGCTGTCAAAACACAAAGACAGAATTTTGTTATTTGTCAATCCGCCAGGTTTATTCGGATCAAAATAAATATGTGAAAATGTGTTGGTGGACCTGTCAAAATAATTCAGTCCTCCGCCATCAGCGCCAATCCAGATATTCCCATAATCATCTTCGGCAAAAGATGTCACATTTTCTCCCCGCAAACTGTTTTCATCTGTTTTTTTAGGTTTGTAAAGCATAAATTTGCTTTTCCCTTCATCGCATATATTTATACCACCGAATCTTGCACTAATCCACATCCGGTTATTTAAGTCAAAGTAGATATTTGTAATATCATTACTGCTTATGCTGTTTTCATCTTCTTCGTCACGTTCAATGATGGTAAAATCGCCGGAGAATTCATTATAAAAACACAATCCGCCTGAAGTACCTATCCATATTTTACCATCTCCCCCTTCAGCAATAACATTAACCAGACTATTAGGAATACTATTGATATTGGTCGGATCGTACAAGAATCTGATAAAAGTACCTGATTTTCTATCCATTAGATTCAGACCATTATCAAATGTTCCAATCCAAAATCTTTCTTTTGAATCCTTGAATAAATACTGAATCTTATTGCTGCTCAGACTCTGGAAATCGGAAGGATCATGAACAAAGGTTTTGAATGAATGCTCCTTTTCATTGAACAATACCAATCCGCTATAGGTGGCAATCCAATATGTATCATCCTTCTCTTCCAAAACAAATCTGGTCAGGTTGCTTGCCAATGAATTATTGTTTGACGGGTCATGTACCAGAAGCTTCATCGTATTATTCTTCATATCAAAAATATTGATCCCCTCTTCGGTCAATATCCAAAGCCTCCCTTTTGAATCAAAATACAACTTTTGAATGCCATCATTTACAATGCTGTTCGTATCATTAGGATCAAAATACATATGAGAAAAATTATCCTTATCCCAATTGTATTTATTAATTCCACGCTGTGTCCCTATCCAGATATTTCCATCTGTATCTTCCAAAATAGTCCTGACATAGTTGTTGGTTAAACTAGCCGGATTATTTGGATCATTACGATAAATTTTACAGTCGTACCCATCATAAAAATTCAGACCGTCTTCGGTTCCTATCCAGATAAATCCCTTACTATCCTGAAATACTATCAGTGCATTATTTTGTGATAATCCGTTTTCAACCGATAAGTGATCAAAAGAAATCGCATTTGAGATTCCTGTTAAGTGAATTATAACAGACATCAGAAATACCAAAATAACTCCTTTACAAATCCGTTTCTTTTCAGTCATCAGACAGCCTTTTATTGGATTCTCTGAAATTTAAAGATAATAATTTAACTGCACTTATAAATTTCCTGAAAGTTCATAATTAATTCAATAGAAACAACACCTGCAACAAGTTCTTTGCAAATTCAAACAGAATAAAAAGATTTACGAGTGTATTTATCTGGTGGTTATAAGAGAAGAATTCCTGCTGGTTTTATCTTTATACAAAAAAAGGCAATATACAAATCGTATATGCCTTATCATTCAAATATGAGTAACTAATCTCACTTTGCTAAACCAATACATACAAATCATTTTTACACTTCAGACTCTTCATGAGTTAGTGCTAAAATAATTCCTTCAGACGATTCAACCTGATGATGATACAGAATATGATTTAATTATACAGCTTTTACATCAAATGCAATCAACCCTTTATCACCTTCCCGGACTTCAAATTCAACTTCCTGTCCTTCATTAAGTGTATATGCCGGTTTCATAATACCGGTGCGATGAACAAAAATATCTTCGTTGTCTTCTGATTCTATAAATCCAAATCCCTTAGCATCATTATACCATTTCACTTTGCCTTTTGCCATAATTACAGGTCTTTATTTATTATCGGGAAAAATTTTCGCGTCTTGGTCTTGCTTCGTTCACTACAATTTCCCTGCTGTCTATTTCAGTACCATTTAATTCACCGATTGCATTCTTGGCTTCTTCATCATTGTCCATAACAACAAATCCAAATCCTTTGCTTCTGCCACTGTACTTATCAGTAATAATCTTTACAGAAGATACTTCTCCGTATTTTTCAAATAGTTTTGATAATTCTGATTCTTCAATCTTAAAACTCAGATTGCCTACATAAATGTTCATAATAAAAAAATATGTTAGTTAATAATACTTTTCGGATAGTTAGTTCTATCAATTCTATGTAAACTTAATTTAAAATCACAATTTTTATATTCCAAAAATATCATAATATTCGGAGTAAAGGTAATATTAATAATTTAAGAAATTCCATTAATCCATATAAATTCAATTATTTAGAGAGCGGAGTAACTAAGAATACAAACACTCCTGCATAAAAAATTTAATTCAATTTATACAATTATTATGGTTTTAAAAACTACTTTTCCTACCAACAATCATTCGTAATAATCATTAATCCTTAATAAATTGTTTAAAATAAAACGATGATATTCCTTACCTTCACTTATGAAATGTGTTGATTTTTACGCATTTAATGTTATCATGCTCTTATTAACAATAGGACATGCAACTTTTTTTTTGAATAATTAGTAATTAGTTTGAGACAGATGTTCAATCTTGAGCAAGTCATTGAAGGTTGTATTAAAAATAAAAGAAAAGCACAAATTGAGTTATATACTCATTATGCCCCAATGCTAATGGCTGTTTGCTTGAGATATGTAGCTGACAAAAGTGAAGCTGAGGATATTTTGCAGGATAGCTTCTTTAAGATTCTGAAAAATATAAAGGAATATAAAGGCAAGGGGCATTTTGAAAACTGGATGAAAAAAATTGTGGTAAACACAGCAATAACTCATTTTCACAGAGAAAAAAAGCATTATTACCACGATGAAATAGAAACAGTCAAGGATGTTGACCTGCAAATTAAAATTACTCCTCATCATGAACTTGAGGTAAAAGAATTGTATGAATTGTTAAAAACAATGCCGGAAGGATACAGGATAATTTTTAATTTGTATGCAATTGAAGGTTTTAAACATAAGGAAATTGCAGAAAAACTAAATATTGATGAAAGTACTTCTAAAACACAATATTTAAGAGCAAAAAACTGGATAGTTAAAAGAATGAAAAAATTGAACTGGATATAAATGGGACAAAAATCTAATACTCTGGAAACCATATTTGAAACTACCTTTGAAAAGCATTCTGAAATGCCATCTCCAAGGGTTCTGCGTCAGTTAAAATACCGTCTTTGGGTATCTGATTTTTTTAGTTTCAACCTGAAAAAACCAAATGTAATTTATACTGCAGTTCTTGCTGGTATAATTGCTACAGGTCTTCTGATATTTACAAACAACTTTTCTTCTAAAACGATAGTTAACAAGCTCCAAACTTCATCTGATAATACCAGTACTTCTGTTTCAAGCCCAGCTAACAAAACTGCCGAATCTGACCATACCGGAAACGTTAGTAACAAAAAAATGTTAAGTGCCTTTTTTGACGTTCCATATTCAGAAGGCTGTGCTCCTCTGGAAATAAAATTCAACAGCCATACAAATCGGGCATCAGAATATAGTTGGGATTTTGGCAATGGCGACAGTTCAAACGAACAAAATCCTTCGTATACCTATTCTCAACCAGGAGTGTATCTGGTCAAACTTACTGTCTCTGACGAATCAGGTTATAGTGAGAACCATACAAAAGAAATTCGGGTCCTCAATCAACCCGATGCAAACGTTGCAATTGATATTGATAAATCTGATATTGCCGACCGGAAAGTGCAGTTTATCAACAAATCGAAAGGAAGTAGTAAATATGTGTGGTACTTTGGAGATAATGAAACATCAACTGCAATGAATCCTTCACATAGTTATAAGAATTATGGTGTTTATACTGTAAAACTAATAGCTTCATCAGAAAATGGTTGTTACGATACAATTGAACTTGAAAATAAATTTTTGAAGAACAATTATCAATTGAATTTTCCCTATACTTTTAAACCCAATACAACAGATAATGGGAATAATGGTTTCTATGAGAGCAATGGAGCCCAAAGTGCTGTTTTTTACCCCAAAAATTATGGAGCTAAAGAATATCATTTGAGTATAAAAGCCCCTAATGGAATTGAGGTATTTTCTACCGATAACATCAAACAAGGCTGGAATGGATATATCAGAGGAAGACTGGCTCCCGGTGGGGTATATTCCTACATGGCCAAAGGTGTTTATCCAAATGGGAAACCATTCTCTATTAATGGCAAAGTAAAAGTAATCATCGAAGATTATTTTCAGGATTAGTCGATGCATTGAGCATGCAACTATTTTTTGGATTTCTTAGTCTTAAGAATAGGAATTTATCAAAGGAATTTATCAGAAATGCAACCCTGTTTACCTAAACAGGGTTTTTTAATTTAACATGAGTTCGACATAAGAAATGGGAATCTTCCATGAATATGCAATGTCTTTGTGGCGCATACAGACTAAATTCTTCGAAATAACAAACAGAATGCGACAAAACCACAAGTACATTTTTAATAAATAGATAATACAAGTTAAATTATCTGACAATCGCTATTTCAAGTAGTTATAACTTATATCGAACTCACGTTAATTTATTTACTTCATGTTGTGGATAATTTGTTTATTGCTTGATTTTTTGGTAAGCAAATTTATTATACAAGTCTTTCAATCACAGAATAAAAATGCGTTATTTCGAAAGGTTTCTGAATGTATGCAGCAATATTCAGATCTTTAATCTTATCCTCAACGCGATCCTTTTTTACTCCGCTCAACACAATTACCGGCGTATATAAGTATCTTGTCATATCCCTGATTTTCGCTATAAGTTGCGCTCCGTTCATATCAGGCATGTCAAAATCCGTAATAAGCAGATCAATCTGTGTCCCGTTAAAAAATTCCAGAGCTTCTTTTCCGCTGGAAGCCTCCAATACATGATATCCCTTCTTTATCAGTGTTTCTCTGACAATACTTCGAATACCGGTAAAATCATCAACAATTACTATTTTCCTTTGATTAGTCATTGATTATAATTCCATGATCTAAAAATCAATACATGAATTCTTATTTAAAAGATAGTAAATAATACTGAAGATAGAAAGACAATATCTATCTTATTATAACAATGAGTTTTTCGATCTGCAATATGAAATTTTGTTTGGAATTATAACTTCCCTACTAAGACTTTTAAATATAATATTCATCAAATTTGTTACAGAATAAATAACCTGTGACATAGGGTTGTCACATAGCTTATATAATATTGTGTTACAAACATCCAATTATTCATATTAAAACATTTTATCATGAAAACCAAATCTTCAAAAAGGATCGGATTGATCAGTTTATTTGCATGTATTCTCTTATTGACTGCTTTTTATGTAAATCCGACGCAAAAAAACGAAAATTCAGCACCAAAAATTGAAATTCAACAGGTAGATGCACAAAAGGCTATTGTAATAAAAGCCGATATCCCGATAAGTGAGATCAGTACAAAAATGGGGGAAATCTACCAGCAGCTTTTCACTTATCTGGATAAAAAAAGTATTGCTCCTGCCGGACCATCATTTGCTGTTTATTATTCCTATGAACCGGAAGGTAACGTAGTCTTTGAAGGTGGTATACCTGTACAGGAGAAGGTAGATAATGACGGGGATATTACTTACATGGAATATCCGGAAATGAAAGTAGTATCAACATTGTATGTAGGAGCATATGAACAAATGGAGGCAATTTATATGGAATTGGATCAGTACCTTAAGGACAATAAGCTCGAATCAACAGGTACAACCTGGGAAGTATATTTAACAGATCCGAATGAAGTTGCATCGCCGGAGGAAAATCAAACTTTAATTTATTTTCCTATAAACTAATCCTTTGAAATAAAAAACCTGCTCTGTACAAATGAAAGAGCAGGTTTTTTTTTCAATACAATTTACATTGTTTAACAAAATAATACTCTGCTGATCCCACATTTCAATCAGCTAGTTTGGACATAGTCTTTGTTAATATATCTGTTCCTGTTTGCAGTTGATAATAATACAATCCGTCCGGGAGCTCTCTGGCATCAAATCTTATTTCAAAATTTCCTTTCTGCAGCTCCTGATCTAAAAGCACCTTAATTTGTTTTCCGACAGTGTTGTATACAATCAGCCTGGTATTTCCACCTTTCAATATCCTAAAAGGAATAATGGTTGAACTCACAAAAGGATTGGGAACATTCTGAGCAAGGTATATTTCTCCCTGATGTATCGGGTTGTTATTAGCTGAGGGACCAGAAATCGTAAAAACGTATCTTTTCGTTAATTGAGTTTCAAGAACAGATCTGTGAGATTGAAATTTAATGTCCACTGTATATTTTTTGGATTCCATTTCTGATACATCAATATGAACGGATACAAGCTGAGAATCATTTGCCGGAAGTATAAAATTAATTGGTTCGATGGAAACCTTATTATTCGTACAACTCACTGCTACAGAATCTGCTCCTTCCCCGTCATTATAAATATAAACCTCCTGGTTTATCGGCTCATCACCTGATAATTCTCCGAGGTCAACAATGGATTTATCCTTTAAATAGGTATAAGCAGCTTTATTAGTTAATAGTTTTTCATAATTAACAGCGTATATGTATTCGTCAGCACAACCAAAATACACTATACTGTCTTTCACCACAGGGGATGAATGTACCTGTCCTTCTGTAGCAAATCTGGCCAACAAATGATGAGATTCTTTATCCATTATCAGTAATGAACCAAAATTATCCGACCATTCCATGCCGGTGCCAATAAAAATGTAATTGCTTCCGACAAATGGATTACCATATACGCGATAATCAACATCGGTAACCCAGATTCGTACGCCTGTTCTTCTATCAATTCCCTGAATTATTCTCTGATTGGAACTGCCAACATATACTACAGTGTCTTCTATCACAGGTCCACCCAACAGCCACATATTGGACGGATCGTGATACTTCCAGTTTCTACCGCCGGTCTGTGTATTCAGGCAATATAAATTACAGCTTCTTCCGGCAAAGAATACCGAATCATGAACAATTACAGGATGGGTCTGAATTGCATTTACCCATGCATAGGTTTGATCGGCCTTGGTATCATATGTCCATATCTCCTGTTCCGTATCAATATCAACACAATGAAAAACACCGTCCCAATCGCCAAAATATATTTTGCCGTTATCAATAGCAGGAGTTGTCTCAATAGTATATTGTCCCTGTGTCTGGTATGAAAATACCTGGGTACCGTTTTTCACATTGATCCCGTGGACCAATCCCTGTTCAGTGCCAACATATGCGATGGAATCAACCAGTTTTGGAGACGAGTTGAAATCATCGTATGCATCATGAGAATTCACTACCTCTCCGTTATACATTTTAAAGCTCCACAGGGAGTCTCCTTTCCTGTTAAGTCCCATAAGTTTATTCCCTCCTGCAAAACAGACAATGGAATCATAAATTGCAGCAGTAGTCCGAATTTCTTTCCCAACGTTGTAGTTCCATATTTCGGAACCGTCCCGGGCATCAATGGCGTAGAAATACCCATCAAGGCTGCCAATATACAAAACTGTGTCTTCCAGAAGCGGAGTACTATATATCCTCCCATTTGTTTTATATTTCCAGCTAATTGCCTGTTCATTCGCCAGTGAAATTTTATTGGCAATTATCAACAATCCAAATAGCAATAATAACCTGTTCGTCTTCATGGTTGTAATTTTTAGAATTAATACAATACAAAGTAAGACGACCAAATCATAAAAATCGGCCGGATAAATGCGCTGCGCATTTAGGAAAACGCTTTTTTTATTACTACGTATGGATTTTGCCTGGTGTATTCCAGTTCATATTGCGCCTTATTATACGTTGTTGTTTGCCTTACTGTAATGAACAAGATAGATTCCAAGAATAACAATGAGACCTCCGATAATATGCCACAAGGTAAGTTTTTCATTCAGAAGGACTATCGCAAACAATGCCGTTAATACCGGTTGACCTAATAAAGTTGCCGAAACAATGGAAGCGGGAAGATAGCCCTGCGAATAATTCACCATCATCCATCCAAAAACCTGAACCCCAATGCCAATACTTAAAAATAATAACCAGGTACTCCTGTCATACCCTGTTAAATTATAATGGAAAAGCATAGCAAAGAAGAAAAGTATCAATGCCGATCCCAATGTGCTGATAAATAGATAGCTCAGTGTATCTAAAATTTTTCTCCCTTGTTGTGAAAGAATATAAAAGCCTCCATAGAAAAAACCAGCAAGAATTCCTAAAAGTGATCCATACAACTGAGATCCGGAAGCATAAATATCTTTATTCAATACAACAATCACTCCTGCAATAGCTATTAAAAGTCCTATCCAGAATATTCTTTTATGATTTTCTTTTAATAGAATCATGGAGCCAAAGCCAACCCAAACAGGAGCCAGATTGGCCATAAGAGTTGGGATTGTTGCATTGCTCATAACAACTCCGGTTGACCATGAAGACAGATCCAGTCCAAAACATATCCCTGCTAGAACAGCATATACAACACCTTTTGTCTTGAGCCGATTTCGTTTTAAAAAAAGGAAATAAAAGAAAGGCCAAAAAAGAATGATGGATGCTATAGCCATTCTGTAAAATGCTGTAACAATTCCCGGAGCATCAGAACATTTTACAATAATTGCAGCAAAACCGATGAATACAAGTCCGCCAAAAAGTGCCAGATAAGGTTTAAGAAAAGATTTATTTTCACTCATATTATTTGCTCTTTCGGTAACAAATTCCGAATTTATAACTATCCCTTAATTATTTTTGTATTTCCACATATTTCTTAGAATAAAACAGCCTTTTTGCCACTTCTGCCGGACTCCCGAGGTTGTTTCAATTTAGGTTGCGGATTTTATCTGCCGAAGCTCGCCGAAATAACATCAATGCTATAAAGAAGAACCAGGTAA
>Ga0315547_1001461_pt1 | contig 18714 bp, 23 predicted proteins | sample SalMarSW160240MG_2_FD_202542 | JGI IMG/M metagenome (GOLD analysis project Ga0315547, IMG submission 202542) | Salt marsh sediment microbial communities from the Plum Island Ecosystem LTER, Massachusetts, United States - Salt Marsh Sediment SW1601-240 ...
GTTAAATAAGCTCATAATTAAACACCTATAAGACCACCGCCATAATCGCCGCCAGTTCCACTGGGACCGCCGCCACCACTCGCTTCACCAACCCCCTCCCCACCTGGCCCAGCATTGCCGGCATCAAAATCATCCATTAAGTTTGGTGGAGCTGCATTACCAGCATCAAAATCATCCATTAAGTTTGGTGGTGATGATGATGGTGATGATGCTGAGTCAGGAATAAACGTAAGTTGTTGAAATTCTTTTCCAATATGGATACATCCGCCAAAATTAAGGCTATTATCTGCACTCGGTCCCCAGGCATTAGCAGCCCCGCACGTATCCCATGTTTGGTCACAGCCTTTGTATACAATATATGTGCAAGTATTATCAACTGCCACAGGAAGTTCAACATCAACGGTGACAGTATCTGTGCCAGCTACAAAATCTTTAACCTTTCTGTAATAGGTTTTTGTGCCTTTTGTTATTTCAATTTCTCCATAGTTCCAGTGATTATCAGCTTGGGTAAGAGCATTATCAACAAGGGTAGTTGTCGAACCACTATCTGCTGTGCCAGAAGCGGTTAATGAAGTTAAATCTGCATTGCCATCAGTATTACATTCGGTTTCTCCAAAGACATATGGACATAACTTTTGATATGCATATTTTAGGGTTTTTCGGTTTAGTGGCTTGCCTGTAACTGCTGGAACAGTGAGCCAACTTCTTCCTATATTTGTTGGCTCTTCCATATAGCCATTAAAGGCCTCATTGTAATAAGTAGCATTACCTATAGCATCCAGATATATTCTCTTTATACTAAGGGTTTTCCCTTTGAAATCTTCAATATTGGCATGACCTGCCATATCCCTTGTGACATTATCAAAGTTTAAAGTAATTCGTTGAATTTGACCTTCGAGGGATTGACTTAGACCAGCAATGGTGATTGCCTTTGCAGTATAGACACTACCGCCTGTAGGAAAGGTTATATTAGATTTAGAGACAGCATATCGAAGAGGGGATGCCAGGCCAAGTTCTACCAATATGGCGGGACGTTTTTGAGCAGCGTCCATCTGGGTAATTACGGCTGCGGGAAGTCCCTTTGGCATGATTACACCGCTTTCTCAAAGATTATAGTACATCTCCAATAACTATTACTTATAGGGGCCATACTCAATGAACCTTTTATCCAGCGTCCTGTCATATTTGCACCGCTGCCTATATATGAGGGAACAGATTGCCAACTAAATGAATGATAACCACCATAGTTTTCTTTATAGTGAACAAGCAGGGTATCCCTGTTTGCATTGGTCAATGCTATAAATTGCAGCTCCCATCGTTCTGTAGGTGTTGAGGCAATATTCATATATTCTTTTTTAGCTGATTCCGATTGAGTGATTATATTATAGTAATCGGGCTCAATAGTAATTACTACATTTGGCACTAAAGTAAAATTTCCACCCGCAGCCATTATGCTCTACTCCTTATTAATGATCTGATACGACCATCATTATGATATGATCTAACTATCGCACCCGGGGCTACTCTTTCTGTTATCTCAGTTGCTATCATTGCAAAGGCCCGGCGCTGAGTAGCAATATCTTGAAAAGTAGGATTTGGCATGTTAATGACAATAGTTGTTCCTTCTCTTCCAGTAATATTGACCGGAACCTTGCCGCCTTCCAACGGTATATGTGCCTCTTCTATATCACCTGTTTGGTAGACACCTCTTGCGCTTGATACTCCGCCCTGATCAAAAGAGGGAGGCTGTGCAGATTGAATCATCTGTATTTGTTTCATGGCTAAAGCCCCCATGATACCTGCCATAATTACATTTGATGGAAAGGGGAGAAGAGGTTCAGCCAATGTTTTTATAATAAGCATAGCAGCCGTTATGCCAGCCTGAATTGTTGCAAAGGCCTGATAATTTTTAAATGCTGCTTTACTTTGCTCTCCTCCGGCCTGTGCAATTTGTAAATACATATTGGCAATCATTCCAGCAGCATTCGCATAAATAGCCAACTTTGCTTGCTGTTCAGCTCGCGCAATTTCTATTGATTTATCAGCATATAATCTATTTATTCGATCTTTTTCAATACCAGCAGCCTCCCATAATGCCTTTTGCTTTTCAAGGTTTTCCCTTTCAAGATCATACCGGCTTTTTCCGAGAGCAGCATATTGGGTGTTGAAATCCTGAATAGTTCCTAAATTAGTCTGATTTATTTCTGGTGGAATAATCCATTGTTCCCAATCAAAGGGCTTAATAGCTGCCATCTCTTTAGCCTTTGCAATATAGGCATCCATATCAGCTTTATCCTGCCCTGCCTTATAGGCCTCCCAGGCTGCCACACTGTTAAGGCGAAAACCCTCAAGATGATAGTTGATAATAGCCAAATCACTTTGAAATTCCTCACTTAATTTTGCTAAGTCAATCCAGATAACCTCGTCAAGTGGTTTCTCTATTTTGCGCCGGATTATTTCATGCTGATCGCTGGTTTCTTTCAGGCTTCGATTATATAAACCCCACTCTATCAATGCTCTTTTTATAATTGCCACTTGGCCAATTAATGGAAGACTAAAAACTGATTGATTATCCTTGAGTAGTTTTATGACCTTTGAATATCCTGAATAGACCAATTTCACTGCCTCAGCGATACCCGTAAGGAGATTCAATGAGGTATCCAAATATTCTTCCATTTTCTGATCAATTAATTCTTGATTTGCATTACGCCAGGCGTCAACTTTTGCCCCTACTTCAATAAGCCACATTTTTGTTCTCTGCATTAAATCCAGAACAAATTTATTTTTAATAATAAAATCGCCAAGTTTTTCTTTTAAATCACCCCAAAGGTTTTTTAATTGAACTAATCCGATAGCAAAAGAAGCTGTTTGACTTTGAGCTACTTTAAAACCACGGGCAGCAAATTCAGTGATTATTCTCATTTGTTCCGTGGCATCTGTCGTTGATCGTAACGCCGGAATATATCTTCTCAACATTGTAAATTCACCCTGTTGAGCAAGAGCAATATACATAGCCATTGATTGCACATCACGACCAGTTGCAGTTGCAAGTCCTATTGCCATTTTGGTCGCTTCCTCTACTTTATCTGTACTAACTCCAAGATTTTTCATCAAAGCCATTAGGGTTAAAACCTGCTCATCACCATACTTAGTCACTTTTTGGATACTTGAAGCAAAATCCTGATATTTTATATTCAGTTCATCCGTATACTTTCCGGCTGCTTTTAGCGCAGCAGCAAGATTGATCTCTGCCAATTCTTGAACACCGGCCAAATTTATCCATTGCTTTATCGCTGTTATAACTAATCTAATAGCTTTGCGAATTAACATATATGCAGCCACTGCCCCAGCAGCAAGAGCCACCCAATGCTGTTTAGCCTTATCAAGAAGGCTTTTTTGTTCCCCGAACTGCTGCTTATTTAATCGTGTGATTTTATCATTCTTTGCTTTCTCAGCTCGGAGAATATCTGCTGCAGTGGAACTGGCATGTCTTTTGATTGTGTCATAATCCGCATTAATCTTGGCTTTCATCTTATCAATAGTTGCTTCAGATTTTTTACCCATGCCCTTCCAAGCTTTTTCAATTTCAGTCAGCTTCTTTTTAGTGGTAGTCTTTACATCGACAACCCCCTTATTAAACTTCTTGGCATCAAGGTCTATTTCAACAAAAGTTTTTCCAATTGGTTTAGCCATTTGTGAGTATCTCTATTATATTAGATTTTGAAGCATCCAAAGCTGTACGCATAAAAGGAGTATAATGCTCTACAACCTGGGCATAATATACTTTCTTTGTGCCGGCATAGACCCTAACATGAAGCTGACCAGCCTTAATTTCAATATATCCTCCACTTTCACTGCCATATTTTTCAACGACCCTAATAGATTTTTTTAATGCTCCTGCATCTCTGGCCGTCCAGTATTGACCCTTATATCTGCCTCTGCTATACATCGGTCTTGATACAGTTCCTACTGGACATTTTGAACGTGCCCTTTTAGCGACAACCTCGCCAGCCTTTTTTAGCCGCTTTATGCCATTTCTCATAATTTCTTGATTTAAGGGTTTTGCATCCCAAAAAGCTATACGGCCCATTATTTCTCCCTCATCTTGCTAATCCAGTATTTTGACATTATAAGGATCTTCTCAAAACATTCTTTACGATCTTTGATCCGATAGAGATCCATTGCCCCATATATAGCCTGATGATTAATATCTATTGGCCCGTCATATCCCATGATCAACTGATTCCTGATTAAGAAAAATATCTTAATTGGTTCATCATTTTCCTCAAAATATGCTGGCCTGCATGTACCGCAGGGCGGTTCCTCTGGTGGATTTCTTTTACCGTAAAGTTTCCTGCATTTCTTACAGGTTGGGGCATAAACATCTTGCCACTCTACGGTGTCGATGAGTTTTTTTCAGATGCCTCAATCTGTTTACCTTTTGCCTCTTGCTGCAATATTATACAGCGAGCCATAAATCGATCAAATACAGGAAGAGTAACGAGTTTGAGCTTATTTTCACGGGTGCATTCTATGGGCTTTTTTTTGGCATCATAGAAATCTTTCAGGTCAATGATTGAATAATCAAAGGCATCATCACGTTCTTTTTGCTCTTCTTCCGCTGTCATTACCTCATAATACTCGACCCGCTCCATTGCCTTTGTGGTAGGATTCACTACAAACTCATGCCGCTTTTTTCGTTTGGCTAATCGTTCTTGCCAAAATTCTCTCATATCACGAAAACAAACCTTCCCACTACCAGGGATAGGGTCGTCATAAATGACTTCACCTGTTTTCTGATCGATGCGAGACTCAAAGAAATCAAACCAGTCACCTTGCCTTTCTTCAAGATCAAAGATTGTTCCTTTATTCATATTGCCTCCTTATTGTTAGCTTCCTGTTCCTACTTGCTCCATCGCCGCTGCTGATACCTGGCCCTCAAAAGATACCGTCCCCAATCCGCTCCTCGGAAGCGTAATCGCTTTAGCTTTAGTAGTAATAATGTTTCCACCTGAGCCTACACGCCAAAAGGTGCTCGTATTAGCATAAAGATAAAGATCGGTTGAAGTAGTACCTGCCACACAGAGAGCATCAAGAGCAAGCTGTCCTGTCGAATCTGCCGGGTCGTAATTACCGCTAAAACTGAGTGTCCCAGGATCTCCTGTCTCATCTGCGATGAAGACTTTAATCGTATCTGTAAATGAAGTTGTTTCAAGAACTCCCATCGTAAATCCGCTCAAAGTCCATTCTTTTATCTCGGCAACTGTCACCGACCCCAACATTACTTTTCCGCCACTTCCATTTATTGCTGACATTTTTATTCCCTCCCCTGTTTATGGTTTACTCAGGGTAATAAAAAAGGACGGCGAGAGAGGTGCAGGCCCCTACATGCCGTCCTTTAATATTCTTGCGTCCCCCTGGGTGATCAACCCTCCGAGAAACCCTGATTGTTAATTATTTATTGCTACTTTCTCCTTTCACATCGCCGCCGAAGTCTCAAACCTCGGCTTACTTACAAATACCGTTGAATCTACCTTCTTAAATTTCTCATTAAATCTGTCATAAAGCATTTTGTATCTTCTTTTAAAATCCTCATCTGGAAACCAGCTAAACGGCCTCATACAATAATGCTCTGCAAAGGCATCAATAATCCATGCTGTTCCGCCCATCTCCCAGGTTTGAAGGACACAAAGAGTTCCGTATAAATCAAACCCAGCTAAAGATTCATCAAACCTGAAATCTTTTTTCATATTAACAATAATTACACATTCATCAAAACAAGATGCCGGTTGCGGGAATGAATGAATATCCGATGAATCAAAATGCTGGACTATCCGCATATCGTGAAGTCTCCCGCACATCCGGCCTTCCATATCTTTTCCTATAATTCCGGCTACCACCCAAGAGTCAGGCAAAAGTTTAATCTGTTCTTTGACTTTACCTAACCAGCCTTGCCGATAATACATATCCTGGTGAGTTAGAACGGCAATATCAGAGCCTTCCATAATATCCAAGAGCTGATTCAATCCCTTTGTCGCTGATTCAGGATTGATAATATAATTCAATTCTCCTGGAAGATCAGACTTTTTCAAGACTGTATTCAGTCTGTAAGCATCATTAACCATAACCCCAAAGCCTATTTTCATTTAATTCTCCTAAAAAGTGCTACGCCCAGAGGAGAATGCTTTTTTGATGTATATTCAGAAATAAATTCCATACTCTCGTCTGTTTTTAATTCTTTAACAATCCTTTGGACACCCCATTCTTTCATGAGTGAATCGTGATATATCAAAAATCCCCCAGGATTGAGTAAGGGTTTATAAAAAATAGTATCTAATTTTACTCCAGGATATAGATGATCGCCGTCAATCAAGATAATATCATAAGTGGATTCAGAAGCAGTCTTGAGAATATTCTCATCATCTGATCTGCCTATAAGTTCTTTGCGCTCAACCCCTTTCAGAACTGTTTTGCGAAATTTTGCCTTGTGATGCTTGTTGTCATCAATAATTGTTATTTCAGGATGGAAAAAGTGATTGAACAAATAAGTAGTTCCTCCAGCTGCAACACCGATTTCAAGATAAGATTTCGCACCCCCAGATTCCAGTATCTTCAAAATACATGGTGCAATTTCATCGGGGATTTGCTGAATATGTATCCCGCCCTCAAATTTTCCCCCAAAAGTCCCTAAATCATCCGAACCTGCATCAACAACAAACTGCTCAATTTTTTCTAATGTAAATTTCATTGTTTTTTTTAAACCTCCTTCGTTAAAACCATATAATCAACATGCCAAGCCTTTACACCAACTGTTCCTATTGGCGTGGTATGTTCATCCATAATTGTAGTCAGGTTTTCTCGCTTCATCCAAATCAATGTATCAGTAGCATCTCCGGTTGGTGGTATGGTTAAAGCGCAATCATCAAACAAAGCCTTTAAGTCTTCATACATATTAGCAATTTCAGCCACACTTTTTGATGTAGAAAAAAGCGAAAACTGAATTAAAATATCTTCCCCATCTTTGCTAAAAACACCACCAGGTGTATCAGTAACTATAGAAAAAACAACATATGGAAATTGCCAGCCTTCCGAAGCCTCATCCAGGTATATACGGCCCCCGACATCGCTTGAAAGAGCTGAATTATTCGTTTTTGCAATTATGGCGGTCAAAAGGTTTTTCATGCCGCCTCCTTGACCATTAAATCCAGCCATTCATTCGCTTCATTGACGTTGACAATGCTCACAATATTGAAATACCGATTGCCAAATTTAAGTCTCCATGATGGTCTTAAAACGCTTCGATATCTGATTCTAATCCGGCTCGTAATTGTCATGGTTTCCTGCATTGACTTTATTTGCTCATTGGCAGATATAGGCCAAACTGCTGCCCAGACAGTAGCGGCATCAACCCAAGTAGAAGTAAAGCCACCCATGCCATCTGATACCTTTGTTACATATTGAAGCGTTATACGTTTGTTAAGATCACCTATAGACATAATCTTTTCTTAATAGATTGAAGCCGCCCACAAAGGTAAGCTGTCCATTTCCATCTATGCTCATGGTGAACAAAATCAGAGCAAGTCCAATAAATTTTTATCTTTCTCTTTTTCATCAAAACTCATCCCAAAGCCTTGCACTCGCAAGTAACCTCATAACTGCCTTATTTTCATGATAATTTAGAGTACTCAATACCTGCCCTTCACGATTTGCATATAGATCCGCTGCAATAAGCAAGATTGCCGCCTTGATTTTATAAGGCACTAATGCCGCTGTAGTCCACCCGCAGGCAAACTGAATCGCAATGGGATTTGAGGGATACGCAGTAAATGAAGGCCAAGACGTTGCATAAGGGAGTACAATCTGTCCACATTGATCACCATTTGTTTCAACCAGGTAATCGGTTGTGATGGTCATTGTGGTCTGATCGCCATCTGAATCGGTGTATTTTACCGTAAGGTTACCAGCCTGAAGATTACCAAAAGGGAGCTTTATCACATTACTATCCGGCCACTCATCAAGATAATAATCCCATGTCTGCGTAAGTAGTGCCCTCCGTGTAATATCTTCTACATGCTCCCAGGCTGTTTTAATAATATCCTTCAACAAATCATCTTCAACAGAGGTGGCAGTCAATCGGATTATCGTTGTGCCAAAATCACAGGTTGCCACAGCCACAGTTGCCACAGTGCGGATATATCGTTTTGTTCCTGTATAAGCAATTTCTTGTATTTCGTTATCATTATCAGTTGTAACCTGGGTAAAGGCCCCGCCGCTCCAATCGGTATAAGTCGAATCATCATCTGATTCCTGGATTTTGCAATCAACTGTGCCACCGGCGCCATTTGGGCCACTATTGAGAGTTACGAGGGCCCTATAGCCCAAAACCTCAACACCTGTGCCAACAAGGGCATAGGATGCTATTTCGACATGATCGCCAGGAACTATGCTTTGCGTTTCATCAACATTGTCGGCAAATGAACCTGAATCCAGACGCAGGTGTAGTTTTAACTCCGCCAGTGTGATTGGTTCCAATACCGGAGCTGTATTCAAAATCACTTTCATGCTTTTACCTTATTTATATCTAACCGGCGGAGGCGGATTAGGCCCCCGCCAAGTTAGTTATTCATCCACTTCTTCCCACATAAACCCGAACAGCATCACGTCTCCAGATGCCAGTAAGGTTTCTGTACAGATCACATAACCTGGAGGGACAACAATCTGCCCGCCCAGATCAATCACTGTATTTGCTTGGAGTAAATCAGTGGTGATATTTGTTCCAAGAGTGGCGACGTGCTTCACGATTGTCCCAGCCGATGCCGTAATCGAGGCTCCTGCGTCGGCAATAGCCACAGATGTTGCATGTCCCCAACGAGTACACCGTACAGTTATATCGGCGGTGTATCCTGCGTGTACCGGCGCTATTGCCAATGAGAGATTAGTGTCCGCGGTAGGACTGTCCATCATTGCATAGTTAAATTCGTGCATGATGAAGAGTTTTCCGCTCCCAGTCGGATTGACAATGGCAAGTCCTGTGAATGTAGCGTGAAATGTCGTAGAAGTCGTAACGTGCGTCTGATTACAAGCGGTAAATAACCTACCATTAAGTGCTGCATCGGTATATTTCCCTCCCCCTGGTTTTGAGAGCAAGATTCCTTCATCATCGCAAAGCGATGGAAGTCCGATTCCTGATCTTGTTTTTCCGTACATGATAATTCCTCCTTTTAGGTTAAACGTGTTCTGCTACATAAATAGCTCTTAAATCCTCAACCCATCCGCCATTGTGGAAAATATACTTTGCTCCCGTATCAACGGCATGAAAGGTTGAGCCTTCAGGGGCATCGAGAATCGTCATCATATCCCCCGATTGCCCATTCCATCTTTGAATTGTTGTTTCAAGGCATATCGTCATGATTTACCTCCTTCATATCAGCTTTTCGACATACGCACCCGGATCAAGCGGCGTATATAAAACCCCAAATTTCAGGGTGCCGTCAGTTGCATCAGCAACAGAGGATAAAAACCCTATTTTCCCAACACTCGTAACACCTGCAAGTGGTGTAACTCCCAAGATGGTTGGTATAGTGTCTGGAAGATAAGAAATAGCGCCATTCGCCAACGTAATCGCAGCCGCTGCAACCGAACCACCAATATAAGTGATCCTGGTTCCAGGAACGTAAGTATCTATGCTCGCGTGAACTGAACTCAACTCTTGTAATGCGATTGATGGTGTGGTTTGAATGTAATTGAATACCGTCTGGACGGCCCCTGCTATTGTTTCTGTTACTTCGGCAAAGAGCGCGTGGATAATAACGCGGTTATATACCGTGAAATAATACCGCTGAGTCTTTTCACCCCACACGTCATATTCCGATTCTGAGGATTCAACGAATATTCCATTTTTGATATCGCCAATTGATTCTATTGTTGATGGTTGATAAGTTCCTGGCATGATTATTTACCTCCTTTACTAAGGCGACCTGAAATATGGCCACCTTTCTTATGTTATTACTTCTTTTTATTTACTGGCTTTTCCTTGAATGCCTTGATTTCATCCCGAAGGGAAGTTACCTCGCTTTTCAGCTTGGCAATTTCGCCTTTAAGAGCGGAATCGTTAAATACAGGTACCTTTGCAGGAATCGTCAAGCTTGCTTGTTCTCTTACAACCTTACGGGCAATTTCATATACCTGCTGAACCTCTTCATTACGCATTTTAAATCTCCTTTTAAGGCGGCCATATTTCAGGCCGCCATGATTTTTAGATTATGCAAGCGCTGTTACTGAAAGATTCTTAGTATAGCGCGGTGTCAAAATGGCCGTAACCGTCACATGACCTGTTGCAGTACCAGGGTCAGTGAAAACTATCGTCAACCAGTTCTCACCGTTGGCAGTATCCATATCTACCGCATCGACCTCAGCGATCAGCATATATTCATCATAGGTTCCGTGTGTGAGAGTAAGCCCGTCGCTGGTAGCATCGGCCCCTAAAACATCACAAAGGGCCGTTCCCTGAGCTGCACTTCCAAAAGCATAATGGAAAGTTAATGCTGATGTAACGGCTGCATCGGTAGCCCCGGAATAGATATACATCACAGGGCTTGCTGTTCCGATATCATGTAAATTAATGATAAAGGAAGCTCGATGATAATTTTTCATGTTGATAGAGTCGCCAACCAAATTACCACCAGTATCCATATCGTCATAATTCAAGACTGGAACAGTTTTAAAATTTTCTGCTAATTTCATTGTAATTACCTCCTTATTTATTAATATTAAGCTCTGGCCGCGATTGTTAGAAATGGCCCAACAGTCTGGCTCCCTTTATAAGGAGTTACAGAGCTTGCCCATCTTGGTTGACCATCAAAAAAGTAAATGAACCTGTAAGTATTCTGGTCATAGATGAATTCTACATGAATACTCATAGCCTCGTTAATGTCGCCCTTATTGGCTGTGATATACTGGCTTAGATCGGCAAGGATAACGTCACCTGCATCCCCAAGGGCCGCTGCCTGTTCAATCGTGATACACGGAAATCCATTTAAAGAACTAATCCGCTTACCCTGATAAAACTCAGTTTTATAGAGAGGAGCGAAAGCGCCTCCGGTACCAATAGCAAGAGACAGGGTGGAAAGTTGCGGTTTCGTCTCACGATTTACAAGATAAACCACCGAGGGCCTCTCTTCCCAGAGCCGTGATTCCATGTTGAGGATATTCTGTGTTGAGATGGTATCGGCTTTCTGTCCGGTATCCTTGGTAACAGAAATCAGGCAATCAGCGTTGAGAATTCCAAGAGCTTCGCCTGCTCCGGTGCCATTGATAACAAGATCCTGAGCTTTAAAAGCGAATTCCTCACCAAAGAGTTGCCGCATTTCTTGACCCAGAAAGGTTACATTCCTAATAACCTCACCAGATGCGTAATAAAGCCCGGTCAGTTTGGTCGGTTCAATGCGGATTTTCCTGAATTTGGTTTTAGAAGCGGTGAATTCAGCAAGCTCCGCTGTGGTATAAACACGGATACCCCCACCACGAGAACCATTTGCGCGACTGGTTTCATCAATACCGATAATCTCAACAAATTGAGTCCCGGCACCCAATGTGCGGGAGGCACACCTCGAAAGAACTTCACTGTTATTAAATCCAGCCGTCATGAGGTCAATAGAGGTTTCACCCTGAAGAAAAAATCCTCCATCTGAGGGAACGCCGACTGTCATACCGCCGGTTGCCGCTGCACGATTCTCTTTCTTCGCTTGAGTTTCCAACATAACCTGATTACGTTTCTCAGTTTGCTCCAATCTGGACCGCGCCTCAGAAACTACAGTGGCATTATGAATATCAGGTCGTGACATAGTACGGATGTCTAAAAGTTGCTGCCCCAACATAGAGGCAGGAGAACCCCGGTAAACAGGTTGGTCAGGGACTTGAATATCAACATCATCAGGTACGGTCAAAGCGCCGGTGGAACCATCGCCATATAGATCAGATCGGAGTTCCTCTTCTTCCTTAAAATCATCCCATTCCCGTTTTGCTGTCTCAATTTCAGCTTTAAGGTTTGCTCTCTCTGTCAACTCTTCCTCGGTCATGGCCCGCTTTTCCTCTTCTGCCTTTTTGCGGATAGCCTCCATTTTTTTAAAGGCATCTTCCATTCGTTTTTGAAATTTATTCATTTTTTGTACCTCCATTAACTTGATTAATTATTCCAAAAAGTTCATCCTCTTCTGCAAGAAGGTTAAGCGTGATCAAGGGATCTTCTTCCTCTTCTTCTTCGTCATTCGAGGGAATAACGGTTTTTCTATATTCTTCAAGCGACCTAAGTCCCACCTCTGTGTCGGGATAAGCTGGAAACGCAACCGGAGAAACATCAAATAATTTGACTTCCATAAGAGTCCTGATTTCCTCTTTATTCTGTGTTTCCCACCTATCGGTAATGGTCTGGAATCCGAAACTCATTTGATCCACGTCTCCTCTGTCGATTGAGGTCATAAGATCACGTGCCCATTGAGCATCAGGGGGTGTTATATCGATTTTTAGGCCGTGTTCATCTTCTTTTAGGGTAAGGGTTTTGCTCTTATTCCGGGCCAATACATAACTTGAGTCATGATTCCAAAGCGCCCGGACATCATCTTTTTTAATGGACTTTTTAAAGGCCCCTGGTTCGATTTTTTCCCGAAATCCGCCTAAGTCCTCAGAGAGAGAATCGAATACCGCTGCATATCCTGTTATTGTCCTTAATCCTTTATCATCAGTAATCGCCCGGAGTTCTGTTACTGGAAAATCCCGACGTTCAATAGATTCTGTTTTCATTTTCGGCCCTCTCTTGTTATATAAGGTTTGCCAATCGCACGTTCGCGCTTGGGTCTATAATTTTTATCTTCAGGTTTTTTTTTCTTCTCTTTCTCTTTTTTGTTTTCAGACAAGATGCTCTCCTGTAATGGTTTTCAAATAATCAATCACCTTATCAGCAAGCCTTATAGTTTGATTTGATGCAATCTCACCGGCCCTTTCGGTTTCCCAGGTGTCCATCTTTTCTTTAAAAGCACCCATCCTAAGAGATTCGGAAAGCTCTAAACGAGACAAATTTATGTGGTTTTCTGCATAAATGGCCACCTGATCACTCACAAAACGCTCAAAGCTTGCCTTGTTTCCGTTCAATTTCAGGTCATTTAGCTCCAATTCCATGCCCAAAATAGCATCCGCAAGGCTCATAAAGGCCGGAAGTAGTTGGTTTTTGATGTATTCGGGCATTTCTTGATAGAATTCATCGATAAAAGCGTTAAAATCACCGTTTTCAGCATGTTTCTCCATGCCCCAACGGAGCCGCTTTGTTTCTTTGCGAAGCACCCTATTAGCGGCATCAATAAAGATACGCTGATAGGCGCTTTCGAGTCTGGTTCGGTATATCGCCTTATTTTCAAGGCTTTCCTGTTGTGAGGGCTCTTTTTCCTTTCCTGCATCGGTTGCAGGCATCATATTCAATGGAATCAGGTATATTTTGCCCTGGCCGTCTTCCGTTGGATTCATGTTCTCTAATTCTCGAATTTCATCGGCATTTAACCATCCATTATTCCGACCGACGGCATAAGCTTCATACCGGCTTTTAATATCTCCCCGAAGTAACCCATCGACAAGATGCTCAAAAAAGTATTCTCCGCGTTCTTCCGGACTTAAAAGGTTCATATTATAAGATTGTTCAAGGCGTACCAGCCACGACCGCAAGGTTTTAGTGACATAATCAATTGCGAATTGCTCTGCGCTGGCGTAAGTGCTGGCCTTGTCATACTCTCCGTACATTTGAGGGGGGAGACGATATACCCGGGTTCCGATATCGATATTTTGCAATCTACGAGTTTCAATGAATTGAGAATCTTCTGGGGGAATACCAATGTTTTTTATATCCATGCCATCTTCTAAAAGCATGAGGCGGTGAGCATTTCCAAGACCGCCATAAACTTCCACGAGAGCTTCCCTCATAGCCTTTGGATCTTTTAAAACATGTTCATGTGTCACAACCGCACTCGGGTGTGTCCCATTCCCAAAATAGAGTGCCCCAAATTCTTCAAGTGCCATTCCAAGCCCAATAGCCTCCCTCGCTGCTGCGATAGGTGAATATCCAACTAAACCGTCAAAACTTAATCCCGGGGCATGAAGTATTTGACGTTTTGGAAGTTCAACCGGGCCAAATCCTTTTGGGATAGTAATCCGATATTTTATTTGCTTTTTGTCATCCCTGAATACAGTTACGCGGTTAGGAGCTATCGGCCAAAGGGCCACAATCCGATCACGGCCAACCATGCCCCGCCCAAATTCTTTTTCAGCATACGCATTGCCCCAAGAAAGAAGATGTGAAGCAAAGGTCTCTCTAAAACTCATTGCCGTCATTTCTGGATTTGGTTCATTGTGTAGAAAACCATAAAGCGGATGTTCTGTTGCCCGTTCTTTCCCGCCGCCTTCCAATCGACGATAAAGATGGAGTGGAAGAGATGCGGTGTCTTCAGAAAGAATTTTAATGCAACACCATACAATAGATAATTTCATGGCGTTTAATTCAGACACAGCGGAACCGGCTTTTGTTTTCGGGCCACCAACCCCGCCACCGTATAAAAACCCGCCTGGATAATACCAAGAGTCATCCATAGGTCCCAAAGCCATACGTTTTTCTAATGTACCGATAATACTCAAGGTGATCTCCTGCCTGTTGGGATAGCTTTCTCAAGAGCCGGTTTTGTTAAAAAGCCAAGCCCAAGCAGCATTAATAAAACTCCGACTACGGAAAAGGCTAACCATTGCCCATAATGTAGATAAAGCCCATACCCAAGCATTGCTATGCCCCCAAAGACAAAAATATCCCTAATATCAAAGGCATTCCAAACTACCCTGACAAGGGATATTAAGAGGTTGTTTGTCCTTCGCAAGACGTTCACTTCATAAGTCCAACTCACAGTTTTAGATATATGTATATTCTGAGGGTATTATAAGGTGGGTTTTTCAGAAAAAAGGCGTTTGACACTCAGTGACACTCAGTGACACCTGAGAGCATAAGTATTTCCTTGACAGGGTTTTTAATTGGTATTTTTAGCAGGTTGTTCGAGGCGGTTTTTAAACCATCCGGAAATAGCCTGTTCTGTTGTGGTTGGCTTTGTAGCAATGTATTGTAGAGGGAAATCTTCTTCTTTTACCAATCTAATAATAGTGTTTCTTGAAAAGCCAGTATGATTCTGTATATCTTTCCATCCGGTTATCATATCATCATCCTCTTTTTTATTTCCTCAGCGGTTAATCCATCATATGCCGATTTCTCCTGGCCGCCCCGTAACATTGCCCGGCCTATAGCCATAATTAAAGCCACTGCCCCATCGATACGCTCAATGGATTTTTCCTTGTCCGGCTTTTTATTCTCTGCTGGATCTACCCGGATTGCTACATTTGACACATTCCATGCCAAAACCGGATTGCCACCATGAGCAAGGTTGCCTTTTAAGACCATAGTCTCAACTTCTTTAGTAGGGGGGCTCATAGAGGCGTAACCCTGGCCGAATTGAACTAACGACCGTTTGCCTTCAATTTCAAAACCCAAGTCCTGCAGGTCGGTTGTGATTTTCTGAGAACCCCAGCGGTCAAAGGCAAGTTCTGCTATCTGGTAATCAGTCATATCTTGTTCTATTTGATGCAAAATAAAAGCATAATCAATAATATTTCCAGGTGTGAGCTTGATATATCCCTGTCTCGCCCACACATCATAAGGAACCTTATCACGCTTGACCCGCTCTATCATATTATCTTCAGGAAGGAAAAACCGGCATAAAATCTCATATAAGCCATCCTCTTCTTCCGGTGGAAATACCAGCACCCAGGCTGTTAAATCGATATTATTAGACAAATCAAGGCCCCCATAGCATATCCGGCCTTTTAACGCTTCAGCATCAACTGGGAAGTTACAGGCATTCCATTTATCAACAGGCAACCATTTTGTAATTGACTCTGTCCAAATGCAGAAATTTAATCTTTTAACGATATTCTCCTGGCTTGGCATGGATTTTGCTTCTTCTACTTGGCGGCGGAGATAGTCTTTAAACGGTGCCCCGAGATAATTCATATTAGGATTCGCCTTTTCCCATACTGATTCATCTCTCCAATCATCACAGTAAGGACACCCATCTTGAGGTATAGTCTTTCCCTCGGCAGCGCACTTGTCGCAAACATCTAAGCCGGTCATCATACCGAACCAGGCGTCATCTTCTATTAATTCTTCCAGGATCTTCTCTGTATGCTCATGATGCTGAAAACAGATTGATTGACGGTCATATCCACTATTCGTAATTTCAAATTGCAACCCCTGGCGGCGGCCTTTCATGCCTGCACTCATTTTGCGTACAACAAGGTCATTTGGATGTTCATGGATTTCATCAATAAGGGCTACGTGAGGACGTTTACCGTCAAGTCCCCGGTGTTCTGAGGATACTGGCCGGAAAAAGCTATTTCCCGCTGGATAGGCAATATTGTATTTATCTATGATTAGAATTTCTTTTAGAGATTCCGAAGCCTCGGCATAAAGCCGTGCATCACGGAATAATATGCTGGCTTGTTCTCGTGTAACTGCTGCTGCATATACCTCGGCGCCTGGTTCATCATCAAAGGCAAGACAATAAAGTCCAATTCCACCGGCAAGGGGTGACTTGCCATTTCCTTTCGCCTCTTCAATATAAGCTGTTCGGAACCGCCGGAACCCGTCTTTTCGTTTCCAGCCAAAGATTGAGCCAACAATAAACTGTTGATGTGGAGTCAGGGTAAAGGGTTTACCATCAAAAGAACCTTCGTAGAATACGAGAAATTCCTCAAAAAAAGATATAATGTGATCAGCAGCCGCCTTATCAAAATAGATATCTTTTCGTTTCAAATCCTTTAAGTGTCGTTTGCAGGCAAGTTTTACCCACTTATTAGAAATGATTTTACCGTCAATAATATCCTGAGCATATTGAGTGACGGGGTGGAGGTTTATTTTTTTAGCTGTTTGTGCCATTTTTCCTATCCCTGAATGTTTCAGTTTTCGATTTTGGTTTTGGTTTCTCGACTTTCAGACTTGCTCTGCTTGATGGTGATAGTCCAAGTAATACAGCCGCCTTCATCATACGGTCATATGCCTCCCGCGCGACACGGAGATATGGATTGAGGCCTGGTGTGCCGTCTGACTTTTTATAGACAAGCCCTGCCTCATGTACCTTTTCTGTTGCCTCTGCCCATTGACTAAAGGCATCACAATAACCAGCTAATACCGCCATATCAAGATCAGTCATTAAGCCAATGGATAGCAGGATCTTACCTGCCCGCTTCCATTCTTTCCGAGCTTCTTTGTCCAGGTGCTTAGGACACCTCGGCATTCTCTCTTTTGGTTGTGGTTCTTTATCACGAGGGGGCTTATGAGTGCGTAATGTACCGCCTGTAATGTCAATTATTTTTGATGGTATTGATTTACGTCCTTTCATGATTCTATCCTTTTGATTTCAATGTCAGGGAAGGCATCTGTCATGCGTTGAAGGGTAACAGCACAATAGGCAGGGCTGATTTCTATTCCATACATTAGCTTATCAACATTTTGTGCAGCAACTATAAACGATCCGCTTCCAAGAAATCCATCAAGGTAAATATCCGCCGGAAAGTCCTGCATAATATTAACGGCGAGGCCAACAGGCTTTTGGGTTGGATGCACCCGCCCTATAAGTTCATCCTTCCGATTTCCCTTTCGCAATAATCCGCTCCATAAATGCCTATAGATGCGTGATGGTTTATTAAAATTTGTCCATGCAATTTCACAATCGGCAAAGTTATTTGACGGAATATCTTCACGTTTATCCCATATAAGCCAACAAGGAGAAGGCGGTAAGAACGCCGTGAAATAATTTCCGCCCCATAAAACAAAATCATTTATACCAACATTGATACAAACTTTATAAAACTGTTCGGCCGTCGCTGTTGTATTATCCCCAATTATCGGATGATAGGCATTCACAGGAACCATTCCGCCAGCACCGACAAAACCACGGGTTCCATCGGATTCGGAGGGAAACTCGGTTTTATCGGTGCTGACGATTGATACACCATAGGGTGGGTCAGTAAAAACCATATCCGCCTTCTCTCCCCCCATTACCCGTTTAACATCCTCTGCCTTCGTTGAATCGCCACATAACAACTTATGCTCCCCGATCTGCCAAAGGTCGCCCGTCTTTACCTGCCAGACCTTATTGAGTTCTTCTGCCTTATCAATTTGAGGTTCGGCATCCTGGGGGTCTGGTTCTGGTCCAGCAAGCCATGCCTCTGGTAAATTAAGCCCCCATTCAGTCAAAGGTAAGTCACCCCAGGCATTCGCCAGGACATCCATATCCCATTCACCAAAGGCAGCATTATCTTTTATGATGAATTCCCGTTTCTGTTCTGGCGAAAGTCCCTTGACAATCTTTGCTATGCAATCCTTCTCACCTATCTTCTGCAAGGCAAGCAATCTCATGTTACCACCGAGGACAGTCATGGTTTCATCAACTACGATCTCACGCAGTTGCATCATGTCTGGGAAGTCCTGTAGGGATTTGACAAGATAAGCCATAGCCTTTTCGGTTATGGTTCTGGGGTTGTCAGGATTTAAGTGGATATCGGATAATTTTACTATTCTTATTTCTATTTCCATAGTTTCCTCAAAAAAGTCCAATTTATCGGATGTAAACGTGAAGT
>Ga0315547_1001464_pt1 | contig 18687 bp, 14 predicted proteins | sample SalMarSW160240MG_2_FD_202542 | JGI IMG/M metagenome (GOLD analysis project Ga0315547, IMG submission 202542) | Salt marsh sediment microbial communities from the Plum Island Ecosystem LTER, Massachusetts, United States - Salt Marsh Sediment SW1601-240 ...
GCATCAATGCCCATACACCGCTGGATGCATCCGCTCACCTTCTGGCAGAGCATGCGGGTCATATCCTGTTTCTGGTGGAGGTCATCGGTGTTCTGATGGATGTGATTGAAGCGACTGATTCGCTCGCCGGTCAGATGAGAGATAGCGGTGCACAGGTCCTGGTTCTCTGGCTTGGCAGCCTCGTCGAATGTGGTACCGATGGTATTTATACAGTCCATCTGTAGCTCGACTGTACGGTCGATTCGTGCACCATTGAAGTAGACGTTTCGCTTCATTTTTGCCAGACCCTGTACATATTGCTCTTTTGTCCTCATTTTTCCCTCCTTGTTAAATAGATAATTAAATTTGTAATGGCTTAGCTTCCCAGAATCTTGGTTCATAGTATATCACGCCCCGCACCGGCAAGCGCTTTTCCGAGATTTTTCAGATTGTTAAGAAAGTCAGTAAATTGGAGAATACGAGCCGCGCGCCGTCTTTCACACCCACCCATAATGGCAACTTGATAAGCTGGAAAGTCCTTCAGGTTTTTTGGGAAGACTTATCTGCTACAGAATTTCTGTTTTATCTTCGAGGTGTAGCCATGTACGCCCTGTCAGAATTCTCGCCTATTTTCCAGTGCTTGCCCCAGGGTCAGGTCATCAGCATATTCCAACTCAGCACCAAAGGGCAAGCCACGAGCCAGGCGGGTGACGTGAACGCCTAGAGGCGTAATAATCTGTTGCAGATACATAGCCATAGTTTCGCTCTCTACATTGGGATTAGTTGCCACAATCACTTCGCTTACTGAATCATCTTTAAGGCGGGCCAGAAGCTCCTTTACCTTCAACTCTTCAGGCCCTACCCCTTGTGTCGGGCTGATAGTTCCATGAAGCACATGATAAACGCCGTTATATTTCCCCGTCCGCTCCAAAGGGAGAATATCTGAGGGTTTCTCCACAACGCAAATTTTGGAATGGTCACGCTCTTTATCTTGACAAATGCGGCAAGGGTCATAATCGGTGATATTAAAACAAATCGAACAAAGCTTTATCTTTTCCTTTAGTGTTAGAATAGCCTCAGCTAGAGCCTTAGATTCTTCATCAGGCCTGCGCAATAGATGATAAGCTAGCCTTTGAGCACTTTTTGGCCCGATCCCAGGCAGCTTATTGAATTCCTCAACTACTCTAGCTACAGGCTCAGCGACAAATCTCATTTTCCCTGACCTTTTACTCTATTGCTGTCTGGAGCATAGCGAAAAACCACCAAATACTTTGACATCTCAGATTTCATTGGAACTTCCTAAAATAAGCCCGGTATATTGAGACCGCCGGTCAAACTGCTGAGACGCTTATTAACAAGCTCCTGTGATTTATTAATAGCCTCGTTAACAGCAGCCATGACCAAATCTTGCAGTAACTCAACGTCTCCATCATCTACTGCTTCGGGAGATATCTCCACAGAATGAACCTTCTGGTGTCCATCAACCACCACCTTGACGGCGCCACCTCCACTGGTAGCTTCCACGGTCATATTGCCCAATTCTTCTTGGGCTTTAGCCAACTTTGCCTGAAGTTGCTGGGCTTGACGCAATATTGATTTGTCCATCTGTCTCCTTTCTTTCGGCTTCGCCCAAGATTACAACTCCTCCTCACTAATCCTGGCTCCCATTTCCAGAGCAGCTTTAATTACCGGATTTTGTGTCCTTTCCTGGGACGGAGTTTCCCTTTTATAATCCACTAAAATACACCGTATCTTATAGGGCCGACCAAAGACATCCTGAAGCTTTTTCTCCACCAGGTATCGATATTTGGCGTCTTCGATTTTCTCCTTATGGAAGGAATAATAGAAACCTAACACCAGTGTATCATCCTCAAGGGCTATGGGATCGCAGGCGCTACGCAAAAAAGCATCCAAATTGCCACTGGAACCTTCCCCTCGCAAAGATTTAATGAACTCCCTCCAGCGGCTACGGAGGTAATCAATATCCTGAGAAATTTCCTTGCTTGGAATCTCAGTGCTATCCACTGCCACTGGAACCTCTCTTGGAACTTCAGAGCTATCCGGTGCCACAGGAACATCAGATTCGTCTGAGGACTCAATTGTCTCAGTGGCATCCACCACCTCCGAAGGTTTAGTCGTAGTTAGTTGCTCTTGTCCTGTGGGTGGAGACAAAGCACAACCCAGTAAAGCCAACTCTAAAGGCAAAGCGGAGTAATTACCGCTCCGGAAATCTATACCAGAGAAAGATTTAACCGCCTTAAGCAGATAATCCATCGTAGCATTGGTCGCAAGGCTTCCCATCTCAGCTAAGTCTTCGCTAGTAACATCCAGAGCCTCTTCGCATCGCGATTTAGACAGCAACAATCCTCGAAGGTATTCTACCAAGCCCAGATTAAACTGACGAAGGTCAACACCGTCGCTATTGATGCTATTTACGACTTTTAGCCCAGCAGCCACATCCCTATTGACTACACATCGTGCTAGCTCTCTAACACGTGAATCCCAGCTAATGCCAAGCTCCGCTTGAACCTGATCAAGCTCAATTTGGTTGCCATAGTATGCAATCATCTGTTGTAAAATGTTTTCGGCATCTCGAAGGCTGCCGGTAGCAGCACGAGCAATAAGCTCTAAGGAACCAGAGTCGATGTGAATCCCCTCCTTCTCACATATTAGCTTGAGTTTATCCATTATCTCGGTTTGCCGGAGGCGATGGAAATTAAACCGCTGGCATCTCGATACTATGGTAGCTATCACCTTGTGCGCTTCCGTGGTAGCTAAAACAAAAATTACATGCCCAGGTGGCTCCTCCAATGTCTTCAACAAGGCGTTGCAAGCTGCCTCAGTAAGCATGTGCACTTCGTCTATAATATATACCTTGTAGCGAGCAAGGCTAGGGGCATAATTTGCCTTTTCCCTCAGGCTGCGGATTTCGTCAATTCCACGATTGCTGGCGGCATCTATCTCTATTACATCCAAAGCCCTGCCCTCAGTGATTGAACGACATATATCGCAGGCATTGCACGGCTCGCCGCCTGCTTGATTAGGACAGTTAGCTGCTTTGGCTAAGATGCGCGCAGTGCTGGTTTTGCCTGTACCTCGTGGACCACAAAAAAGGTAGGCATGAGCTATTTTCCCACTCTCCACAGCATGACGCAGAGTCTGAGTTACAGGCTCTTGTCCCAGCACCTCACTTAAGGTCTGTGGCCGCCACTTGCGGTAAAAAACCTCAGAACCCATATATTAAATCTTATTATACCACTCCCCATTTAATCTCTAAAGGAGATTTTTACGCCAAAGCATGGGAAAATATCAATTTTTTACAGCGCAGGCAGAGGCCGCCTATCATACAATGGCATAGCAGAAGCAGAATTTCCCGAGACAGAGCTCTACATAGGCGATACTAAAGAGCTAGCCGTAGTTGCCTGATTTATCAGGCTCGGGACATCGAGTCCTTAAAAACCTTACTTGCTGATTTGCTTCTCAGCCCAGTCGCCTGCCCAGGGTACCTTCCACATCTTGCCGCTTCCGGCCTGGATAATAAGGATAATCCACAGGATCCCTGTTATCACCCAGACAATGATCCCCAGGACATGTACAAACCACCATCCGGGCGAAAAGATGAATGTTGCAGCGCTAATTATTGATAAGATAATCTGGATCACGCTCAGTACCCCGAAGGTCATGATGGATTGCCAGGCATGGAATTTAACGAAGATGCTCTTCTTCTCCAGCACTATAAAAATTATTCCCGTTATCCACCCAGCCACGTAGCAAAGAAGCCCGGCAACATTGGCTGACATACCTGTGCTACTCTCCGCTTCTGGCGTAGCTGCACCTTCGGTTGGCGTTGCTGCAACACCGAGCCCAGCGCCACACTTGGAGCAAAACTTAGCTCCCTCAGGATTTTCCGCACCACATTTAGAGCAGAACATATTCACCTCCTTATGTTAGATTTACATCATATATTACGAATATGTCAATAGTCCTTTAAGGCTTTTGGTCACCCTGAGCGTTAGCGCATGGGCTACATTATTCCCCTTCACGGAGCTTGACCTGAGCACCATAAGATTCTTCGCGGAATTTACCTTGAGCGATATTCTTCGGTAATCAAATGTAAAGAAGGCTACGGGTAATTTCTGCTCACAGGATTTCATCGTGCCGGAAAACCCAGGTGATCGAAACCACGCTATCATCTTCGGCTAAGCCCATTAGCCTGGCTCCTCGGCCACCTCTGCCCTGAATTGATACCTGCTCCATAGGAATGTTCACCACATTGCCCCTGGCTGATAACATCACCAGGGAGCCTCGCGGGGAAACAAGCTTGGATACAGCTAGATTACCCGTTTTCGGGCCGACCCTATAAGCCCGCACTCCCTTGCCTCCCCTATTATGAACAGGATAATTTTTTATCGGGGTCAGCTTGCCGAAACCTTTTTCGGTCACTGTGAGCACATAAGCATCGGGAAGGACAATGCCCATACCAACAACATAATCGTCGACGAGACGAATGCCACGAACACCGCCACTAGTTCGAGACGCTGTCCTTAAGCTTTTGACCTTAAATCTTATAGCTTGCCCATTTCGACTCACCAGGATGACCTCATCTTCATCAGCAACCACTCCAGCTGAGACCAACTTATCTTCATTTCTGAGCCCCATAGCAATAATGCCATTCCTCCTTATCGCAGCAAATTTGCTTAGTGTAGTCTTTTTTATCACGCCACTCTTAGTGGCCATTAATAAGAACTTGTCTGAAGGAAAGCTTGCCAGGGCTAACAACACAGTTACTTCATCTTTCAAGTCAATAGGCAATAAATTAACCAGGGCTATCCCCTTGGCCGTGCGGGATGAATCCTCGGGAATCTCGTAGCACTTAAGACAGTAAACCTTACCAGTGCTGGTAAAGAAAAGGAGATTATCATGGGTGTCAGCTACCAAGATGTGGGTCACTGTATCGCCACCCCGGGTTACCATTCCCATGACGCCTTTTCCGCCACGGTGTTGCAGCCGATAAGTGCTGGCAGGAATTCTTTTAATGAACCCCCTGTTAGTAAAGGTAACTACCATCGTCTCATGAGGAACAAGGTCTTCCGTACGAAATTCTTCGATTTCCTCTGCTTTCACTACGGTTCGCCGGGAATCACCATACTTGGATTTCAGCTCCTCAACATCCTGGACAACAAGTGATAATACTTTCCGAGGGTTAGCTAACAAATCCTCAAGATAGGAAATATTCTTTATCACAGCGGCGTATTCCTCAGTTATTTTGTCTTGCTCTAGCTTAGCCAATCTACGAAGCGGCATATCAAGGATAGCTTGCGCTTGAATCTGTGACAGGGTAAAAGCTGCCATTAGATTAGCACGAGCGGACTCTACGGTTTGAGACTGGCGAATAGTCTTGATCACCTGCTCCAGATTGTTCAGGGCAATTCTGAAGCCCTCGAGGATATGAGCCCGATCCTTTGCCTTATCAAGTTCAAACTGAGACCTCTTGGTAATGACCTGAAACCGAAAGTCAATGTAAGAAGTTAGCGCCTCTTTAAGATTAATTACTTTAGGTTGTCCATTAACCAAAGCAACCATATTGATAAAAAAGGCAGATTGCATCGCGGTATACTTGTGGAGGTTATTAAGTACTTGTCGAGGTTGTGCCTCCTTTCTGAGTTCGATAACAATGCGCATGCCTTCCCTATCCGATTCATCACGCACCTCGGCTATCCCCAAAACTCTCTTCACTTTAACCAGCTCAGCTATCCTCTCTACCAAAGCTGCTTTGTTTACCTGATAGGGAAGTTCAGTAACAACTATTTGTCTCTTGCCCCCCTTGCTAGTCAGTTCGTTGGCTTTAGCCCGAAGTATAATTTTTCCTTGCCCCGTAGTATAAGCATTGTCGATGCCCCCTTTCCCCCAAATTATCCCGGCAGTGGGGAAATCGGGGCCTTTGACCAACTCCAGTAGTTCCTCTACAGTAGCTTGGGGATTATCAATTAGATAGACAATGGCATCACATATCTCGCCTAAGTTATGCGGAGGAATATTGGTCGTCATTCCTACAGCTATGCCTGAGGAACCACCAACTAACAAGTTAGGCAACCTGGCGGGCAAGACAACGGGTTCCTGGAGAGAGTCATCGAAGTTGGGGGCAAAGTCGACGGTATTTTTTTCGATGTCAACTAGCATTTCCTCGGCAATTTCGGAAAGGCGAGCTTCGGTGTACCTCATTGCCGCTGGTGGATCATTGTCAACGCTGCCAAAATTACCCTGCCCATCAACTAAGGGATACCTCAGAGAAAAATCCTGAGCCATGCGTACCATAGCTTCATATACCGGGGCATCTCCATGAGGGTGATACTTCCCCAAGACTTCGCCAACAATGCGGGCACTCTTTTTGTATGGACTGTTGTGTCGTAATCCCAAGCCATCCATAGCATACAAAACACGTCGCTGCACTGGCTTCAACCCATCACGCGCATCAGGCAAGGCTCGGGAGACGATGACACTCATAGCATAGTCCAGATAGGAGCTTTTCATCTCCTCTTCAATATTGACAGGCTTTACTATTGCGGCTTCCATCAAATCTCAATTCCTATTTCACCATCTTCACCAACAACGGTGAAACCTTCGGGCAAAGATTCCTCTTCGGGGCCAAGATATTCTTCTTCCTCAAGATATCCAAGCTCAGGTAAGGTCTCGCTTTCGTCAGTAGTTATTCCTCGCCTGAGAAGGCTTTGTCTAATACGCGTGCGTAGGTGTTCTACAGCTTTAACGGGAAAGGAGGGATGTCCCACTTGGCTGGGATGTTGATACACTTCTTTAATGATCACCTGCACTTTATCTTTTTCTACATTTAGAATTGCCGCATCGTATCTATTTCCACCTCGCATTAGTTTAATGAGGCGCAATCCCTGTCTCGGCTCCACCTCGCCCAAATATTCTCTACCCTCACTTTCCACAATCAAGTGTTGCCCTTTTGCTTCCAAGCGCACTTGATCACCAAACCCCATCTTAGCTAAGACATCACCCGAAGCCACATTATGAAGATTAACCACCCTCGCCTTTCCCATCTCAGTTATGAAAAGGTCAAGAGCAGCTCTTCGAGCTTGAGTTCTCTGGGTCGAAGCTTCTTGAGGATTGTTACTTAAGGTCGCCATAGATTCTGACAAGCTAGTTAAACGGGCAAGATTTTTCTTAGCAATAGCATTCTCAGGGGCAAGCTCAAGAGCCTTAAAATAGGCTTCCTTGGCTCGGTCAAAATCTCCTAACTCTGTCAAAGCCCGGCCAAGGCGATTATAAGCCTCGACATCAGAGGGAAATCTCTCGATTATGTTCCTGTTTACCGCTTCAGCCTCCTCCCACTTACCCTGAAGGGCTAAATCTATGGCTTCTTTGCTCAATTGCTGTCTTAATCGAGCTTTTTCCTCCTCTTTCTGATAAGATGCTATACCCATTGCCTAATTAATTATTCTATAAAACTTATGATGTCAAGCCAAAGTTGTCAAGTTTCTTTATCCAGTTCAAAAGCTTGATGCAATGCTTGAACAGCATCTTTAACCCTATCCTCAGAGATAATACAGGTTATCCTTATCTCGGAAGTAGTAATTAACTGGATGTTAATACCCTGTTCATGAAGAGAACGAAACATTCTGGCGGCATAGCCCGGTGTATTTTGCATGCCAGTACCTACGATGCTGACTTTAGCCAATGAAGAATCGGTGACACATTGCTTACCCCCCACAGATTTAACCACTGGCTCCACGATGGACATCGCCTTAAGCAAATCATTTCGAGCTATCGTAAAGGTGAGATCGGTAATATTATTAATGCTGGCATTTTGAACAATGGTATCTACACTTATATTTGCTCTAGCCAGGGGCTCGAAGATTGCCGCAGCAATGCCAGGATGGTCGGGGACACCGACGACGGTGACTTTAGACACATTGGTATCATAGACAATACCCCTTGCCTTGTTTTTTACTTCCATAGAGGCCTCCCTACAAATGATGGTACCCGGGCTATCGCTAAAGCTAGAAGCTACCAGAATGGGCACATTATACAACTCTCCCACTTCCACTGCTCTGTTATGCATTACCCTGGCTCCATAGCTAGCCAGCTCTAACATCTCTTCATAGCCAATGTCCTTTAATCTCCTGGCTCCGGGAATAAGGTGCGGGTCAGCAGTATAGACGCCTTCGACATCAGTATATATCTGGCATATCTCGGCACTCAAGCTGGCAGCGAGAGCAACTGCCGTCGTATCGGAACCACCACGACCCAAAGTGGTAATATCCATTCCTTGAGTTACCCCTTGAAATCCGGCCACAATGACAACATTTCCCTTTTCTAACTCACTGAGCACTCGTTTCGTGTCGACGCGAAGGATCCGAGCTCGACTGTAACTAGAATCAGTCTGGATACCTGCCTGAGCGCCGGTAAGACTGACTGCCTTGCACCCTAAACTCTCCAAAGCCAAAGCTAAAATGGTACTGGAAACTATCTCCCCAGTGGACAAAAGAACATCCAGCTCCCGATCACCAGGCTGTTCATTAACCGCGTAAGCTAATTTAATCAAGTTATCGGTGGTGTGTCCCATGGCCGAAACAACAACCACCACTTGATTTCCTTCGTCTTTTGCTTTAGCGACACGGCGAGCTACGTTCTTAATCTTTTCGGCATCAGCCACCGAGCTGCCACCATACTTTTGAACTATCAGTGCCATTTCTTCGCCTTCATTTACTCTGTCAGCCTGCCCATAATATTATATCCTTCCTTGATAAAAACGCCTGTGCCTTTAGCCTCTGCTTCGGTAAATCTCTTCGCCCCGCTAGCTGTGAATCCTGGCCCCCAGAGTATGAATGGGACGGGGTCAGCAACATGGGTTTGAATCTCAATCGGTGTGGGATGGTCAGGCAGAATTAGCACCCGAAGGGCATCCTTATCCCAGGAACGAAGCCGAGCCACAATCTCTTTATCTACCCTCTGAATAGCCTCTATTTTGTCCTTAACTAGGCCGGCATGGGCCGCCTCGTCGGTTGCTTCCACATGAATAACCGCCATATCATATTTCTCCAGTGCTTCCAGGGCGCCAATGGCCTGATTAGCGTAATCGTTGTTCAGATCGCCGGTCACCCCAGGAATATCCAGCACCTGCATACCTATCATTCGGGCTAATCCTCGCATAATATCCACTCCAGACGTCATGGCAGCATCAAGTCCATAGACCTCTTTGAAGGCTAGTATAGCAGGTATTTTACCACTGCCCCAGAAAAGCCAGACCATGGTAGCGGGAATATCACCGCGTGCTCTTCGCTCTATATTCACAGGATGGTCAAGAAGTACAAGCTCAGAGCGCGTCATCAGCTCTCTCAACAGGTCGCTCCCAGGCCCTTTGGGAAGAAATTCGTCAATAGCTTTGCCGGGAATATCATGCGGTGGAGTACAGCTAGCCAGGAGGGCATCTTCGCTCCCTTTTACCTTACATATATGTCTATAACTCACACCAGTATAAAAATGCACTTTATCACTGCCAAGCTTTGCATTCAAACTATCGATAAGGATCTGTGCCTCCCCGGTACTGATATGCCCGCTACTATAGCTCCACATCCTCCCGTCTCGAACAGCCACCAAATTGCAGCGAAAAACGGCCTCTCCTTCGTTAATAGGAACGCCCATGCCCTTAGCCTCAATGGCGCTCCGGCCACGATAATATATTTGAGGGTCATAACCTAACACGGACATACAGGCACAGGCGCTGCTAGGTTCCATCCCCGGCGGTACAGTACGAAGCAGCCCGACAACGCCTGCCTTGGCCATGGCATCCATGTTCTGAGTATGCGCCAGCTCCAGGCAAGTCTTACCACCATGGGCAGCCAATGGCCAACCTGATGCTCCATCAATTATTAAAACGCAATACTTCATCCTTGCCCCAATCATTAAAGCATCATATAATAGCATAGGTAATAGCATAGGCAAACGGGGCGTAGCGCAGTTGGTAGCGCGCAGCGTTCGGGACGCTGAGGTCGGAGGTTCAAGTCCTCTCGCCCCGATTAGATCAGTAAAAGGAAGTGCAAGCTGCTTGTGTCTAATCCGCAGGGAGATGATATAGGTATAGGGGCAAACGTGAGGAGCCACCAAGGCGACACCTGATAAGGATGTCAGCAGGGGCACGAGATTTGACAAGAAATAAGTATTTAATTTATAGTGCCCGATTATTCTTAAATCAAAAACAGAGTAGAGGGAAACCATGATAAAGGCTGGAATCGTAGGAGCGACTGGCATAGTTGGTCAGCAATTTCTCGTTGCCCTGAAAGGTCACCCCTGGATTGAAATTGCTGCGCTTGCTGCCTCCGAAAGGTCGGCAGGGCGTAGCTATAAGGAGGCCATAACCGATGCCCGGTCTGGAGCCTTGCGCTGGTTTTGCCAGGAGCCTCCCGTAGAGGAGGTTATGCCCATGCCCGTCCAGAATGCTATAGAAATGGATGTATCTGCCCTGGATATAGTCTTTTCCGCCGTGGAGTCCGACCAGGCAAAGATTCTGGAACCGAGATTTGCCAGCGACAAGGCGGTTATAAGCACGGCCTCAGCCTTCCGCTACGATGAGGATGTGCCCATTCTAATCCCGGGCATCAACTCCCAGCACGCCAGACTAATTGATGTGCAAAGAAAAGCTCGGGGCTGGAAAGGCTTCATTACACCCATTCCCAACTGCACCACTGCTGGCTTGGCGATAACCCTAAAACCAATTTGCGAATCGTTCGGCGTGAACGCCGTTATAATGACCTCCATGCAGGCCCTGTCAGGAGCAGGCCGGAGCCCGGGAGTGATGGGCCTCGACATTCTGGACAATGTCATTCCCTTTATTGCTGGGGAGGAGGAAAAGGTGCAGCGTGAAACGCAGAAAATCTTGGGCAGTTTCACGGGTGATTCAGTCAATCCAGCTGAGTTCAATGTAAGCTGCACCTGCACCCGTGTTGACGTCCGGGAAGGACATACGGAATCGGTCTTCGTCTCCACTCAGAAAGCCTGTGAGGTGGATGAGGTTGTAAAGGCTATGAGGGAATATGTTGGCTCACCCGGTGACACTGATCTGCCTTCAGCCCCTAAGCACATGATAATAGTCCACGAAGACCCGTTCAGACCTCAGCCGCGACTCGACCGTGATGCTGAGGATGGCATGGCTACCGTGGTCGGCAGAATCAGAAAAGACAACGTCCTGGAAAACGGCATCAAATATGTTCTGGTATCCCACAACACCAAGATGGGAGCAGCCAAGGGCGCAGTTCTTGTCGCCGAACTCCTTATCAGAGACGGGTATATTTCCTAGCGCTAACTGAGGCTATCATAAGTACTTTGGACCTGCGCCGTCCCATTTACCGCCAAACTGCCACCTATGGGCATTTTGGCAGGGAAGAGGTTGATCTTCACTGGGAGAGAACGGATAAGGCCGAAATTCTAAAAAAAGAAGCAGGCTTGTAAAAGTGCAAAGCCCAAAACCAAGCCAAGAGTTCTTTTAGCACTATGTCCCGCCTTAACAATTCGTCAGGGTGGTGCATCACCTTCTTTCTTCTGCGCTAGAAGTAACACTCAAGGAACTGCTGAAGGCTAAGGTAGCCCAAAGATTCGCCAGGCCATTCATTCCCCTCGCCCAACCGTTATCCTGCCAACTCCTCCCCCGTCCTGCGATACTCCAGGTCTATCCGCCCAGCCTTGCCCGTCAGGCCCTCCCATTCGGTCATCAACCTCGCCACCTTTTCTCTTAGCGTCATATATTCACGATTCACAGCAACTACGTTCCGGGAATCCTTGTAATGGGCGGGGTCAGCCATCATAGCTTCGATTTCTTCAATTCGCTTTCTGCTTGCTGCCACCTCCTGCTCTATTTCTGTGATGCGTTCCCTTACCGGCGATATGGCGCGGTAGTATTCATTCCGCAGCCGGCCTTCGAGTGCTTTGCGCCGGCGCTTTCTCACGGCCGTTGGTGGCTGACGTAGTTGCCCTATACCAGGCTGGGTTTCCATCATTTCCGCTTGGCCGTCCGGTGATCTGCTCTGCCATAGATAATCGTCGTAACTACCGGGGAAAACCGTTGCCTGGCCGTCCCGCACCTGGATGATTTTATTGGCGATCTCCCGGATGAGGGTACGGTCGTGAGTGATGAAACACAAAGTCCCTTTGTAAGCATCCAGGGCATCGGTCAAAATCTCGCGGGACGCAATGTCCAGGTGGTTGGTTGGCTCATCCATAAGAAGGAGATTGGCTGGCCTTACGAGCATCCTGGCAATGGCGACGCGGGTCTTTTCCCCACCCGAGAGCACCGATATCCTCTTCGTCACATCGTCACCGCTGAAGAGGAATGCCCCGGCCAGCCCACGCAGGCGCTGTTCCGGTTCGTCCGGTGCTACGCTCCGTAATTCCTCAATGATGCTGTTGTAGGGGTTGAGAGATTCTATATAATACTGGGCAAAGTATGCTGTAGTCACATTGTGACCGAGTACACGCTGCCCTCTTTCGAAGGGCAAAACACCCGCCAGCATGCGCAGAAGGGTTGTCTTCCCAGCCCCATTTATCCCTACTATGGCAACGCGATCTCCCCGCTCCAGTGCCAGGTTAAGATCCTGGTATACAACATGCTGCCCGTAAGACTTGGCAACGTGCTTGAGTTCGATTACGACGCGACCGCTCCGCGGAGGCTCTCTAAAGTTGAAATGTATCTTCTTCGTTGCCCGAGGAACTGTAATCCGCTCAATCTTGCCCAGTTGCTTGACACGGCTCTGCACCTGAGAAGCCTTGGTATTTTTAGCTCGGAAGCGTTCAATGAAACGCATCTGCCGTCTGATTTCTAGCTCCTGTCGCCGGGCGGCTGCCCTGCGAGTCTCGATATCCTTCTCGCGGGCGCGAACGTAGCTATCATAATCGCCGTGGTGGAAGATAACGCCCTCATCCTCGATGGCTATGACCTTGCTCACAACATTGTTGAGAAAGGCTCGGTCATGCGATGTGACCAGGACGGCACCGTGATAGCGTTTCAGGTAGGTTTCAAACCAGCGCTGCGTCTCCAGATCGAGATAGTTTGTAGGTTCATCGAGCAGCAGGATATCGGGATTAAGGAAAAGGAGTCTGGCCAGTTCAATACGTGTCCGCCAGCCCCCGCTGAATTCAGACAGTGAATGCCCGAAATCTGACCAGGCGAAACCCAGTCCAGAGAGGACGATCTTTGCCTCGTGTTCGGAGCTATAGCCACCCTTCGCCTCATAGAGGGACTGCAACTCGCCCAGCTTTCTCAGCAGGCTATTCACGGTTTCCTCGTCCCTTTCCTCTGCCAGGTCTTCCTGTACCAGCCCGATCTTATGCGCAAGGTCCCTGACCACATCGGACGAACTGGACACATATTCCAGCAGACTCCGCTCCGATGATGGTTGGACATCCTGGCGAAGATAACCGATAGCGGTGTCACGTCGCAGAGACACGCTTCCGGAATCCGGGATGATATTGCCCGTTATGATTTCGAAAAGGGTGGTCTTCCCCGTGCCATTCCGTCCGATGACCGCAATGCGATCGCTCATGCCAACGGTGAAACTAACCCCGCTGAAAAGCTCATGGTCGTTATATGACTTGGAGATGCCGGTGACATTAAGCATATAATCTTCTTACCGTTACATTAAATTGTACCAAGACTTGTCAAATGATATGAAAAACCATTTGGCTGAAATAATAGGATCAACCTTGGGAGAAACCAATACAAAAAGGTCCTAATCAATCGCCGTTTGTTCGTATCTACCTCGTCCAACACCAAGTGATTCAGAGGACAGGATTAGGGGTAACAATCAGCCATTTTGTTCACTGATGTCTGACCACTCACTTTATACCTCTAGATAAATCACACTCTCTAAGCCTTTGAAATGAGGGTCAGAGGTTACCACGGGACTCTTCCTGAACTCTTTCAGATAGTTTAGATGTATGTTTGCTTATCTGATTTTTGGTTTTCTTTTATGCCAATCGGTTGCTTGCTCATAGGCGAAGGCGATGCGCAGCAGTATTTCCTCACTGAAAGGCTTGCCCATGATTTGCATACCTATAGGTAGGTTGTCGGCAAAACCAGCAGGTATGGAGATGGCCGGGATTCCAGCTATGTTTATGGGTAAGGTGCATACATCGCTTAGATACATCTGCATCGGGTCTTCCAACTTTTCCCCCAGCTTAAAAGGCACTATTGGCGAGGTTGGCGTGACCAGGGCATCATATTTTTCAAAGGCTTGGTCAAATTCCTGTTTTATCAGTGTGCGCACCTTCTGTGCCTTAAGATAGTAAGCATCGTAATAACCGGCAGATAAAGCATAAGTGCCTAGCATTATACGCCTCTTAACCTCAGGCCCGAAGCCAAATTGTCGCGTCTTCTCCGTTGTCTCGATTACATTACTGGCATCTCGCTCGGAAAAGCCGTATTTTACTCCATCGTAGCGAGCCAGATTCGCTGAAGCTTCGGACGGAGCAAGTATATAGTAAGCAGCCAGGGCGTATTCAGTATGAGGTAGAGAGACTTCCCAATCTATTTCCGCACCCAGTTCCTGGAGTTTATTTATAGCTACTCGCAAAGCCGCTCGTACCTCGTTCTGCACGCCCGCAACAAGATATTCCTGGGGAATGCCAATCTTTAGCCCTTTAACGTCTGGAATTAGTTGCTGGGTGTAGTCTGGGATAAGATAAGGCACTGATGTTGAGTCTCCGGGGTCATACCCGGCAATGACATTCATCACTAAGGCGCAGTCAGTGACATCCTTGGTTATTGGCCCAATTTGGTCGAGAGAACTGGCAAAAGCAACCAAGCCGAAGCGGCTGACCCGACCATAGGTTGGTTTAAGTCCTACCACGCTGCAAAGTGCGGCTGGTTGACGGACGCTGCCTCCAGTGTCAGAGCCCAGAGCATAAATAGTCTCATCAGCAGCTACAGCAGCTGCTGAGCCACCGCTGCTACCTCCAGGGACACGACTTAAATCCCAGGGATTGTGAGTGGGGAAAAAGGCAGAGTGCTCTGTAGAAGAGCCCATGGCAAACTCATCCATATTCGTTTTCCCGACTATTACCGCCTTCTGTGCCTTCAGTTTCTCTATTACTGTAGCATCGTAGGGAGGGACAAAGTTCTCCAGCATCTTTGAACTACAGGTAGTTCTTACCCCCTTAGTGCATATTACATCTTTGATTAAGGTAGGGATACCGGTTAAAGGGGTAATCTCATGGACAGTTTTGATGTAATTATCGACCTTTTCTGCGTCCTCCAGAGCAGCGTCTTCAACAATAGTGACACAGGCGTGAACTTTCCCTTCTATCTCAGCGATACGCTTCAATACAGATTTCGTCAGTTCGGTCGAGGAGATTTTCCTCTGTTTAAGCAGCTCGTGCGCTTCGTGAATAGTTAGCTGGTGTAGTTCGTTCGCCGGCATACTTAAAACCTGTCCTTGAGGCTGCGACGCTTGATAACTTTGCGCCAGTCGCCGCCAGTTTTGCTGTGCATCTCTTTAATCCTGGGGATGTACTGTAAGCCCAGGAATATCCCCAAGCCTGTGGAGTAGAATACTAAAGCCAGAGGCTCGCCGTAGTGGTCGACGTAAATAAAACCTGCAACAAATGGGAAAACAATAAGGAGCAGGCTATAACTAAAAGTGGGATTACGAGTAATAAGTAAAGCTATTGCAAAAACAACAAACAGAAACGGAACTGCCCAGGGCATCAAGAAGATGAGAATCCCGATAGCGGTGGCTGCCCCTTTGCCGCCACGGAATTTAAGGAAAACGGGGAAGATATGGCCCATTATGGCAGCTGCGCCGGTAAGCCCGGTAAGAAGATCAAACGATGAATTCAGAGGGATGCCTAACAACCCTCGCATTAAAAGAATTGCCGCTATGCCTTTGCCCAGGTCAGCCAGGGTGACTAGCACGGCTTCCATCGGCCCGACCTGGTAGAAGACATTCATAGCCCCCATGTTTTTGCTTCCGACCTCTCGTATATCTATCCCTTTTCTCAGACGACCGGCAAGATATGCTGAAGGGATAGAGCCAAGGAGATAGCCAATTACGATGGCGATAACTATGTCGCTAATCATTTGACTGATGGGCTCACCCTAGTATTGCCTGAACCTTAAAACATTTTTCGGCTTGTTTTGGTGCGTTTGATAAAATCTCAGCTTGAGAATATGAGCCAGCTACATCGTCTTTCCTGAAGACATTTTGTAGCGAGATGGTATGAGTCGCTGGTGACACGTTGGCTGTATCTACTTGCTTGAGTACCTCGAAGTTCTCCAGAATATTAGATAGCTGGAGGCTAAATTTCTCCACCTCCTCCTCGCTTAAGCCCAACCGGGCAAGCCAAGCGATATGCCTAACTTGTTCGTAACTCAGTTTCATTTCGCGTGACTATCACATTACAGCATAACACTACATAATGCAATAGCGGTTGCTTATCTTCAGGGGCAATATTATAATGTAGAGCCGTGCAAATCCGAAATGTTGTCTTGCTGTCTCATCAAGGGGCAGGTAAAACTTCGCTTACTGAGTCCATGCTCTTTAGCTCAGGCGTTATCCAGCGTTTAGGGGAGGTTGAAAATGGCACCACCACCTCAGATTATGACCCACTTGAGATAGAACGTCATATGGGCATCAACCTGTCCCTACTTCCATTTGAGTGGCAGGGAGTGAAGCTGAATCTCATTGATACCCCGGGATATGCAGATTTTATTGGTGAGGTAAGATCGGGATTGAGGGTAACTGAGGGAGCAATAGTTGTAATATGCGCCGCTTCAGGTGTGGAGGTAGGCACAGAACAGATGTGGGGCGATGCTGAAAAAACAAATTTGCCTCGGTTAATATTTATTAATAAGATGGATCGGGATAATGCCGATTTCTTCTCTACTTTGGAAGGAATTCAGGCTAAGTTGTCACCAAGATGTTTGCCTCTTCAATTACCCATAGGTTCACAAAGTGATTTTCAAGGCATCATAGATTTGGTGACTATGAAAGCTTATATTGGCGCTACCTCGCAGGAAGCAGAAATACCTTCGACACTTCAGGAACAAGCAGAAGCTAGCCGTGAGAAGTTAGTAGAGACCGTCGTGGAAATTGATGACGAGCTCATCAACAAGTATCTGGAGGGCGAGCCCATAAGCAACGAGGAAATTCTTGCTGCCATAAAAAAGTCTGGCATCGCTGGCAAGCTGGTGCCTGTTTTTGTTGGCTCTGCTTTGCAGAGCATCGGCACCCAGCAAGTCCTCAATGGTATTTACTCTTACTTGCCTTCGCCAGAAGAAAAGGATGCCTTTGTCGCTAAGAATGCTTCCACTGGTGATCAAGAGGAGATCAAACCTAATTCGGAGTCCCCCTTTTCCGGGCTTGTTTTTAAAACCACTGCAGACCCCTATGTTGGCAAGCTCAGTTACTTTCGGGTTTATTCAGGCGCTATTTCCAGTAATTCTCAAGTTTTGAATGCTAACAAGAATAGCATGGAACGGATTGGCCAACTCTTCACCATGCTGGGCAAAAATCAACAGCCAGTACCCCAGGTCGCTGCCGGAGATATTGGGGCGGTGGCGAGGTTAAGCTTAACCACCACTGGGGATACTCTCTGTGCTCGCGAACATCCTGTGATATTCCCCGGTATCGAATTCCCCAAAGCGAATTTCAACATGTCAATCCAGCCTCAGACGAAAAGCGATTTAGATAAGATGAGCACCTTTTTGCCCAGGATTTGTGAAGAGGACCCTTCTCTCCAAACACGTCGCGAAGTTGACACTAACGAGTTTATTATTTCCGGAGTTGGTGATAGTCATCTGGAGGTAGTCAAGGGGAAAATGCGTCGCAAATTTGGAGTAGAGGTGAAATTAGACCTGCCAAAGATTCCTTACAAAGAGACTATTACTATGTCGACCAAGGCAGAGTATAAGCATAAGAAGCAGAGCGGAGGGCACGGTCAATATGGACATGTTTTTCTGGAGTTGGAGCCTTTGCCTCGGGGTGGAGGATTTGAATTTGTTGAGAAAATATTTGGGGGGGCAATACCCCAGAACTATATTCCCTCTGTGGAAAAGGGGGTCAATGAGGCCAAGCAGGAAGGAGTTCTAGCCGGATATCCTGTAGTGGATGTAAAAGTGAGCCTTTATGATGGTAGCTTCCATCCAGTAGATTCTTCAGACATTGCTTTTAAGATTGCGGGAGCACAAGCCTTTAAAAAGGGATTATCTGAGGGACAGCCGGTGTTGCTTGAGCCTATAATGAATCTCAAAGTAACTGTGCCTGAGGCATATACCGGGGATATTACTAGCGACCTTAACACTAAAAGGGGACGGATGCTTGGAATAAATCCTGGTAACGGCATTAATGTCATCGAAGCTCAGGCACCCTACGCAGAGTTGCTTCGCTATGCCACAGATTTAAGGTCACTGACGCAAGGGCGCGCCAGCTTTGCTATGGAATTTGACCACTATGAAGAAGTGCCAGCTCACCTCAGTCAGAAAATCACCACCGACAAGAATAAGGCTAACTAACTGACAGTTATCAACTGAAAGCTCATGCGCTATCTTGGTCAGCTAATAAGTTTGTTATGTCAGCCTATCCTAGCCAGCTAATAACTCCTTTAGCTTGTTAGTCAAGGCTGGCACCACTTCTTCATATTTACCCACCACCCCAAATTCCGATTCCTTGAATATATTCGCCTCAGGGTCCTTAT
>Ga0315547_1001468_pt1 | contig 18617 bp, 11 predicted proteins | sample SalMarSW160240MG_2_FD_202542 | JGI IMG/M metagenome (GOLD analysis project Ga0315547, IMG submission 202542) | Salt marsh sediment microbial communities from the Plum Island Ecosystem LTER, Massachusetts, United States - Salt Marsh Sediment SW1601-240 ...
ATGGTAGATCCGCATCCCCGCAACCTGTTCGGCCGCTACGGGGGTGAACCTGGCGAAGCCCTCTTCGGTACGGCGGGGGTCTTCAATATAGTACAGGAGCAGGGTCCCGCCGCAGTTCATCTCAAAGTTGAAATATCCCCCGTCCTCCCGCGGACTGAAGAATGCTTCAACGCAGCTGTCGGCACACACCGGTCCCTGAAAACTGTCGGCAACGGCCCGGATGAAGCGATCGTTGACACGGAAAAACACGTACAGATGGGCGGCATCGTAGAGGATCTTGGCTTCGGTTTTCGGCCTGTGCTCCGAACCGGCCGGATGAAAGTGTTCCACCCGGAGCGGCTCCGCCGCAGCCCAGGCTCCCCCGGACCAGTTTCCGGTGAAGGACGGCGGTTCCTCGGTACGGCGGACTCTGTAGACCATATCACCGGTATTCATGATTCAAGGTTCTCCCATCGGTTTCTGTGTACCCGTTTGGGTTGGAAACGCTCCTCCGGTCCTTTATCCTCCGCTGCGTAGCCCAGGGCTACCAGGGCGATCGGGGTGATGTACTGAGGGATATCGAGAAGCCTGCGTATCTCTTCGACGCGCCTTTCCCGCGGGTGGATACCCAGCCAAACCGCACCCAGCCCAAGGTCGTGGGCGGATAGAAGCAGGTTCTGGGTAGCTGCGGAGCAGTTCGAGTTGATGTATTCGATGCTCTCCTCGATCCGTGTATCCCCACACACCAAGATCGCCGCCGGAGCCTGAAGAAGCATCTTGGCATAGGGATGAAACTCAGGGATGGCGCAAAGAAGCTCCCGCTCGGTGATTACGATGAAGTGCCAGGGTTGGGAGTTGCGGGCCGACGGAGCCTGCATGGCCGCCCGCAGGAGGGTTTCAATCTTCTTCTCCTCCACCGCCTTACCCTTGAAACGGCGGATACTGCGGCGGGTCATGATGGCTTTGATCGCTTCCATGCCTACTCCTTTCAGGTCTGTCCTTACAGTAGCATGAACCATCAGCTGAGGCTACACGAACAGGAGGGGATCAACGAGGGGGAACCGTCTCACCTTCCTTCGCTCCGGCGCTGAGCCCATACACATTCTTGTAGAAATTCGGCTCCCCTGCCTGGAGCAGGGTTTTGATGATCTTGAGCCGCACGATCAGGCTTCCCCCCTCTTCCCGGTAGGAGCGATAGCGGTGCCCGTCGTTTTGCCAGTACCGCAGCGGCGTCTCTCCGGCGAAGGTGGGTTGGATCGTCTGCAACCACTCGAGAGAGGGACCGCCGAGACTGATCTTCGGATTCGCCGGAGTGAATCGAACCCATGAGTCATGCACTCCCCGTTCTTCCGCTGCGGCCCAATCGGTGCACTGGAGGTAGCGGATCAGACCCCGATCGAAATCAACGGACTGGATCACGGCGGAGTGGCGAAACCAGATCCCCCGCCCCGGAACCCCGCCTCGGAAAAGGATCACATCCCCCGGCCGGAGATTATCGATTCGATCATCCACGACTTCGGAGAAGCGGACTTCAGGATCGAAGAACCACAATCCGATGATTCCGGGAAGTTGGTCCGCCTCTGTCCCAAGATCAGCAGCCGCCTTTCGGTCCAGATCCAGCCCGAAGGCCACGGCGATCGCCTTTTGCACATTGTAGATAAACCCGGAGCAGTCCAAGCCCACAGCGCCGATGCAGTAGAGGAAGTTATAAACATCCGTTGAGGATATTCGAGAACCGGTCTTGAGCACGTACACTTTGGTGCGGGTGCCGGGATACGGCCCCTCCCGCAGCAGATCGTTCAATGTCGGGTCGAAGTACACAGAGACCCGCCGCTGCTCCAGATCGAAGATGACGGTCTTGGCTCCCGGCCGTTGGAGTCTGGAGATATGGTCAGCGAAGGCCTCAGAAGCCAGCAATCTGTCGATCTCTGTCCAGATCCTCTCATGATCCCCCTTGCCGCCGAGAAAGATCCGCTGGTGGAATCCGGCGCCCCCCCGACGCTCTCCCGATTGGCCGAAGGGGATCCGGACAACCAGGTCCACCCCCGCCACCGTACGAGTTCCCAGGCAGCTGCGATAGGCCTTGTCGATGATCTGTTCCAGCTCGAGCTCCGCCTGCGTCTTCAGGCGGCAATCAGACAGGGGCGGCTCGTCGGCGTAGAGGGGGGAAAGTCCGGCCTGGGCCGAAAGCAGCATCGCCGCCGCCAATACCCTGACAATCGGAGACCGGCGGGTAATCATCTCTCTCTGTTCCTCAAATTCAAATTTAAACTCTCCACGACATCAATGCCACCCGCCCCGATCTTGACCGCCGCACAGTTCCCTCGTAAGCTTCCTCAGGAACAGGAACGATGAAAAACGTCTTGCCGACCGATCGTTCGGCCACGAGGCAAAGCGGTGGTATCGCCTCGGCTTTGTCGTCACCGCGGTGCTGATGACGGTGAATTTGAAGGGAAGCGATCGGGTGAGCATACGAGTGGAAAGGTTACTTCTTTCTCTTTAAAAACCGAAGGGCGGACCAATCGAGAAGGGACCCCAGTCTGGCCCGTCTGGGTTGCTGGGCTGCCTGATCTGTTACTCCCTGATGTGCTTCCAAACTGGACTTCAAGAACTCCAACACCGATGTTTCCCCTAGGGACCCTACCGCCGCACCGGTTACCGATTCGAACAGTGACAGGGCTTCCTCGCTCTGCCAGACTGCCTCCTTTGGATTCCCGAAGAGACTTCGGAATAACTCCTGCAGACCGATCTTGTCGAGGGAACGAGCCGGTACGAGTAATTCATTCTCTTCTCCGGCAAACAGCAACAATCCCTCCTGGTGAAACAGGTCGGTGAAATAGGAGATATCCGCCATAGAGGCACTGAAGCGCCGGGCGATCTGGGTGGTGCTCGGCGGTGTTTCTCCCCGATAGAAACGGCCGACAATCTGCAGGTAAATCTCCAGGCCGAAGAGAAAGCGCTCCGCCGGACTGATCTGCTCCAGGCGCTTGCCCGGCCATCCGAGTTGACGATGCTGGTGGACAAAGGCGACTTCGAGGGAGAGCAGAACGATGATCCAGGCCACGTACAGCCAGATCAGAAAGATGGGGATCACCGCGAGCGATCCGTACACAATAGACAGTCGGATCACGTAGGTGATCCAGAAGAAGAAGATTCTCCGAGCCGCCTCCCATAATACCGCCCCGACGCCGGCCCCGATCAGGGCACTGACAAAGCGGACCCGTCCCGAGGGAATCAGGACGATCATCAGCAGCAGGGCAAAAAAGATGAAGATCGAGGGTAATATCCCGGTGAGGAAGGAGAGGGTTTTGCTGATCTCCTGAACCGTGTCCCCGCTGACCAGGGAGCGGAGCATCCCGGTAAGGTTGAGCCCGATACTGAACAGGAAGCTGCCCACGATCAAGACCGAAGCGTAGGTCGCCACTCGGCGCAGCGAACCTTGCTGGGTTCTGCTTCCCCACAGCGCGTTGAAGGTGCTCTGAATCGTGTTGAGAAGAAAGATCGCCGTGATCAGGAAGAAGAGCAGGCCGACGACGCCCAGGGCGCGGGTGTTTTCCACGAAGCGTTGGATGTAAGCCATGATCTCGTCCTGGCTGGTGGGAACGAGCTGGGTAAAGAGGAAGCCTTGGATATTCTCCAGCACCTCTGAGAAGGTACCCAGGGCGGAGAACAGGGAGAACAGCAGGGCCGACAGCGGCACCAGTGCCAACAGACTGGCGAAGGCCAGACTGGCGGCACGAATCAAGCACTGATCCCGCTGAAACTCACGAGTCAGTCGGCGTATATACCGCATGAACTTACGTACAACCGGGCTTTGCAGCAGCGCCATATCCTAGTATCGTCCCTCCGCTACTGGTAGTATAGCATCTGGCAAATGATTATCCGGGCTGGAAGCCAATCAAAACGTCGGCAAGATCGTCCTTCCCGTAACGCAACCGACATCAGCCGTCCAACTCCTCGATCTATTGATTTAACAACAGGGACGCATTAGGATTAACCTAAAAGAAAATCGAATCCGTCCAAAGGAGTCAAACGATGAAAGTAAAGGTAATAAACAACGTCCACTGGGTGGGCAAGATCGATTGGGAGCTGCGGAAATTCCACGGGAACGAATACTCGACACACCGGGGCTCAACGTACAACTCATACCTGATCAACGAAGAGAAAACCGCACTGGTAGATACGGTTTGGGCCCCTTTTGCCAAGGAATATGTGAACAATCTGGCCGGAGAGATCGATCTAGAAAAGATAGATTTCGTTGTCGCCAATCATGCCGAGATCGACCACAGTGGGGCCTTGCCTGAGCTGCTGGAGCGTATCCCCGATACTCCCGTATACTGTACTGCTAACGGCGTGAAGTCCTTGACCGGTCACTATCACCGCGACTGGAACTTCCAGGTGGTGAAAACCGGGGATAGATTGAGCCTCGGCAGCAAAGAACTGATCTTTGTAGAAGCGCCGATGTTGCACTGGCCGGACAGCATGTTCTGCTACCTAACCGGTGACAACATCCTGTTCAGCAACGACGCCTTCGGCCAACACTATGCCTCGGAGTATTTGTTCAACGATCTGGTCGATCAAAACGAGCTTTACACCGAGTGCCTGAAATACTACGCCAACATCCTGACGCCCTTCAGCTCACTGGTCGAAAAAAAGATCCAGGAGTTCCTCGGCCTGAACCTTCCGCTGGATATCATCTGCACGAGCCATGGAGTCATATGGCGGAACAACCCAGCTCAGATTGTAGAGCGTTATCTGCAGTGGGCCAAAGGGTACAAGGAAAACCAGATCACCATCGTCTACGACACGATGTGGAACGGTACGCGAGTGATGGCGGAGAATATCGCCAAAGGCATCGTCCGCACAGACCCCGATGTAAATGTTAAGCTGTTCAATATCGCAAGCAGTGACAAAAATGATGTATTGGCGGAGGTGTTCAAATCCAAAGCGGTTGTGTTCGGCTCTCCCACCGTCAATAGAGGCATCCTGACCTCTTTGGCCGGGTTGTTGGAGGAGATCAAGGGTCTGTCTTTCCAAGCGAAGAAAGCCGCCGTATTCGGAAGTTACGGTTGGAGCGGCGAGTCGACTCGTGTACTGGCCGAATCGCTTCAACAGGCGGGCTTCACGGTCGTTGATGACGGATTGAAAGTGCTCTGGAATCCGTCTGAACAAAGCATCGAGGAGTGCGTGTCCTACGGTCGGAAGCTGGCCGGAGATCTTACCTGAATGTAGGATGCAATCGATGCCGTCAGAGGAAAGCGCGCCTGCGGGGATGATCGGCAATCCCTATGTCGATGAAAAAATCCGGGAACTGTCCCTGCTCTTCGATATCAGCCAGAACCTGGATTCGAGCATGGATCTACGGGACACCCTGGGACCGGTTCTTGAAATCATTGCCAAGCACAAGGGAATCGTGAGGGGAAGTTTGACCCTTCTCAATCGGGAGAGCGGCGAGATATCCATCGAGGCGGCTTATGGCCTTTCCACCAGCCAGCAGAGGCGGGGCAGATACAGGGTCGGTGAGGGAATCATCGGACAGGTCTTCGAGACGGGGAAACCGGCGATCATTCCCAAAGTTGCCGAGGAACCTCGCTACCTCAACCGCACCCGAGCTCTCAGGAAAAAGGACGGCCGAGACCTGTCGTATGTCAGCGTTCCAATCAAACTGAAAAACAGGGTCATCGGTGCTTTGAGCGTAGACAAAATCTACTCGAAGCACGCAGCCCTCGAAGAAGACCTGAGACTGTACGCAATCATCGCCTCAATGATTTCCCAGGCGGTCAAGCTCCGTCAGTCCGCCCAGGAGGATCGCCAAAGACTGATCGAAGAGAATCTCCGACTAACCGAAGAGCTGAAGGATCGTTTCCGACCCTCGAATCTCATTGGAAACTCACATGCCATGCAGGAAGTCTACGATCTGATCGCTCAGGTTTCTGAGAGTGAAGCCACCGTGCTCATACGCGGGGAAAGCGGCACGGGCAAGGAACTGGTGGCCCACGCCATCCACTACAACAGCCTGCGGGCGGCCAAACCCTTCATCAAGGTCAACTGCGCCGCTCTTCCCGAATCTGTGATCGAGAGTGAGCTGTTCGGCCACGAAAAGGGAGCCTTCACAGGCGCGGTGTCGAGCAGGAAAGGCCGCTTCGAACTGGCCCACGGCGGGACCCTGTTTCTCGATGAGGTGGGCGACCTGTCCCCGGCCCTGCAGATCAAGCTCCTGCGCGTACTGCAGGAGAGGGAGTTCGAACGGGTGGGCGGAATCGCCACCATCAAGGTGGACGTGCGGCTGATCGCCGCCACCAACATAGATCTGGAAGGGCGTATCGCGGAGGGGAAGTTTCGTCAAGATCTGTACTATCGCCTCAATGTCTTTCCCATCCACATTCCACCGCTCCGCGAACGAAAGACGGACATCCTTCTCCTTTCTGATTATTTCGTAGAGAAGTACGGCAAGACCAGCCACAAGGACGTACGCCGGATCTCCACGCCGGCGATCGACATGTTGATGGCCTATCACTGGCCGGGTAACGTCAGGGAACTGGAGAACTGTATCGAACGGGCCGTGCTGCTGAGTAGAGACGATGTCATCCACGGCCACCACCTGCCCCCGACCCTGCAGACCGCCGAGGCCAGTGGCACTGCCTTTAAAGGCAGGCTGGAAACCGCCCTGGAAAACGTAGGGCAGGAGCTCATTCTCGATGCCCTCAAGTCATCCCGCGGCAATATGGCCAAGGCAGCCCGCGGGCTCGGAATTTCCGAGCGCATCATGGGACTGCGGGTGAATCGGTACGGGATCGATCCAAAACGTTTCCGGCACTGAGCTCCTCAGATCCTACATTGTCGTAGCATTTTTGACCAAGATCCTACCTATGGGTAGGATTTCATCCATAGGATTGAAAGCAGAAAATAAAGTAACTATCTACTGTATATGCACTTAGTTGTTTTAAATTCATTTGGCACGAAAATTGCTAGATCTATATTAGATCGTAATAGCATCTCGACGCAGTACTACTGGTAAGGAGTAAATAGAATGGCAGACAATGGAAAAGCGAAAGAGGTTATCGATCTCATCGCCAAAGAAAATATTCGGGTCTTAGACCTGCGTTTCATGGATTTCCCCGGTCTTTGGCAGCACTTTACGGTTCCGGCTCGGGAGCTGGACACGGATTCATTTGAGAATGGTTTCGGTTTCGACGGGTCGAGCATCCGGGGCTGGCAGAGCATCAACGAATCAGATATGCTGGTCAAGCCCGTCGCCGAAACGGCCTTCATCGATCCCTTTCTGGCCGAAAAAACACTCGTATTGATCTGCAACATCTGCGATCCGATTACAGGCGAGGATTATACCCGGGATCCCAGGCATATCTCCATTAAAGCGGAGAATTACCTCAAACAGACCAAGCTGGCCGACACCGCCTATTTCGGACCGGAGGCGGAGTTTTTCATCTTCGACGACATCCGTTTCGATCAGAACGAGCATGAGGGCTACTACCATATCGATTCTGTAGAAGGGCGCTGGAATACCGGACGGGTTGAGACGCCGAACCTGGGCTACAAGCCCCGGTACAAAGAAGGGTACTTTCCGGTTCCCCCTACGGACAGCCAGCAGGATCTGCGCACCGAGATGATGCTGATTCTCGAAAGTATCGGAATCGAAGTCGAGGCGCAGCACCATGAGGTAGCCACGGGAGGTCAGGCTGAGATCGACATGCGCTTTTCGAGCCTGGTGGCCATGGCGGACAAGCTGCTTAAGTACAAGTACGTGATCAAGAACACCGCTCGCAGGCACAACAAGACGGTTACTTTCATGCCCAAACCGATTTTCAACGACAACGGCAGCGGCATGCACGTTCACGTTTCTCTGTGGAAGGGGGACACCAACACCTTTTCCGGCGAGGGATATGCCGGGCTATCCGATGCCGGTCTGTATGCAATCGGCGGGATTCTCAAGCACGCCCCGTCGATACTGGCGTTTACCAATTCCACGACCAACAGCTACAAGCGTCTCGTGCCCGGCTTCGAGGCTCCGGTAAACCTGGCCTATTCGCGTCGAAACCGCAGCGCTGCGGTGAGAATCCCGATGTACTCAACATCGGCCAAATCCAAGCGTATCGAGTTCCGCTGTCCCGACCCGAGCTGCAATCCCTATCTGGGCTTCCCCGCGATCCTCATGGCCGTAATCGACGGAATTCTCAACAAGATCGCCCCAGGGGAACCGCTGGACAAGGACATCTACGACCTGCCGCCCGAAGAGCTGGCTAAAGTGCCCCAGACGCCGGGGTCTCTCCACGAAGCGCTGAAAGCCCTGGAGGCCGATCACGAGTACCTGTTGAAGGGGGACGTGTTCACCCTCGATGTGATCGAGACCTGGATCGACTACAAGATGACCAACGAGGTGCAGGCTCTGGCTCTGCGCCCCCATCCGTGGGAGTTCGCCCTGTATTACGATATTTAACCGAGGGGTCGAGGCGAGAGATATCGAGAAGGCTGGCAATACGGACTCCTTCCAAATTACCGGGCACTTCCAGCAAAGCATAGGGATAAGTAAAGAAGCTGATCTGTACATTGTCTAACAAGCCCACCAGGGTTCCTCGACTTTGTTGCTGAAGTTTCAGATTTCCCACACTTTGGATCGATTGTATCAATGGCTCTGATTCATAAGACTCGTGTTCGGTAAAAAAATCCAAATACAGGGCAGCAGCGCTGCCTCCTGCAAGGTAAAAATCAGGAATTTGGGGCAGCTGGGCTACTTTTTTCAGGATGCGTAATGCTGCTTCGTTGAGGGTATTGATAAACAAGTTATTTCCTCGTTTGAAATATCAAAAATTAAAGCCCATAAAGCAGCTGTTTTCGGAGAAATTACTCTGCTGGATTTCACTACTTCCGCGATATCTTTCGGAACCACATTTCTCCTCAGCCATCTAACCGATTCATCGTCTCCGTATTCGAGAATACGTTCAATCACGTACCGCTTGTGGTTTTTCAATTGCACGTCGGAAAAGTCTACTTCCCAGAAGAGGGATCGGAGAAAATCAGGCAGCCTTCGATCTTCGTTCATCATTTAATTCAGTATACAATGTATAATGTGAGGGTTCCAGGGGAGGTTTTATCTTGACCTTTTCACTCAGAATCTCCACTTTTTTTAAAAATATCGGGAACCAGCCTTTTGCTTTGCACGTCCGAAGGAGAGCGATGTGATTATTGAACCCAAAATCCTCCGCAATGTCTGCCTTACAGCCCATCCGCTTGGCTGCAGCTCCCAGGTGCGGGATCAAATTGACCATATAAAGAAACGGAACTCCCTCGAAGGACCCAAGAGGGCGCTAATCATCGGCTCTTCGAACGGTTACGGCCTGGCGGCGCGCATCCTCGCCGCCTACGCCTGCGGAGCCGGCACGGTTGGGGTTGCCTACGAGCGACCCGGGACGGAATCCAAACCGGGCAGTGCGGGCTGGTACAACGACATCGCCTTCCGCGAAGCTGCGAAAAGTGATGGTCTGGGTGCCTGGAGCATCAATGGAGATGCCTTCTCTCAAGAGATCAAGGATCAGACAATAGCCCGGATCAGGGACAACCTCGGTCCCGTGGACCTGGTAGTGTACAGCATCGCCTCTCCGAGAAGGATGGATCCCAAAACCGGGATTCTGCACTCCTCGGTGATCAAACCGATCGGGCAGCCCTTCGTGTCGAAGATCGTCGATTTTCAAAACGGCGAAGTCTCAGAGATCCGGGCCGAGCCGGTGGGAAGTGAAAAGGAAATCGAGGATACCGTGAAAGTGATGGGAGGCGAGGACTGGGCGCTGTGGATCGAGGCCCTGGAGGCTGCGGGCCTTCTCGCGGACCGGGTGACGGCGCTGGCTTTCTTCTACATCGGCCCGTCCTTCACCGCGCCGATCTACCGGGACGGCACGATCGGGCAAGCCAAGAAACACCTGGAGCAGACCTCCAAGATTCTAAATGAGCGCCTGGCAGCCCGCGGTGGCCGCGCCCTGATTTCTGTGAACAAGGCTCTGGTAACCCGGGCCAGTGCGGTGATTCCGGCTGTTCCTCTGTACATCGCCCTTCTCTACAGGGTTATGAAGGAGAAAGGACTCCACGAAGTCTGCATCGAGCAGATCGATCGTCTGTTCCGGGACTATCTGTACAGCGATCATCCCCCGCCGCTGGACGAGGAAGGACGAGCCCGTCTGGACGACCTGGAGATGCGCCCGGAGGTGCAGGGGGAAGTAACCAAGCTGTGGCAGCAGGTCACCACGGAAAACATCGAACACCTGAGCGACATCGCAGGTTTCAGAGATGAATACCTACGCTATCACGGGTTCGGTGTGGAAGGAATTGATTACCGGGCCGAGGTATCTCCCTGAGCTTCAACACCCTGGGTCAATGAGTCAGAATGACCCGAAGGGACAATTTGACCCACTCGGGAATGCAGACTATGCCTGCCCATGGGAAAAGTGGAAAATTATCCGTTTGGGTTCTAATTTTCTAGTTTTCCAATGGTACAAATGGTACAAAGATCCGCCCCGGTATCCAACCTGTCGCACCTAAACCTTGACATTTTTTCCTATAATGCATATAAATACACAACTATAATAATTTATGCATAAGACAGGAACAGGATGGAACAAGGTTCACTGTACGATCCCCGGAACGAACACGATGCCTGCGGCGTAGGATTTATCGCCCAGATCAATGGCAGAAAATCCCACAAAATTGTCCGAGAGGCAATTCAAGCTCTCTGCAACCTGGAGCACCGCGGAGCGATCGGCGGCGATATGAAGACAGGTGACGGAGCGGGGATTCTGTTTCAGATACCCCACCGTTTCTTCACCCGCGTGTTGGAGTTCAATCTGCCCCCGGCGGGAAGCTACGCGGTCGGTTTCCTGTTTCTGCCCCAGGGGGAGGATGAATCGGCCCGGGCCCGCGAGTTGACAGAGAAGAGCCTCCGGAGTGAAGGGGCAACCCTGCTGGGCTGGCGACAGGTGGCGGTAAAGCCGGAGTGCCTCGGAGAACAGGCCCGGCGGGAGATGCCCTCCTTCTGGCAGGTGTTCCTGACCTACCCCGCCGAGGGGGAGGCTCTGGAACGCCGTTTGTACGTGCTTCGTAAGTGTTTGGAAAATGCCGCGGTGAAAGCCGGATGGGATGTGGACCGGTTCTACGTTCCCTCCCTGTCCAGCCGAACCATCGTATACAAGGGGATGTTCGTCTCCACCCAATTGGAGAGCTTTTATCCGGATCTGAAGGATCGGGACCTGACCAGCGCGGTGGCGGTGTTTCACCAGCGCTACAGCACCAACACTTTCCCCTCCTGGTACCTGGCTCAGCCGTTCCGTTACCTCGCCCATAACGGGGAAATCAATACGCTCAGGCGCAACGTGAACAACATGCGTGCCCGGGAATCCAGCCTTTCCTCCGAGCTGTTCGGAGAAGAGATAGCCAAGCTCGTGCCGATCGCCAACCCCTCCTTGAGTGATTCCGCCATTTTCGACAATGTGCTGGAGCTGCTGACCCAGGGGGGTCGATCGATCGAACACGGGATGATCATGATGATTCCCGAAGCCTTCGGCACCCGATATCACATCTCACAGGACAAGCGGGCCTTCTACGAATACCATGCGGCGGTTATGGAGCCCTGGGACGGCCCGGCGGCGATCGCTTTCTGCGACGGTGTCCGGGTTGGGGCGATCCTGGACCGCAATGGGCTGCGGCCCGCCCGCTACGTCATTACCAAAAAAGGTAAGGCCATTCTTTCCTCGGAAGTGGGTGTTCTGGAGATCCCCCCCGAAGACGTGCTGGAAAAGGGACGCCTGGCTCCGGGCAAGATGATCGTGGTAGACACCGACCGTGGGCGGGTGATCAAGGACAATGAAATTAAATCCGCGATTTCCCGCCGCAAGCCGTACCGACACTGGCTGGAGCTAAACCGCATCCAGCTGCGGGGGCTCCTCGGTGCACCCAGGCCTGTAGCCATCGACAGAGACCAGGTGGCGGCGGCGCAGAAAGCCTTCGGCTACACCCGGGAGGATATGCAGAGGATCATTGCACCAATGGTAGACAACTCCCAGGAACCGGTGGGCTCCATGGGAAACGACACACCTCCGGCTGTGTTGTCCGAAAGGCCGCAGCTTCTGTTCAACTACTTCAAACAGCTGTTCGCCCAGGTGACGAATCCTCCCATCGATCCCTACCGGGAAAACCTCGTGATGTCCTTGATGAGTTTCGTAGGGAAGGAACGAAATCTCCTCGCTGAGACGCCGGAGCACTGCCATCAGCTCAAGCTTTCCCACCCGATCCTGACCAACGACGACATTGATATGCTGCGGACCTCCCCGATCAAGGAGTTCCGGGTCTGCACGGTACCCATTCTCTTCGATGCTTTCGCCGGGGCAGGGACGCTGGAGCGGGCTTTGGAAGAGGTTTGCGGGCAGGTCGAGAAGCGAATCGACGAAGGGTACTCCCTCGTCATTCTGAGCGACCGGGGCATCAGCCGGGAACGGGCCGCCATTCCCTCGCTACTGGCCATCTCCGGGGTGCATCATCACCTGGTGCGCCGGGGGAAACGTCACCTAAGCGGCCTGGTGATTGAAACCGGGGAGGCTCGAGAGGTGCATCACTTCGCCACCCTGGTGGGCTACGGTGCCAGCGGCATCAACCCCTATCTTGTTTTCGAGTCTCTCGGCGACCTCCAGGAGCTCGGCTACATCTCCGCTGAACTGACCATCCAGGAAGCGATCGAGCACTACATCACCGCTGTGAAGAAGGGGCTGTTAAAGGTGATGTCCAAGATGGGCATTTCCACGATCCGCAGCTACCGGGGAGCTCAGATCTTTGAGGCTGTAGGTCTTGGACAGGAGCTGGTGGACCGCTGCTTCACCGGCACGCCTTCCCTGATCGGGGGGATCGGGATCGACGCCATCGAAACGGACCGCCTGGCCATCCATGCTCAGGCCTTCGAGGCGCCGGCCTTTACGCCGCAGGCCAGCGGGTCAGCCGGCTACAACCTGCCCTCCGGCGGTCTGTACAGCCAGCGGAAACTTTCAGAAAAGCACCTGTTCTCCCCCGAGGCCATCGCTTTGCTGCAGAAGGCGACTCGGGAAGGGGACTACCAGCTCTTCAAGCAGTATACCCGGGTTGTGAACGACACCGGCCGCAACCTCTGCACGCTGCGCAGCCTCTTCGGTTTCAAACCCGCCGAACCCGTGCCCATCGATGATGTAGAACCGGTGGAGACAATCGTCAAACGCTTCGTCTCTTCGGCCATGTCCTTCGGCTCGATCAGTAAGGAGGCCCACGAGACTTTGGCCCGGGCAATGAACCGGCTGGGGAGCAAGAGCAACTCCGGAGAGGGCGGAGAGGACGAGTACCGCTTCAAGGGGGAAGTGGACGGGGACAGCATCAACAGCCGCATCAAGCAGGTGGCTTCCGCCCGCTTCGGTGTGACCTCCAGCTACCTGATCAGCGCAGAGGAGCTGCAGATCAAGATGGCCCAGGGAGCCAAACCGGGAGACTCAACCCCCGGGGTGATGCTGATCTCTCCCCCACCCCATCACGACATCTATTCGATCGAGGACCTGGCCCAGCTGATTTTCGACCTGAAACACGCAAATCCGAAGGCCAGGGTCTCGGTCAAGCTGGTCTCCGAAGTCGGCGTCGGCACCGTGGCCGCCGGTGTGGCCAAAGGAAGAGCGGATACGGTGCTGATCTCCGGCGGTGACGGCGGCACCGGCGCTTCCCCCATCTCCTCGATCATGCACACCGGAACACCCTGGGAGATCGGTCTGGCGGAAACTCAAGCGGTTTTAGTCCGGAGCAACCTTAGGACTCAGATCCGGGTACAGACCGACGGCCAGATCAAGACCGGGCGGGACGTGGTCATCGCGGCACTGCTGGGCGCCGAGGAGTTCGGCTTTGCCACCACCACTCTGGTTGCGATGGGCTGCGTAATGATGCGCAAGTGCCATCTCAACACCTGCCCCGTGGGAGTGGCTACCCAGGACCCGGAGTTGCGTGGCCGCTTCCGGGGCAAGCCTGAGCACGTGGTAAACTTCATGCGCTTCCTGGCCCAGGAGGTGCGGGAGTATATGGCCGAGCTGGGATTTCGACGCTTCGAAGAGATGATCGGCCGGGTCGAGCGACTCGAAGTGGCTGCGGCAACGGCCCACTACAAGGCTCGTGGACTGGATTTCTCCAGGGTTCTCCATGTCCCGGAAGTTCCCAAGGGCGGCTCTCTGCACTGTCTGCACCCGCCTGCGGAGTTCGAGCCCTCTTTAGACGAGAGCCTGATCGCCAAGGCCGCTCCGGCACTGGAGCAGAGAAAGTGCGTTCAACTGGAGATGCCCATCCGCAACTGCAATCGCGCCGTCGGCGCCACCCTGAGTGCCGAGGTCTCCGGGCGCTACGGTGCCAAAGGACTGGGCCAGGACACGATCCGGGTGAAATTCACCGGTTCCGCCGGACAGAGCTTCGGGGCCTTTCTGGCCCCCGGGATCACCTTTCAGCTGGAGGGGGATGCCAACGACTATCTGGGCAAGGGTCTGTCCGGTGGAAGGATCATCATCTATCCGCCGAAAGGATCCACCTTCATACCCGAACGCAACATCATCACAGGAAACGTCAATCTCTTCGGAGCCACCTCCGGGGAGGTGTATATCAACGGCATGAGCGGGGAGCGCTTCGCAGTACGGAACAGCGGAGCCATCGCCGTTGTGGAAGGAGTCGGGGACCACGGCTGCGAGTACATGACCGGAGGCAGGGTGATCGTCATCGGGGAAACGGGGATCAACTTCGCCGCCGGCATGAGCGGCGGCATCGCCTACGTCCTGGACAGAAATCAGTTGTTCGACACCCGGTGCAACCTGGAGATGGTGGACGTAGAGCCTCTGGTCGAGGAGGAAGATCGGGAGTTCTTACGCGAGTATCTGGACAGGCACGTGAAGACAACCGGCAGCCGGAATGCCATCCAGATCCTCAACATGTGGGAGGAGATGCTGCCCCTCTTCGTGAAGGTGATCCCCATCGATTACCGGGCCGCGCTCAAACGGATTAAAGAGCGGGAGATGAAGGAATCCGAGTCGGTGAACATGACCGAGGAGGTGTATGCCTGATGGGTAAGCCGACTGGATTTATGGAATACGCCCGATTGAACAGCCGCTACCGTCCCGTGGAGGAACGGATTCAGGACAATCGCGAGGTCAGCCTGCCCGTGGAGGAGCAGGAGCTAAGCCGGGAAGGGGCCCGCTGCATGGACTGCGGCACCCCCTTCTGCCACTCCTTCGGCTGCCCGCTGATCAACCTGATTCCGGAGTGGAACGACGCGGTGTACAAGAATCGCTGGTACGAAGCCTGGCGTCGGCTCGACCTGACCAACAACTTTCCTGAAATCACCGGCAGGGTTTGTCCCGCCCCCTGCGAAGCCTCCTGCACCCTGGCCATCAACTCGAGCCCAGTGTCCATCAAGGAGATCGAGCGGGCCATCATCGAGAAGGCCTTCCGGGAAGGCTGGGTCGAACCGCTGAAACCCGCCAGGGAGACGGGGAAGCGGGTCGCCGTGATCGGATCCGGACCGGCGGGACTGGCGGCGGCCCAGGTCCTGCGCCGCAGGGGCCACCAGGTCATCTTGTTCGAGAAGGCCGATCGTATCGGCGGGATCCTTCGCTACGGGATCCCGGATTTCAAATTGGAAAAATCGGTCCTGGACCGGCGTCTCGAGCAGATGGCCGTCGAAGGAGTGGAGTTCGAGACCGAAGTGGTGATTGGGGAAGATCTTTCGGTACGCTACCTTCGCCGCAGGTTCAACGCCATCGTGCTGGCCCTGGGCGCTGGAAAGCCCCGGGATCTGCCCGTATCGGGCCGGGGGTATGAAGGCATTCACTTCGCCATGGAGTACCTGACCCAGTCAAACAAGGTGGTGGCCGGGGATCTGGAGAAGGAAGAGGTGATCTCGGCCTTCAACAAGCGGGTCCTGGTGATCGGCGGAGGCGACACCGGTGCCGACTGCGTCGGGACCGCCATCCGCCGGCAGGCCCGCTCCGTCACCCAGGTGGAGATCCTGCCCAAACCCCGGGAGTGGAAAGAACCCTGGAATCCGGAGTGGCCCTTCTGGCCCAACATCCTGCGTTCCAGTACCTCCCACGCCGAAGGCTGCCGGCGCCTCTGGTCGATCAACACGGTCCAATTCACCGGGGGCTACGATCCCTGGGTGCAGAAGGCCTATCTCAACGAGGTGGAATGGCAGCCCCAGGAGCAGGGTTCAGCCGGCGTCGCGCCCCGTTTACGCCCCGTGGAAGTGCCGGGAAGCGAGTTCGAGCTGGAGGTCGATCTGGTGCTGCTGGCCCTGGGATTCGTTCACGTGGATCACAGACCGCTGGTGGAGGACCTGAGCATCGCTTTGGATGAGCGGGGCAACATCGCAGTGGATGAGCAGTATCAGACATCTGCGGAGGGCATCTTCGCGGCCGGCGACTGCCACAGCGGAGCCTCCCTTGTGGTCCGAGCCATCGACCATGGACGGCGGGCCGCCTCCGCGGTGGATGCCTACCTGCAGGGGAATTAAAGGGATTATTCTCTTTATAAATTGAGTTCGAGATGAGATAAACAGCGCACAGCATTCACAATTTTCGAAGCAAAATTCACAGCGTACAGTTCTGAATTCTCTGAAATATGGGAAACTAACTCTTCGATGTCGTCCAAGGCTCTTCGCGACCATTTGACCTTCATCTCAGCCATCGGGCGAGTCGTTTTTTCACTTCCTCATGGGGTACAACCCTGCTTCTACTTTTTGCAGAAAATAGAGCCTTTCCATGATGTCTTCATAGCTTGAATCATCCGGAAGGTTTTCAATCACTTCGATGGCACTCTGTTTTGCGGTTCTCATGTTATAAACATATTTTCAGTCCAGGGGCAGGTCCCGCCGGTACTCCACCAGATCGTGGATCCCGGCTTCCTTCTTTCCGGCCTCGCTCATGCGTTCGATCAGGACCGCGTCGGAAAAAACCGCCTCATGCAGCTCCTCCAGGCTCCGACAGCCTAAAGACTGCAGACATTTGCGGATCCCCGTCTTAATCTGGGGCACCCACTGGGAAACCGGCCCTTTGGAGCGCACCGTTCCCACCACCCCTTCCGCTACATAGTCATCGAAGGTCTGGACATCGTAGCGGGCCGAGCTTCCGCGGAGAGCCGCCTCCAGGGATCCCATACCCTTGTAGCCCTTGAGCTTGCGGCCCTGGCGGTCGTAGATGACCGCGCTGGGCGCTTCGTCGGTTCCGGCCAGCATCGAGCCGAGCATCACGGCATCGGCGAACAGCAGCCCCTTGCCGATCGCGCTGAAGGTGCCGTAGCCGCCGTCGGAGATGACCGGGACGCCGGGCTCGATACCCTTGTTTCGGCAGTACTCCCGAACCGCCCGGGCGCAGGAATAGGTGGCGGTGATCTGCGAGCGGGTCCCCAGGCTGACCTGGGAGGTGGAGCAGATCGATCCAACCCCTTTGCCCACACGAATGGCGTCGGCGCCCCATTCGATCCCCCTGATCGCCCCACCGGCGGTGGCTACATTCCCATATATGACGTCGATATCCGGATATTCTGCCTTCAGATACTCCAGCACCGCCTGTTCGTGGGTCGAGTTGCCGTGGGAGCTGTCGATGCAGAGAAAATCGACGCCCGCCGCTACCAGCTCCGCGGCCCTTTCCCTGCTTTCTTCCGGGTTGGTTGTCACCGCCGCACCAACAACCAGACTCTTGTGCCGATCCTTGATGCTGTCGGGGAAGGCCTCATTTTTCTCGATGTCCGTGCGGGTTACCAGGGCTTCGAGCTGCCCGGATCCGTTGACGATCAGGAGCACTCCCGCGTGACTCTCCAGAAGCAGGTCATTGGCTCTGGAAAGCCTGGCCGTGTCTTCCGCCGGCAGCTCATCTACCCGCACGATCTGGTGCTTCAGCCGTTCCAGAGGAACCATGCGTTCGGCGATCTTCATCTGGGCGTGTTTTCGTCCCGAATAATCGTTCTTCGTGAGCAGTCCTACCAGCCTCCCGCCGTCGGTGATGGGCAGGGTCGAGATTCCGGTATCGTTGCGGATCTCCACGGCCTTCGCGATCGTGGCATCGGGACCTAGGGTGATGGGATCTTTGACGAAACCGTTCTCAAACCGTTTGACCTTGCGCACCTGCCCGGCCTGCTCCTCTACGGTCATGTTGGAGTGAATGACCGCCGGAAAACCCTGGAGGGCAACGGCGATGGCCAGCTCGTACTCGCTGATATCTTCCATGGGGGAGGACACCAGAGGTGTGTTGATGCGGATGTTGCGGGTGATCCGCGAACTTAGGTCCACTTCCTGAGCACCGAAATCGATGGTTCGGGGTTGAAGCACACACAGGTCATCGAAGGTGAGGCTCTCGCCCCGAAAGCGCTCGAAGAATTCTCTTGCCGGGAGGCCGAAAGGATCGTTATTCATGTTATCAGCTACTTTACTCAAGGTATCTGAAGGTTTCAAGCTCATCTTCCGTTCATTATCAAAAGACTATATATGAGCTTGACAGTAGTCATCTTTCGTATACACTTTCTGCTGCGGCAAAGAAGGGCCGGGAATCGAAGATGAGAATCAAAATATGGGGCTGTCGCGGCTCGATACCCAGTCCCGGTTG
>Ga0315547_1001469_pt1 | contig 18617 bp, 25 predicted proteins | sample SalMarSW160240MG_2_FD_202542 | JGI IMG/M metagenome (GOLD analysis project Ga0315547, IMG submission 202542) | Salt marsh sediment microbial communities from the Plum Island Ecosystem LTER, Massachusetts, United States - Salt Marsh Sediment SW1601-240 ...
CGCCACATTCCGGACACTTGGTCTGGTTGCAGGGAGTGCCGCGTGCGTGCGGAACCTCGTGACCACACGATGGGCATACGCAGCGATCAGTTCCGCCCGTTCCCTCTGGACCAGTTCCCCGACCCCTGGCTTCCGAGCGGACCTTTGACCCCACGGCGTCTGGTCCACCGGTCATTGCAGCCCCGCACTTCGGGCAGGCTAGCTGATTGCAGGCAGTACCACGTTGGTGCGTGGCTTCGTACCCACAAGATGGACACACACACTTAGAAGTACCACCAGTGCCCTCCGGGCCGGTTCCCTGTCCTCTGGCTTCATCAAGTTCTTCCCTGATTTGTTCTTCGATCTCACGCACTGCTTTGTCGCTTACGATTGGCATTGACAACTCCTTTTAGTAAAGGCTTCTCTCGGAAGCTTTGATGGCAGACAGTAAGTTCACAAACATAGTGAGTGCTTTTTCTACCAGTTTCATGTGCCCAGCCTTACTCTTGTCAGTCCTGGCTACTTGCTGCACTAGTTTATAGTAGGCGGTGAATTTATCATAGAGCTTATCCAGGACATCACGCACCGAGTGGGATGGAAATTCCACCTTGAGATTCACTTCAGTTTCGTCCAGTGATGCGGCACTGGATTCTCTGCTCTCCATAAACCCAGCACGTTTCCAATTCTCTGCCATTTTGGCCAGAGCTTCCCAACCGAACTTGCCAGAGGTTACCTCTTTGACTCCAAATCCACTGTAGATATTCCTGTCCGGCTCGACGATCCTTGCGTGGAATACGTTGCCAACCTTCACTATCTCGACGGTAGCCGTTGGCCCTACACTGGCTTCGGTCCGTTGCACACCGAGGTTCTCGTCGTCAATCTGCTGCTGGATTTCGTTTACCGCCGCATCACTCACTATTGGCATAGGATTCTCCTTATGCTCCTACTTGAAATGCTTCTTCAGGATCGGCTTGGCGGCATTAAGTGAGTTGCGTGCCGTCTTCATGAGCTTACTGATCTCACCCATGTGCTTGTCCATGCGCTTCAGCATGTTACCCATCCCAGCGTAGCGAGCCTTCGTATCTACACCTGGTTCCTGATCCTGCTGGGCGAAGTAGTCGATAGATCCCAGTGCGTCCTGAGCCGTCATGAAGTCACCTCGGAGTTCCTTGACGTGGCTATCGATCTTGGTAAGAACGTCGTGCCGAACAGTGCCTATGTCGTTGGAGATGCCCTTGGCATCACTATCCTCAGACAACCCGGCTTGCTCTTCGGCAATCTGTTTCTCAATCTCCATGGCATCGCGTTCGCTTACGATTGGCATAGTAGCCTCCCTTACTTATTGCTTTTCCTGTCTGTCTGGATTTCCTTGATAACTACCTTCAACAAGTCCGGTAGCACATCGTCAAAGCGTCGCGTGTACCATTTGCGAAATTCCTTGAGCGCCATTGATGCTGCCTTCTTGGGATCCTTCTCGTTGAATATCTTCCGGTCGTTGGCATAGATCAACATGGTTGCTTTCAGATACTCAGTCTCGGCCTTGGTCGGTGAAAAATCTTCAGTTACGGTGCCTTTCGGCTTTTCTTTCGACAGTGGCGACTCGGACTTAATTTGTTCTTCGATTTCACGGACTGCTTTGTCACTTATGACCGGCATGGTAGCCTCCTTTTTATTCCTCGAACCACATTTTGTCACCACGCTCTTTGTAAAGCTGCTTCATGTCGCGGTTGATCGCCTTCGTTTCGGCCTCCAGCTTTCCCCTCCGGTTTGGTGGTAGAGCAACCGCCGCTAGATCCCCAGCCATACCGATCAACCAGCCTACGGTCCTGTATATCTTGGCGTGGTCTCTTTTGTTAATCTGTATACTCAACTTCTTTCCTTCGTCCGCCAACGTGGCTGCTATCATGTCCATCTTGTTCCAACTCTGGTCCGCTACCGAAGCAGCTTCCTGGATGAATTCCGGAAGGTTGCCAATCAACTCACCTAGCTTCACAACGAGTGCCATCTTGAATTCCTCCGTCAGCGTTATTCGTATGGTACTTCTATGAAATCCAGAACTTCACGCATTCCGAGCTTGTCTATTACGTACTTCCAAATCTTCGGGTGCGTTCTTTTCATGAGTTGAAACCGGTTGGGCTCATGCTCCAAGTGCACTCCGAATGCGCAGAACATACAGCCAGTTGATCGCACACCAGTCGTGTAGTAACGGCATGAGAGATCCTGACGAATCTGTCCATACACTTCCGCGATTGGTAACTCGTGTTGTGTTAAATACTCGAAAACATCCTGATTCAGCCAGAAGGCCATCGGCGTGCTCATTGGACGCTTCAGATCGAAAGCATTACAGCCATTCCGCAGATACAACAACTGACGATTGCGTGATTCCGCCGCCATCATGCCAACGAAAGGAACGCCTCCAGTTTCCTTCTCGTACTGTCGAAACGGGGCCTTCTTCATCACGTCACAGCATTTTTCACTCACCTTGAAGGGAGCATCCAGCAGCTTGTGCCACTTAGGCGGTATTCGTCCCCATGGACGATAGCGCCCATCCGGTCCTATACCAGTCAAGCGCAGTTTGCGGGTGGCTTCATTTTTTCCCGTGCGCGTAGTGATTTCCCTCACGTACTGAGCAATTCGTTTACTCACCACCGGCCAGCCATACTTCTCAACTACCTTGTGAAATGGCATTTTTGGTTTCAGGAAGGTGATATTATCGAATTGCTTGACGAAGCTTCTGATTTCTGGATATTCCAGCCCTGTGTCAACGAAAACGCCTGGCACTTCTGGATACATCTCACGGACCATATGCAGCAGGACCGTGCTATCCTTCCCACCGCTGAAGGACACATGGACATCGCCGTTGTAGTGCTCGTACCACGCCTTAATCCGTAGCCGGGACATGGCAAGCTTATACTTAAAATCTAGTTTCTGGCGCGTCTTGAGTATCCAGGTATCAAGCACATTTTTTTTGCTGTTCCCGTTCACTTTCTTCTCAGGATCGCTACTTGTGCGCGTGGTCTTTTCAGACACGTCATGCGCAGTCTCGTAACCCATAACAAAATCCTCTCTGTGTAAAGCCAACTCCATGCCCGTTCCTTGTTACTAGTGAGCTTTTTTCTCTTTCTCTTTTTTTCTCCACTGCTTCTCAATGTATCCAGTTCTCCCAGTGAGTTCGCGTGTAAATCTTTTCCTGATAATATCCGCATACTCACGTCCGGCCTTCGAAGGGTCGCTCTTCAGATCTGGTGCCATCCCCACTTCTATTTCACCAAATATTCTACCGGTCAGGTCAAGAACCGTCTTCGGACTCCATCTTATGTACCATCCATTGATACTCCCTGCCCCAAACTCGGCCCAGTTGTAATGTATTTCAGATGGCTTGCCGCTGGATAGCTTAATCGGCAGTGGACCGTATTTGGTCCCGACATCGATCACCATGGCTGGGATTTCGAAGTTGGCATTAAGTGCGTTAGGTCCGTACCAGGTTGCTCTCTTAGGCGACCCGGCTTTGCCGCGAACCTTTTGCGCCAGGGCCTTAAGGAAAGTCTTGAACCACTTTTCATCTGGTATCGGTTTCTCTTTTTCCGCCTCTGTCAACTCGATCACTTCGTATAGTTGTCGCGCTAAGTCCTTCATTGGCGATCCTCCATATATTCCGCGATAGCCCTGGATATGAGTGTCATTCCATCAATACCATCTTGTTCGGCAACCAGCTTAATTGCATCCCACGTTCTCTTGGGGACCAATAACATCAAGGGAACCACGTCCTCTCCAGGTATCAGATCGGCAACCGACTTATCCGCCCCTAGCGGCTTTGCTCTCGTTGCCACGTGTAGCACTCCTCTCAGTAACCGGCTTCTGAATCGAAATCATCTTTCATTGTAGCCAACATGTCGATCAGATTCTTCATGCGGTCTTCTACTCTCTCAGCAGCACCTACTATGGATCCCATCTCATCCAAAATCAGGCGCATCTTATCATCTATTGGATATATCTTTTCATCGTAATTGGCTACGTAGCCGATGTACGAGTTGAATGCTTTCTGAATTTCCGCAAACTTCGATCCCACCCTCTTATTTGCTGCCTTCACGTTACCGTAAGCGGTTTTGAATTCTTTCTCGTAAGCAGCAGTCTTCTTGTCCCGAGTTTCCAGCAACTCGACATCAATACCGTAGTCATTCAGTAACGCAGCCGTATCTCGCGCTTCCTGGTTGGACTCAAATTGGTAGTAGCGACCACGGTCAGAATCCAACACCTTGACTTGCACGCCACTCTTGCGAGTAGCAATCTCAATTGCGGAGTCACTGTCCACAGCCGGGATCCTACGCTTGAAGTGAATCAGTGGTACATCCTCTGGAAGGTTCCTCGGCTTTCCTCTACCTGTTGGTTCCGGAATCTGCTCCGTCGGTGTAAATAGTGGCTCAGTCAAGTTGGCATCTCGTGATACCAGGTTTTGGATTAGTGCTTCATCCAACTGAGTGCGCGATCCACTCGGTACGTCTGGGAGATCGTAGTCCACTTTCAGGTCCACCGTTCCGCCTGGATCTTCTACGGGCAGCTTATCGTCCCTTAACTCTTTCAGGATTTCCTTGTCGAAACTATCCATGTGACTCTCGCTCCTTTGTACTGGCTTAGTCATCGTCAACTCTACAGGCCAATTCGCTTCATTGCGGCTAGAAGATTCAGCTAATGCCACCTGGCTTGGTGTCTTCCGTCATGCTGTCACGTTCCTTTTCAGCCAGCTTCACAGCGACGGCGACAGTTTTCTGTATTTTGGAGTAGACATCTTTCGCTATGATCCCAAGCGGAACCTTGCCTAGAACTTCCAGGGCATACGAAAATGAATCGACTACACCGCTCAACGTTGTCGTGGGGACCATCGCGATTCTATCCACTAGAAAATCAACTTCCTTTTTCGCATCTCTGGCTAGCTCAAGGGCCTTCTTGGTATTCGGCTCCCCTGCTTCACCAAGTTCAGTGTCTTCCTGTGGAGCTTTCGCCGATCCGAGTTCCCGCTTGACTGCATTCATGAAAGCAGCAGAAAGATCGTCAAATACCCTGTTGTATTCTGCACCATCTTCGATTTCCAGTTTCACATCTGGGTTGCCAATCTTCTTGAGGCCAGCCAGCGCTACACTTGGATCAAGCATCAGGAAGCGCACGAAATGGCCCACGACAATACCCATCTTGCGCCTGTCGTACACCTCTTCGGTGATTTCTTTTTCCTTGATCAGTTCCTCGACAGGGACACCCATGCGCACCATCAGCGCGTTCTCAAACATGTCGCGTTTCTCTGCCCTGTTTTCCATGACAACCCTACCTTTCGACTCCAGGATGGCTCTGCATTATTACCGAAGCTGCCTTACCTAGCGAGTCTACCGCTTTCCTAAGTGCCGGATCTTTCTTGGCCAGCGCAGTTATCGCTACCGCCATATTCGATAGGATGGTGGATGATACTACTAGTAGATCTGCCTCGTTTCCACTCTTCACGGAAGACATGGCGGCATTCGCGTTGTCCTTCAATGTGGAGAAGGCTTTGGCAACCCGGTTCCAATCGCTACCGGCTTCCTGAAGATCACCACGAACTCCCATGTGCTCTAGCAGGGCGTCCTCAAATTGATCACGGTTCTCATGTTCGTTTGCCATCGACCACCTCAATTACGGAGTCCAGCCCTTACGCATGCTGATGGGCTTCGACTTGAAAACGGTAGACACTATCTTAACCGGCTTTGGCAGATCGATGTACTGGAAGTCCTTAGACATCCAGAACTCGTCGAGGACCAGCTTGATTTCTGGATCGGTGTAACCAGACTTGCGGAAGATATCTACGAGGGCTTCCGGATCACTCGGACAAATTGCTCCGAGATAGTCCTTCAGGTACTCATCGTAGACTTTACTTTTTCCGAGGTCAAAACATAGCTGGGAACCGCTCTTGTAGATTCGTTTGACGCTGGTGGTAAACTTCTTGGCAACGAATCCAATAGGAACATCGTCACCAGCCTCATCAAGAGAGCGGTCTTCCTCACCAGCAGCTTTCCCGAGACACTCGGAATATCCGTCAATCACAGTTCGTAGAGATTCAGCCAGGTTTTTCATCAGTGGCCTCCAGCCGTATAGTTTTCTTCCCGGGACACGGGTGAAGCGACTTTCCCACGTTCAATCTCGCCTCTTCGAAAACTTCGGCTACTCTCCACCACTGACCTTGCCACCAAAGATACTTAGGCCCTACTGTCGGACCGAGTGGCAACTCTTTTAATTTTTCTGCTCTACGGACTTTACCTATCGTTCCGGGCTTGAGCTTCTTGGCGGGTTCACCCATGTTGCCGATCCCTCGGGTTTAGGGTTTATGTCAGCCAGTTTATCAGGCAACGCAACCAAATTCAAGCAGTTTCTCAGGCTTACCACAGTCTCCGTTGCTTCTGGATGAAATCGTACCTCGCTGTATATACCCACGAATTCCACAAATTAGCAAGAAGATTTTTCTGTGGTTTTTGTATCCTCCTCAACACTATTTTCCATGCTGCCGGACCGTCACTGGGCAGCAATATTTGTGTCGCGATCTGGTAACCAAATACCCTTAGAACAGGGTTACAAACAATCTTTAGGAGCGACCTGTGATTCGACACCAAGCCATCGCGCCAGACGATCCCGAGTTTTAGTCCGAACACTTCTCTTACTCCCTTACGAACCGTGCGCACATGATTGCGTGCGCTTCCTACGTCGCTCCCGGCATCGCCGTTTCCGCTCGGACTCCCGTGCGTCTTCACACTCTGGCCGGTAGCAATATACCCGTGGACCGTGGCCCTTTATGGAAAACGGTTTTCCACATGCCTTGCAGATCAATTCCCGCAGCTTGCTTGTTGGTTTCTTGTCTACCAAGTCGTGATAAGTAACCGTGGTCTGCCCTACCATGTTCGTGTCCTCGTGTGATTGGCAATCGTCCTGCTGTATCGCTACTTGCTCACTGGTTCACTAGTTTTCAACAGGTCTTTCTTGTCCGCTTTCGAGTTTTTCACCCTATCCCAGGTTAGAGCATGATCTTTGATTAAGTTCAAGTTTTATTGCCATACGTCAAAATCACGTCCCGTACACCTGAGTCACGTTCTTAACCTTCTTGATCGGCACCACTTCTGACATATCCATGATGCGTTTCCCGGCACGATCCCCTGTCAGCTTCTCGCCCTTCACCAGTTTTGTTAGGTCGATCCCATTCGTAATCGTACCCACATAGATATGCCAGTCATTCGGCGTCCGTCCGAATCCCGATGGATCCTGTGTATCCTTCCATGCCCTGATACCCTCCAGTGTCCCGCACCAGGATGCATATGGCCCGTCGTATGCACTAGTGTCCAGCCTCCAGGCCCGGCCCCGGAACGGGTACTTCTTGGCCAACATCTCGTACAACCGGGGATCGGCCGGTTTCTTCGATAGGAACCACTGGCCAATGAACAACTCAGGATCGAAGGTAGCCAGGGTCATCTTCTCGAAGGCTTCTGCTAGGTCTTCCCGCATAAGTGCCCTGGTAGCCTTCAGAGCAATGATCCGTAGCCTCTTGGCTGCCAGGACACCCTTATTGTCATCCTGTAACTTGTCGTAAGCATCTGCTGCCATCTGATGCAACTTGGCCGCGCCCAGGTGCGCATGTCGCTCCTGCTGGTCCTTGGTCTTCTGAGCCCATCCCTTGTGCTGCCGAACGATATCCAGGTGGCTCTGGACAATCGCATGATACCTGGTTATGGCCTCCGTGGTTCCCAGAGCTTCATCGTCGTGCACGATTAGCGCGGGAAATTCCTTGACCCCAACCAGCACGGATTCATCGTAACCCTCTTTGAACCACCGCTTTCCATCGAATTCCTTGTACAGCGATATCTTCCTCGGTGATATCTTTCCAAGGTAGGCAATCGATCCCATCTTTCGATAGCTCGCAGCGGCGGTGGTCTCCCGGCTGTCTTCGTCCGGGGCCACGTACTTTCCATCAATCCCAACAATCTTCAGGACCACCGGGTTTGAACCGGTGCCTCTGGCTGCATCCCTGGCAGCAAACAGAGTCGTGTTCTCCTGAGTCGTCAGGTAGATCGCGTCTTCATGGCCCGGCGCGGCACTGAAAGCAACTCCATACGCTGCCTTTGTGCCGGACACGCGCCGTGGAACCAATCCCTGTCTCTGGATTTTCTCCCATGCCGCCATGCTGGTGCCATGATAGAAAACAACCTTCGACCAATTGATGTCCCGCTCGACCTTCTTGCGAAGCAAATCAGACACGCGCACCAGCGGGCCGTCGAAGGCAACCAGGAAGTCCTTCAACTCGGGGTACTTCTTGACCATCTCCCGAAGTGCTTTCAGGAAAGCTGGATTGTCTTCCGTGGTCTTGTCCATGTAGATGTTCTTCCAGTTGTTCTTTGAGGACAAACCCAACGTTCCGCCCCAATCCCAACGACCCAACTCACCGATCTGGGTTTCCTTATAGACCCATGTACCATCGTTATTTCCGTAGAAGTTCCCCTTGTATCGATCACCCTTCCGGTCCAGCTTGGCCTCACCCAACACGCACCGGAGTTCTGTCGCCAGATCCCTCACTTGACCCTCCAGGATTTCTTCAGGGCCACGATCTCAGACGCTTCTTTGTAGGACGTGTTGACCGTCACCACGGCGTCGTACCCGGCCTTGAGCAGCGCCTTGGTAAGCGCCCGGCCACCGGCATTGAAGTGCGTGGCCAGCCGTTGCTTCCACCCACCCTCACCACGGGTTGTGACGTGTGCGATCACCAGGGGTTTGCGGAACTGAGCCCAGCCATAGATCCAATTCTTGATCGGGTGCTTCCACGATCCGGAACTGTCCGACAGCATGAAGGTTCCGTAGGGCTCGTACTCCTGATCGAACCCACCACCGAAGTTCTGTGACGATTCCGTGTTGCGCATGAATCGGAACTTGACTGCGCTGCCGGTCTTGAATGTCCAGTGGTCTCCGTCCTGGTCTTTCTCCGTCGCAGTCGCCATCTTCAGGTTGGCGTCAGGAGCAGCTTCCGCAAAGTCTTTCGTCCCCACGTTCGCGGTCTTGTTGAGCTTATGGAGCTTGCCTTCGACATAAGCCCCGATCACCTTCACCTTGGTGCTGGGCAGCAACCGGATCTCCCGCTCACCACCATAGCGGCTCATGTTGGATATGGTGCCTTTTTCGTCCACGTCCTTGCGCTTGGCTTTCACCATCAGGACAACCCGCTCGGTTCCCTTACCGTATGGGGAATCTGCTTTGCCTTTCTCCGGCGTCCAGAACCGTCCCAGCGCGTTCCAGTTCACCTGAGCCAGCGGCACATTGATCGCCCGGTACAGCACCATCGGATCTCCCTGCGAGTCCACCCAAGCCAACACCCGGTCACGGAGATCGCTCCACGCCTCCTCGACAGATCCCCCTATCAACCCAGCGTCCTGTAACGCCGTGTAGACGGCCTTTATGATCAGCTTGCGATTCTTGAGGTTCAGTTCATCCTTGATGTTCTGCCATGTCTCGCTACTCTTGATCGCCCACTGGACTATCTTGTTAGAACTTGCTATCCGACTAAGCGTAGACCTGTTCTTGCTGACAAACTCAATGACTTGATCTGCAATTTCCTGCATGTAGGCCCGGACTTCGCCAGGATCGTTGAAGTACGAACCGTACTCTCCCGGCTTTGGGGGTTTGAATCCGCGTTCCTTTTTCCCATGAACTCGCCACTTCGGATTACGAACATCCGCAGCGTGTGTGAGTTCGTGAATCAACATCTCGTAGATTTTCTTGCGTAGAAGACCATCAACTACCGACAGGAAGCTGTCAATCGTACTGCTTCCGTTGAGCACCACCGCGATTACGGGCTGCCCATGAAGTTTTCCAGAGCCCTTGTGAACACCGATGCCGCCCCCTGCTATCCAGTGGTGCGTTCTGGCTTTTTTGGCAAGCATGACGATGTTGATGCGCTGATCGCGCCCTAGCACGTCAACTATGTCCGCCGTCATGATCGGGCCAATCTGCCGCACTTCACCAAGTTCCCGATCCCCGGTGCCGTAGTCCCCGCGAATGGCCTCCAGGTGATTTCTCAGCGCGTCGGTGAGCCTCTTGGCCGTCTCCCGAGCCCCATCCTTGTCGATCTTGATCGGCCTGGCTTCGTACAAAACTGATTCGTTCTTGACATTGGCAGGAACGGCCGAGTCGATCTTCACCTGGTTCGCGTCGTACACTACTATTTCCTGATGCTTGTAACCAGTCGATGAGTAATCGAGAATCACCCCGTCGTACCCAGCCGACTTCACCTGCTTGGTGAGTGCGGAACCAACCAACTCCTTATCAATACCGAGCGCCATACACACTACTCTCTGCTTATTCGTTCGGAAATCAGGTAGTGAAACCCTCAATGGATTTCTCAGTGATATAGTCGCCTGAATGTGAGTCTTGTACCCACGCATTGATCTTGGATCTGTAGAGAAATATGCTCCGCGCCCGAGATGCCCCGAATCGGTCGCCATTCCGAACTTGGCGCTGTCGAACTTCTTGAACGGAGCGGCATTCGTCCCGTGGTAAACCTTCATCTTGACTGAGGATTCAATTAAGGTGTTGAGCTTTTCAGCAAGTCCCTTCAAGACATACTCCTGGTAAATGCTTTTGTCATTTCCTTCAAGCCTTTTGGCATCGGCAACTGCTTACGCATTTTTAGTGTTCTGGCCGTACCGTAAACGGTTCCATCCTTGGTAACAACAACAAGCTGGAGCACCTTTTTCCAACTACCGTCCTGTCTGATCTCCGCCCACTCACTATCAGATACTTTCAGCCAACCGTGTTCAGTGCCTCCACGATAGAGCGAGACCGAAACATAGTCTCCGGGTTTTAATGGTTTGCCACGGGTGTCAGTATCAGGACTCCACTGTGTCCGATCAACATCATCCGGTAACTTCCTGCCTTCTGCCACGCCAGTCTCAGCTTTATTGAAAATCGCCTTGAATAACTTTACCGCTTCACGGTCAGTAATCACCCTTTTGGAAGCTCTTCCGACACCACTGGAATCGTGCATCTGCCATATCTTCTTGTCTCCGACCCAGGTTCCATCGAACAAATCTCCATTCCGTGACAACTCGATATGTGGCCACTGCTTGGTGTGTATCAGGTATGCCTGATCCAGATTCGAGATCAACCTGACCGGGCCACCACTACGATCCAACTTACTGCTGTTGGCTCGGATAACTTTGGCAACACCGGACTTCTCGATGCTAGCAATATGCCAACTAATAGCCTCTCGAAGCTTTGCGGCAAGTCCCTTCAAGACACACCCTTTGCGAAAGCCTTGGCCATGTTCTTTACATCTTCTATGTTCTTGGCTGTGAATCCGACCTTCATGTACTCGGCAGTCACGTGGCCTTCCTTCACCGTGTCACCGGGCTTAAAGCAGGAGATGGCTCTATGTGACCACCCACACCAGCCACCTTTTTTCTCGCTGAATCCAATGGAACACACATTGGAATCCAGATTCCGACGCTCTGGCTTGATCCCATACTTCCTGCACAAGAGACTGGCCGTCTTAGCGTCTCCGATATAGTCGCCGTCCAGGTTATACGCTGCCGTGATTTCTATGGGCATACACTCCTTCTCGTAATTATCCCCGCAACCCGGCAGCCGCCACTTTTCCCGTCGAAGGATGTACCCTTCCTTGTACTTGCGGACCCAGAGCGGCGGTCCAACGATTTCGATTCCACCACTGTCCTTCGTGTCCCGGTTGGTCTTGCCACCCCGGTTCTTCAACGGCGGCTGCCCCTCCGGCTCCGCTTCGGTTGGTGCGGCTTTGGTTTTCGCCTCCACAAACATCTCGGCCTGGACGCGCAATGCCCGGTGAACCATGACCACCGGATCAGAAGCCAGCATGATCCACTCAATCTGTATAGCCTGGACGCCCATGACTCAATAATCCTGTTTTCTCATGGGATACTGTTCGAAGGTATTCTCAAGCATATCCCTTCCGTGGAAAGCCACCCTACCACCAAGTTGGACAATCTCAGCAAACTCCAGGCTAACTTCCACCAACCTCGGTGTGCCATTCGGGAACCAAGCTGTATAGGTAACATCGCAGGAAGTCATTACGCACAGTAACCCATCCGCCCAACCTCCAGCCGCCCACCCCAACGCCGTTCCGGGAAATACCAACAAGATCTTCGGTGGCGCGATCACCCGGAAGTCGTCATCCTTGTAGAGCGGATATGTGTAGTACCGCAACCAAGCAACCGCCGCCGCTACGTCCACATTCTCTTCCAGGTCTATTTCATCCGTCCTGGGATCGGCCGGATCTGGCAGTTCACACCTGTCACGGCCGAATACTACCGTGAATGAAACCCTTCGGCCACCGCACTGCGTCCACTGGAGAAGAGGATGTGACCCTCCAGGTACGACCTTCTCCTGCCAACCGGTATCCCCACGGCTATCCTGTAGACTTTCGGGCCAATACTGGAAGGCACGCTCCTTCCCGTCATCGAAGCCGCTATCGTCGTCCTTGACGGGTATCATGTAAACACGTGCGAGCTTCGGGTTTATCGAGGGACCGCCCGCATCGGCTATAGATAGAAGACCTGGCATGAGTCGCTACCTCCTTACTCGGCACTCCGGGTCTATCAGTAAACCACGAAACATGGTCCTAAAGTGGTTTCCCCGTGCACACATGTGCGTGCGTGATCGACCCTGAAGACCTATTACCACACACCTATCACCTTGTGCTTCCATGTGTTTTATCAGCTTTCTTTTCTCCCGTGTTCCAGGTTCCTGTCCCGGTCCCCGGTGGTTCCTGTCCTACTGCCATTCACCCGTGTATAGATACCTCATTGACCCTAAAGCGGTCCTACTGAGTCTTGTTCGAGGTGCGTTCGCATGTGCTCCTGTTCCGCTGCCTTCGTGTTAAATGCGTCGAACCACTGGTTGCAACCGGGGTAGTTGCACTTATGGATATCGTTCTGGGTTGGGATTTCTGTAGTGACGTGGCAATGCGGGCACTCGTACTGTCTGCTATCGAACCTCATCCTGCTTCCACATATCCGGCACGTCAGCCAGATGTCTTTCGGGTGCAGGCGTGGTGGTCCGTCTTCCGTAGTGATCCCGATGGTGGGCTTTCCGCCGCACTTCAGACAGTGATACCCACCAGGAAGTTTGAGCATCGGGTTATCGCAACGTGAGCATAGTACCGGAATTTCACGTGAGACGACCGGGCACAAGCGCACGTAGTCCAGAACCCATCCGCAATCAGCGCATTTATGGGTCTTGCCGTAGGGTTCCATCTTGCCGCCGCACTTCACGCAACCATGGTCAAGCACCGATTTCATCCATTCCGTGATCGATTCCTGGTACTGTTCATTGATTTTCTGGCGGTCACGTTCTGAAAGACCTTCCCATATTTCCGGGGGGTACATTTCACTGGCGTTCTGTTCCCCTTTTTGTAGAACCATGTGTTCTTTGGCGTAGTGGGTTTGGTATCCATCAGGCCCGTACATTTCCGTGAAGGTCGCGTCGCATTCGGGGCACTTCCAGGGTGGCAGAGGAGGATCGTCCTTAACAGTGAGCGCTACATCCACCATGGGAGGCTTATCCGGAGAGTTGGCCAACCACCCGCCTATCCTCAGATGATCCGTTGATTCCTTGATGCTCCTGTAAATTTCTTTTTGTAATCCATCTGCGGCAAGACTCAATGGGCTGCCGATTCGTGACAGATAACAAAGCAGTTCCGGCATGTGGCTATCGTCCACAGACCACTCTAGTATCTCACTTCCATTTAGGCTAATCGTATTTCCCGGCATATCACAATTCCTTTCCGTTAGTGAACTTCAATCCCTACTCCGACATCTCCCTTTTCCCATTGAACTTGATCACCCAGCATCTCCTTGAGCATCTTTAACTCACCATCCGTCACCACCAGGCTACCGTTGAATAGGCCGGTCAGGAACACGCTGACGGTCCTGGTCTTTGGTTTATCGGGACTTTTACCCTTAGCAACCCGTAGAACCGGTTTTCTTGGCGTCGTATTCGTCACAAAATACCTTTTCAGACTGGCGGTTACTCGCTGCAACTCCATGATTAATCCCGTTCCTGTAGCTTCTTTTTGGCCCGGTGTTTCCTGCGACGCTCACTTTCCCTCGCTCGCTCACACTCTGGACGGTAACAGTATTTCCGACTGGTACTCCCGTGCTGACTGTAACTCATGGGAGTAAATACCTCTCCGCAAAAGGCACAAATCTTCTCGCCCTTTTTGGGGATAGGCAACAGAGCCGCATCACGTAGTTCGGCTGCTGACTTTTTGAGACTAGTCTTGTTTTTGTCCCGTGCTGGCATTTTTTCCTTCTTAGTCCCAGTTTATAAGCCACCCAAGCTGCCACTGTTGAAACCGGAAACCAATCTATTCCAAGTTGCCATACCATAGCGCTACTCACTTGCGCTTTCAGCCTACAAAGGTCGCTATTCGTTAACCTCCAACTGCGCGACCTTTGATTCTTTCTTCTTTTCCCTCATTCCATTGAAATCACGCTTTTCTTTCACGGAACATAGCAAATCCGCCAATACCTCACACTGCCCAGCCAGACTTGCCTCCATCTCCGCAGATTTTACGAGTTGTTGTTTCAGGTGTGCAATCTGCCCCGTCATCGCTGTCAGTTTGTTTCGAGATAATCTCAACTGGTCCAGAATTTCACCCTCTACACCCTCAAGCTTTCCGCCTCCATCCAACAGCCCCTTCACGTACTCAATTTTCTGATCCTGCGTCATCTCAATCTTCTCGAATGTACCTAGCATTCCTCTTCCTCCTTGTTGGCTAACTAATTACAACACTCTTCCAGGTATTTGCTGCCGTATACACGTATATGTGCCCACTATCGAAGCAGATAGCGCCCACTTTGGGTCCAGGATCGGCAGCCCCCGGTGTATTGGATGTCAGGATCCACATCGGATCATAGGTTCCGGAATTCGTCCACGACAGTTCCATCCATCCAACGTTAGCAAGACTCACATCATCGGTAACACATCTGAACGTGATACCGTTTACATCGTTGTCGGCTGATTGTCTGTCAATTGACATCACCCTTCGCCACGCTGATCCTGCTGTGTTCCTTGCCAAGATTGCGTCGAAAACACCACCGGTAACCACGTTCCCAACCGCCCAGACACCCCTGTAATCAGCAATCGAGGTAGACTCCATCACAAACGCAAATTGTTCAAGACTTATCGACGATCCAGACATCTTCATAAGCGGATAACCAATCATCGCGCTTACATCAACATCAATCAGTGGACCAGTATCTCCACTTGTTACCCGAAGAAACAGATGTCTCCACCTATACGAATCGGCCCCAAAGTCTAGCGTCCCGTTTACGGACGGAACCAGGTCGGCCACAACACCGTCACCGGCAGCGGCACTTAGGTTCAATGTATTGGCATTTAACTGTGCTACATTTGCCTGATTTGCATTCATGTTCCCTGCAAGAAACAGATCACGCCACTCGGCAATGCTGGTTATCCCGATATCCTGTGTTCCATTGTTCACTGGCAGCAACTTGCTGGAAACTCCCTGTCCAACAGCGTCGCCAAGCGTCAAGATCGGAACGGTTATCTGCCCACTAAGAAACAAATCGTGCCACTTGCTACCAGATGTACCAAGATCCATCTGCGTACCGGGCACAAACGAGGTCAGTGCGGAAGCCCCTTCATATAAAAGTAACAATTCATCTGAAGAAAAGTACAATAGCTTGAAGCGCTCCGGATCGACGACACTCATAATCGTGTTGGACTTTGGGAGACCGAGTGTATCAATCGACTTAGACGGCCTTCCTGACAACCATCCATTCGTCAGTTCGGCGGACGTATCAACCATGTCCAGATAAACCTGAACATCGTCGATTCTCGCCCCCGCCTCGGTCACGGAAGCATCCTGATCAATCATCACATCAGCAGCGTAACACCCACTCGGCACCTGCACCATCCCATCATAAACAGTCCAGGTGGCCACACTGTTGTCACAATCTATACCAACTTCGACAGGGCTCGACCTGCTAACGTCAGCATAACATCTCAGCCCAACTTTAGTAGTTCCTGCGCCAGACGCAGTGCCCTTGAAAACCGCTCGAACCAGAAATTTTTGACCGGGAAGAACTGGAAATAGGCTAGCTTGTACTACCTTTGCAGCACCAGTCCCATCTGATTTTAGACACCTCTTGCCCCGGTACGTGTCAGCGGTATCGAGACTCCAGGATCCAGTATCCACCATCCACTCATCGAATCCGGTGTCAAATCCACCGTTCCTCACGATTGGAACCCACGGAACCTGTCCGTACCCACGCTTGACCCACTGTGGTGTGAATTCAGCCGGAGTAGCATCAGCATCCTGAATATCCGGGCTTCGGACATAGACATATCCGGCGATCACGAGGCTGTCTTTCTCAGCGGCCGCGTCCAATTGTGCTTGGGTATACGCACGCCACTCGGCTGTGGTTTCGGATCCCTGTGTGTAGGCCACGTAGAGCGCAATGTAAACATATTGCCCGGATAGAGCAGACACGTCCAGTGACACTTCTCCGCTGAAGCGCACAGTGGTTTGGAATACATTCGCCTCATCGGCGTATACAGCCACGATGTCTCCGAAGACCGGATCTGGCTCCACGTAGACAATCTGTCCACCGACACCTTGCTTGGCAATGAGATTTCCACCACGAGCGAACCCGGCCGCAACCGCACCAAAGAGTTTCTCATTCAATCCCTTGGTTACATACTCTTCCTGCCAGCGCATCTTTACCTGGGTCTTGTCAACCGCCTGAAGTGTAGTCGCCATCTCAAAGTCTCCTTGTCGCGCACGTGATTGCGCGTTATCTTGTCACTCTAACTTCTTTTTCGAGTTCAATATCCTCGGTCTTTGTCTCTCTCGGGAACGTGGCATACACCACCATGTCTCCGTCCTCGTCAAAGACACCCATCTCCCAAAACTCAGGATGATCGCCGTCACCCCGATCATTGGCTTCGCTGAAGTACACCAGACATTTTGCCACAGCCGTCCTTGGCGTCTCATACCACAGATCCCCACCTACAAATCGCTGCGGATGTGGTGACACGTTGTCTAACCATGAATCCCATTTGTAGCGCATTTCCGCTCCACCGGGATACCTGGAGGGGTTGACGATGCAGTCCAGGTCGGTCAAAGTCGGATCCGGAGTACGCGGCTCAAGCACCCCGCCTCCAACGTCCTCCCATCCACCCATTCCAAATTTAAAATACTTGAACTTGGGATGCGTGTCCAGGTTTACGTCAGTCTTGGACCATTTCTCCCGAGCCACATTCGTTACCACTCCTACGACCGCAACCGACATTGTGCCCTCTCTCTCTGCTTACCGATAGATCCGGAACGTGATTTCAATTGTCTTCGTCACGTCCTTCGTTAATTTCTGGATAGTAGCATAGACTACCATGTTGTCACTAGTATCAAATAGTGCGACCTCCCAGAAATCAGGGTTGCCAGATCCATCATCATTGGCCTCAGTCGTCAAAACAGTCCCCGCCGCCTGCGCTATCCGGTCTGGGACGTAGGAAATCGTGTGTACCGCCTTCGTGAAGCTGTAACGCTCGCTAGCGGCTCCAGGATACCTATCAGGGTGCTCGATACAATCTAGGTCCGACAAGGATGGCTCCGGTTCCCTCTTGACTCTCTGGCCTCCAGAAGCGTAAACCCATCCACCTTCTCCGATCTTAAGGTAGTCAAATACCAGGTGTTCCCCACCGACCGCTCCCACGTCCTGCTTACTCCACTTCTCAGCCACAGCGAATGGAACGTGCGCAAAGTAGGTATCAGCAGGCCCGGAATTCACCGAGATATCAACTTCGGCATGAAGAATCGGGTTGTCTAGCCGCACGGTCATTCAGCACCCTCTACTCATCAGCCGTAATCCCGTCAAACTGATCTCTCATCGGAGCAAATACCCGTCCGAGCGGGAATAGGTTCACATCCACTGTGTATGTCACTCCAGCCTCAACGTAAGTCCGGTACACTATCTGTGCAAGTTGCACATGGGCCGGAGTTACATCGATCAGCTTTCGTACCATCCTGATTAGTGCACTTCCAACATCCTCGCCTGGATCGTCCACGATTGTTCCCGGCTCGATGGCCACCCGCAGCTTCGCGGTTTTGCAAAACCAACACACCGCTGCTTCTTGGCAAACATATCTCAGATAAAAAATATCAGAGATTCCTTCTGTAGGTGGATCGGTATACGAACCAACCTCTACCCATGATGTTGCTCCCGAATCATCGAACCTCTCAATCCAAAATTCTCGATGGTAGGTTGCCACAATATCGCTGGCATTATCCGGAACATCGGAACACTTGAAATCCATTGTTCCACTATCGTAATCAACTCTGTTTTCCCCACCGGAGTCCACATCCCCCTCCAGGAGTCCAAATCCATTGTCTGTGATCGTCTTCAGTAACGTCCCAGACGTGTAATGCACAGTCAACGTCCCCGGCGCAATAACCGGCTTCGCGGCAGTTACCGCAAACTCATCTTTCGACCCATCTCCGGTTGTAAGGGTATCGGGTGTGCTCAACGAATCCACGATCTTCCAATTCCCAGCAACCTGCATCGGCTTGAGATCCAAGACTGATATTG
>Ga0315547_1001470_pt1 | contig 18609 bp, 19 predicted proteins | sample SalMarSW160240MG_2_FD_202542 | JGI IMG/M metagenome (GOLD analysis project Ga0315547, IMG submission 202542) | Salt marsh sediment microbial communities from the Plum Island Ecosystem LTER, Massachusetts, United States - Salt Marsh Sediment SW1601-240 ...
ATTCGGTTACTCGGCAGTATATCAATTATTTCATATTTTTTCAGTATATAAATTTATAGCTATTCCTCATAAATGATTCAAATTAATGTGACTTATTCACTTCAGATGAACTTGCGATATATGTTTATTATCACAGCACTCTGAACAGCCCTGCGCACAGGACTGGAAATAATCTTTTCTATCTTAAATCCCTCAAGCTTTTCTGCTACATCAAATAACTCTTCCATGCCCTCCTCACATAACCTTTCCATACTGCCGCCTGCATAGATCTTCTTCTTATTGGACTCTGTCAATCCATGACGCATCAAGTATATTTTCTTAACCATTATTTTTTTCATCATATTTATTAAAGACTGCATCAACCATTAAATAAGTACGATACATCTCTTGAGGCTTATCGTCAAACCAAGTTAGCTGTGACATGATAAAGGAAATGCACCTTAAAAAAGATTAAATTTGGTCTTGACATATAGACCATTTCCATTTCTTTTTAAAATACTCCTTAAGCTGTCCTATTTTTTTCTGCTGACTATTCATGTTATAAGAATAATTTAAAACCAAAACCTGTTCAAGAAATTTAAATAAATCTGTCCCCTTTTTTCATATATTTATTCCCTGCCATTTTCTTGATATATATCTACATATTTCTTGCGTTTTTCTTTATTTTCTGATATTTTTTAACAGTTCACGGGTTAAGACCGTGAAGTAGTAGTGAGGTGGACTCTGGTTATGAAAAGGATAATTGAATCAAAATTGCGCCAATGGAAAAACAAAACACACCGAAAACCCCTCCTTCTGCAAGGGGCAAGACAAGTCGGGAAAACATATGTTCTTATAAAATTTGCCAGAAACCATTTTAGTCACACACACTATTTTGACCTTGAAGCATCAAAAGTCGATCTTGCCACTATTTTTAATGATTCGCCCTTAGACCCGAAGCAGTTAATCGACAAATTGAGCTTTGTTTCCGGAAAGTCGATTAATACTGAAACGGATATCTTGATCCTTGATGAAATACAGGCAATTCCCAGGGCCATAACCGCCCTGAGGTACTTCTACGAGAATATGAGCAGGCTGGCGGTTGCAGCCGCCGGTTCAAATCTGGGCGTTGCGCATAGTGATGAACCGTTTCCCATCGGAAAGGTTGAAAGTGTTCATATGTATCCAATGAATTTTGAAGAATATCTTGCCGGAACAGACGAAGAAATGGCGCTGATGTTTTTAATGAATTTCAGAGGCGGAAAGATCGACGATATTTATCACAGACGTCTTTTTGACTTGCTGAAAGGGTATTTCGTTACGGGAGGGATGCCTGAAGTCATCAGTCAATACTGTGCCAATAAGGATACGCCGCTTGAAGCATTCAGAAACGTTAGGCAACTCCAGAAGCAGCTCATTCTTCATTATAATAACGATTTTTCGAAGTATGCAGGGAGTACGAATTCCCGTCATATTGAGCGCGTATTCAGGGCGATACCTCTTCAACTGTCAAATACACAGGACAAAAAATCAAAGAAATTCAAATTCAAGGACGTCATTTCCAAAGGATATAGAAGCTATGAGCACCTTGCAGATCCCGTAGAGTGGTTGATCAAGGCGGGACTTGCATTAAAAGTCAATACAAATTTACATCCGTCCATACCGCTTATGGCCGGTGCAAAGGAAAACAGCTTCAAACTCTTCTTGTTTGACATCGGCTTGCTTGGCGCCATGATTAACCTAAATCCGGCAAGCATTATGCGTTATGATTATGGTTCTTACAAGGGTTACTTTGCTGAAAACTTTGTAATGCAGGAGTTATGCGCATACGGTTTCAATGAAATCGTCACCTGGTCAGGCAGGAGTTCTGAAATAGAATTTGTGCTCGAAGTGAACGGAAACATCATCCCGGTGGAGGTAAAAGCCGGGTTTAACACCAAAGCCAAAAGTTTGCAGGCGTTTATAACCAAATATCATCCGGCTTACGCCATAAAATTTACCGGAAATAAATTCGGCTGTGACAATCAAAAACGTATATTTAATTATCCATTGTATATGATTTCAAAATTTCCAGAACTTTCAAAATAAAAAAAAGGGGACAGATTTATTTTCTCTGTGCCGAGCAGAATACTTCATCTTTTTTAGGACGACCTTGCCCGCGTGATTCAATCCGCCTGTTAAGCTTTTTTTCGATTTCATCAACAAACGTTGCCCCGCCTGTCAACTGTCCACGTTGAACAGCATGTTTGATCATTTCTCTTTCTTTATGATGCGTGAATCATACATTCTTTTAGCATTTTAGCCTTTTGTCTGTTTAGGATGTGCTCGGGTCAGTTTATTAAGGGTCCTACGATTGACAAAATTTTTAGATTACTTTAAACTGGTGAGAAAGTAGGAAATTAGGAAAATAAGACTGCTTTTTGGAGAAATGCCATGGAAGAATTAATAAAAGTGAGAGAAAAAGGGCAAATCACCCTTCCTTTATATATGAGGAAGAAAGTTCATATCGAAAAAGGAAGTATTGTATTGGCAAAAGTCATAGACAACACAATCGTTCTGATTCCCCAGGAAACCATAGATAAAGACCAGGCTTGGTTCTGGACGGAGCGCTGGCAGAAAGTCGAAGAAGAGGCAGAACGCGACATCCGTGAGGGGAAAGTTAAATCTTTTGATTCGGTCGAGGATCTTATCGATGAAATGGAAGGAAAAGATTAGCCTGTCAAGAACCGAAAGATTCAAGAAGTGCGTTCTTGAACTCGACCAAACAACCCGAAAAAAGCTGAAAAAACAATTGAATCTTCTGGTCTCCAATCCCCGGCATCCATCCTTGAGAATAAAAAAAATCAAAGGGACTCGATCCATTTTTGAGGCAAGGGTAAATGATTTTTACCGATTCACTTTTCAATATAACGACAAAAACGAGATTCTATTAAGAGTTGTCGGCCCACACAACTCTGTTCTCGACAATAACACCAATAGTGGTATCATGTAACCCATGGACGAAATCCAAAAAATATTGGCGAAGATGAGGGTAAACCCTGTCAATGTAAGGTTTGGAGACGTATGCAGAGTTTGTGATTATTATTTTGGGGAACCAAGAAAAAAAGGCACAAACCACAGGATATATAAGGTAAGCTGGATTTACCCTCCGCTGATAAATGTCCAAAATTTTAAAGGTAAAGCCAAAGACTATCAAGTAAGGCAAGTCTTGGATGCCATTGATAAATTGGAGGAAGGAAAATGACGTTAAAAAAAGATAGATATTCTTATCGAGTAATATGGTCAGATAAAGATGACGAGTATTTGGGTCTCTGTGCGGAGTTCCCGAGTTTAAGTTGGTTGGCTGGAACGCCGGAGGGGGCATTGAAAGGTATCCGCAGAATTGTTGCGGAGGGTATAAAAATTATGGAGACCGATGGTGACTCAATCCCGGAGCCTTTATTCAATAAGAAATATAGTGGCAAATTTTCTGTCAGGATTCCCCCGGAAGTCCATAGAGATCTATCAATCCAAGCTGCTGAAGCGGGCGTAAGTCTAAACCGACTTATCAGTGCAAAACTGACCAGATAAAAGCGCATTTGATGCGGATAAAGGCAGTAAATAAGGAATTTCTTTCTTTCCATAAGCAAGGATTATTTTTGAAGCAAGCTTTAGGGGAATTCGAGATAATACCTTCCTTTTCTTTAAGATATTCCTTTAAGAACTTCCATAATGCTTCAAAAGTATATTCAAAGCGCTGGAGGTAGCATCTCTTATAATCATTGAAAATGGTTCTTTCAAAATATCCTCAAGTGTTTTTAGGGCATTAAAGGCGTCCTGATATTTCAGTCTTAATCTTTTCAGACGATTGCATTATATTTTGGTGGGGGAAGGTTTGTAAATCGGAGTATGTCTGATTTTTATATAGAAGTTTGTCCTACATGACCAGTGGGCAGGAAGAGGTGCGGATATAAAATTTATATATACCAGATTGGAATAAACTTGATTAAAGACGAATCTACTTTTAACTGCCCGCAGAAACCACGAGTAAGGACTAATGCATTTTCTGGTTTATATTTGAGCAGAAAATTTCTAAAGCCCCGAGTTATTTTTGGTTCTGACATGTTAGCATATTTTACTTCTATGGGAACAATATCTTTTTCTCTTTCCAGGATAAAATCAACTTCTGCTTTTGCTAAGGTCCTCCAGTATTTAATAGGAATTTCAGAGTAATTAATGCGCAGTTGAATAAATGCTGTATTTTCTATAAGATTTCCTCCATCCGTTCTTAATCCTATTTCTTTGAAATTATCTATAGCAAAATTTCGCAAACCTGTATCGATAAAGTAGAGTTTAGGATTTTTTTTAAGTTCTGTTGCCTTGTTAGTATAAAAAGGTTTTAAAAGATATATAATATAAGTCTCTTCAAGAACTGAAAGAAAGCTTTTTAGTTCTTGAAAATAAGTGTTGGAATCATTACAAAGGCTGTTAAAGTTTATTAAACTACTAATCCTTGTAGCTAATAGCTTTACAATAGTTCTAAATTTTGAGACTTTATTAATTTTTAAAAGCTCAATGATATCTTTTGTAACATAAGTTTCATAAATATTTTTTAATATAGTTATTTTAGTTTCAAAGTCCTCAGTCTTAACGACTTCTGGATAGCCACCAAATATTGAATATTCCTCAAAATACTTTTTAAAATCCGATGCAAAAATATCTTTTTCTAACAGGAAATCTTTTCCAGAAATAATAAAATCTTTGAGAAATTTTGTTCTCTCACAATATATATTGTTCATCTGTTGAGATTTAAGGCCAAGATATTCAGCAAAACTCAATTGAGGCAAATAAAATGAAAATACTCTTCCAACTAAATACTTAGCCGTTTTACCTGCTAATTCCAAAGATGAAGAGCCGGTTATTATAAACTTAACATTTTCAAAAAGGTCATAAAGAAGTTTTAACTTTTGTCCCCCTTCTTCAAGATAATGAAATTCGTCTAGAAGAAAATAAAGGCGCTCTTTCTTTTTTTTGCCTATGTAGCTTCTTATAAATTCCTTAGAATCTGCTGAAAATTTCTCTAAAATATCCCTGTCTTCAAAAGTCAAAAATATAATATTGTCAGGACTTACTCCTTTTTTCCTTATCAGATATTCATTCAACATCTTTAAAAGTGTAGTTTTGCCTGATTGGCGGGGGCCCTTAATTGCATAGATTTCCCTGCGGTCAATCCATTTCTTCAACTTTTCCATAAGGCTGCGGGAGAAATATTGGTTATTTTGCATCTTTAATTATAATATTGTTATTATTAAATAATTTTTAGTAATAATAGCATTAATGTTAAATAAATGCAATATAAAAGCAAAAAAGCATTTGACGCGGATAAAAACTTAAAAACAAAGACTAGATGTGGATTAATACGTATCAGAAAAGGGGACAGATTTATTTTCTCCTGTTCCTCACTTCAGTTCTTGGAACAATCTATTTGGAGGAAGGACAGGAGCGAAATATAACCGATAGGATTGGTTAACGGGGGAAACAACAAAGCAGGGTGGTTTTACCCACCTGCCTCGGTCCAAAAAGAAAAAAACTGGTTTCAGGCAATCGGTTTTTCAGGGTTCTTTCATACTTAGCCGTTAATATACCGTGTAGATTAACAACTTGTCGACAAAAATGTGGTGAGGTTTGTTGAAGGTAGTAGCGGTAGTTATCCTCAGCGGCAAAAACCGTCTGGCGGTTATGAGCACGTTGAATGATATGATGGGGATAGTTAGAGATGACAATCCGTGCAGTTCACTGCCTTATTTCTTATCAGAGAACAAGACTACACCCTTTGCTATCATCGGGGCGATTACGCTCCTCAGTGTTTCGTATTCATTCTCTGGATGTACATGCGGCTCAAGCAGGGAAATACTTAGAGTTTTTTTCACCGTGGCAAAGGCATCTTTCCTCTCTTTACCCTTGTAAACAACGAGGAGGTCAATATCGCTGCCTACTGTGTAGTTCCCATGGGCATAAGAGCCAAACAATACTACAAGGGAAAGGGGAATTTCTTTTGCCAGCTCTTCTATCTTTTTCTTTAGTTTCTGGATTAGCTCTTTTCTATCAAATTTTGGATAGAAGATCCGTACAGAACTTGAAGATTCTTTCCGCATATCTTATAAGCCTCCTCGCCTCTTCTTTTGTGTATCTACTCCTTGGAGAACCGGACGGATGGGCATTAGGATATCTTGTAGGGATATATGCCTTATCCAGCTCCAACGCCCCATTGAATAACTCCTTTGGGAAATCATGCTTTTTCGAAAGCTCCTTCAGCAAATCGGCCACTGAATGCCCCCAAGCTTCTGCTCCCATCTTCTGGAAAACCGCCTTGATGGCTTTCTCCCCTGCTTGTTGAGCTGAGAAACAGGCCCAATTATAGAACCTACCCTGCACATCATTTCGGGCATGCTCCAAATCGCCCTTAGCCTCATCCAGCCAATCTTTGCTTCGTTCCACTTTGATAACTCCTCAGATTCGGAAGTTTTGGTATCAAACCACAAGCTCAAAGAATATATCTAATTTTATCAAACATATTTTCTTATAACAAGTGTCTATTTGGCAAGTTCTTGCCACTTTTCCTTATCAGATATTCATTCAACATCTTTAAAAGTGTAGTTTTACCTGATTGGTGGGGGCCCTTAATTGCATAGATTTCCCTGCGGTCAATCCATTTCTTCAACTTAGACGCGGATGAAGGCAAAACAATATTTGACACGGATTTACGCGGAGTATTCATATTTATAAAAGCCATTTCCAAAAAGGAACGATATTTACCTTTATATTATTTTTCGTATATGAGGCTTCCTGATTAAATGTAATTATCTCGGCGTCTCTAATGGTAAGCTTTTCGCATGTCTTTACTAAGCCTTTTATTTCTCTTTCCTTATTGTGTTCTCCCAGTTCCCAAGTAGTCTGGATAGCATGGATCTCTCCGGTCTGGTCTTTCACTACAAAATCACACTCTCCATTTTGATCTGCATGGAAAATCTCTCCTCCTTTTCGTTTCAATTCAAGAAAAACAGCATTCTCCAGCAGCCTGCTATAGTCAACAGTTCCTACATTTCGTGTTAAACCTGTATCAACTAAATATACCTTTGGAGGATTACGTCTTCTTTTATAAGCAGAAGAAGTAAATAACCTTGTTTCGAAGACAAGCATACTTTCTATAAAATTATTATAATAAGAATAAAGATAGTCTTTGGAGAAAGGAAAGCTTCCTCTGTATTTTTTCTCAAATGCAGTCAAGGAAAATTTAGCAGAAAATGAAGAAAAAATGTTTTCTTTCAGGGTTTCAAGCAGAGGGATGTTTGAAATTTCATATTTTTCTACAATGTCCTTAAAATACATAGCATCAAGATACTCCCTCAGAATCTTTTTCTTCTCAAACTCGGAATCAACAAGAGAAACTTCTGGAAAACCACCCCAGGTTAAATAATCAGATAGAGCATTTTTTATCAATACCTTGTTCTTTCCGTAAACTGAAGATTTAAGGTCCAGGCCTTTTATTTGTAGGTATTCTGGAAAAGAGAATGGAAACACCTCTATTCCCCATGCCCTTCCCCTTAGAGAAGTATGTATATTTTTAGGAATGATTTTTGATGATGAACCAGCAGCATAAACTGTTATATTTTCTCTCTCTGTAATCCTCCTTGCAAATCTTTCCCATCCATCAATATTTTGCACTTCATCTAAAAGGAAAAAGACTTTTTTAGTATCAATTAGATGGGGTTTTAACTCAAAAAAGCTTTCTTTTATTAAATCCAAATCATCAAGCTCAATATCTCTTAATCTTTCATCTTCGAAGTCAATATAAAGGGAAGATTCTTTATTCTCTTGGAATATATCATAGAGGAGAAAAGTCTTTCCGCTCCGCCTTACACCATGTAAAATATTTACCTTTCTGAGATTGTCAGAAGCAAACTTTGTCGGCTCGATTATATCTTTGCGCGGAACAATTCCTGTAATCTCATTCAGTATAAATTCTTCGTTTGATTTAATGATGTCCTTTATTAATTCTGAACTTATCATTTTTTAATCCTTATTTTAAGGACATTATAGCTTTATTTTGTCCTTATGTAAAGGATATAAGAGTGCATATGCGGATAAAAGATTAAATCATTTGACGTGGATTTGCGCGGATGAAAACAAAAAATAAGGAATTTATTTATCCGCTGATTTTATAAATTCTTTTGTTTTTTTAATAAAAGGAGGATAAAGCTTGAAAGCATCTTCAATAAATTTAGTTATTTTATCCCATTTAATATCTATGTACTCATGAGTTAAAATATTTCTCAACTCAACAAACCGGGAGAACCTTTTTGCAGTATCTTCTTCCAGGAATCCTATTGCAAAACGAAGTAAAGTTTCCCTGTAGGTCTGAGGAATTTCTTTTTTCCCAGAAGCAAGAATTATCTTTGAAATATCTATTGCTGACATAACTAAATTCTCTACCCATCTTTCCACATTCCTTCTTTTATCATTATCCTGTATATATTCCTGTCTGGTTAATTTTTTGAATTTTTTTATATCTGCAAATTCATTTTCCAGAAATCTAATATGAATTCTTAAGACTGATTTATCCTCTTCAGAAATAGATTTAGCTCTTTCGGCAATTTCATAGAATTCCTTTGTAAAATTCCACCAATCTACAGCTTCATAATGGGTTTTAATTAAAAGGTTAATATAGAGTTTTCTGTCTTTCATGCATATATTAATACCTGAATTAAGAACTGAAAAGAGCAAAGATGGACTGGAACGATTTAATACTAAAAAATCAACCTTATTTGATTCCAGGATGTTCTCTAAATCTCCCCATATTTCGTGTTCTTCCCGGTATCTCCTATCGGTTTCTAATTCACAATACTGATAGGGTTTGAAATAGACAGCAATATCCCAATCTGAAAATGACCTCTGGTTTCCTTTAGATATTGAACCAAAAACAAAGGCTAAAATCACAGAATCCTTGTTTTTAAAATACTCCCTAAGCTGCCCTATTTTTTTCTGCTGACCAATCATATTATAAGAATACTTTAAAACCAAAATCTGTTCAACAGATTTAATTTATGAAGGTATAAACGTTAAAAAAGGTACCTGGTACCTTTTCTGCTTTTTAGCTGCTTTTCCGAAAAAGGGACCTGGTCCCATTTTTTAACACGTAGTACCATTTTTTAGTTTTGCTTATTCTTATAATCCTCTATGATGGTGTGGAGCAAAATTTTGTCTCTTTCGGCCAGATTAAGAGAGTCTATCATCTTTTTTGTGAACAACTCATGCGATCCTGCTATGATCTTTGATGTCCTTTCTCTGTCCCCTCGAAAGTTTGTACAGAGAATAAGATAGGCTCTTGATTCTATCAGAATCTCTTCTGCAATGGTAAATTTTCTGGAGAGCTCGAAAACTTTGGCGAAACTTTTTTCTGCATCTTTATACTTTCTTAGATGGTACTGAAGTTTGCTCGAAAGATAATAGCCCCGGACCTCATCCGGGTTTTTCTTTATGAGATTTCGGAGTGTTTTTAAAGCATCTTTTTGCTTGTCGTTTTCCATGTGAAGTGCATAAAGGTCATAATAAAGTGAAACATCCTTGGGTTTTGCCTTTATCTTTTTCTCGAGTTCCTTGATAGGGTTTACAGTCGGTTTTTTCGTCTTTTCTTTTAGTGGAGAGGTTTCGACTTCTCCTGCTTTTTCTTCTGGTTTTTCCTTTTCGGGCAGTCGCTTTTGTTCGGCTTTTTGTTCGGCTTTCAGTAGTGGTGGGGGCTCTGCCATTTTAAAAGTCTCAAGCAGTTTTTCAAGAACGGCACGGACAGAGTCATCTATGTCGATGTTTTGAAATCCCTTATCCCTCAGTAAATTTTCGGCATCTCTTAAATATTTCTCGCTCTTTTCATTATCCTTTAAATAATAATGGCTGAGCCCTAGGAAGATGCAGCCCTTTGCCATAAGGTCATCTCTGCCGTGAAATCCAAAATTAGCCAGCTCCAGCTCTTTAACAGCATCTTTGTACTTTCCGGCAAGGAACGACTGCACTCCTTTTTGGAGGAGATTGGTATAAAAAGGATCTATCTGCTGGGTAAAAAGTGCCATGCTGCTGGCAGCGGTAATGCATGTAACAAGGAATGCAAAAATTATGAAAAGGGGAAAAAATGCATTTTTGAATATGAATATGAAGGAACTTCTTTTTCGCATTGCTATGCTCCCTGCCGAGGTAATCAATTGTGTGACCATCAGCTATGTGTTTATCAACTGCAGCAGCCGATAGGCAATCAGTTCTGCGCCCTATGAGTAATTCATTGTGCGATCACGGGGTAACCAATTGTGACAAATATGATTACAACCCGGCTTTAACTTAAGCCGCTTTATTTATAACCCTACAACCTTAATTTGTCAAAATAATAAACCGAAAAAGGTACCTGGTACCTTTTGCATTTTTTAGGTGCAATTACGAAAAAGGTACCTGGTACCATTTTTTATAACCAGTTCAGGTTAAAGAATTTACTTGTAATTGTATTACTGGTATTATATTTTGGATTAATTATTCAAGGTAAAAGGCTCTATGAACAAGAATAGATTATTAAGTCCAATTGTAACGTTGGAACGAAAAAAGCCAACACGTTTGGAAAGGTTTCTTTCCCGTGTCATGCTCTTTGGGGAAGATTGCATCAAGGTTCCTCTGTTCCGCTGCCAGCACTGTGGGGAGTGTATCCTGAGCCATACGGCTTTTATCTGTTCTCAGAGGTGTCCTAAACGATCACGGAATGGTCCTTGTGGAGGTACGGGTGAGAATGGTACTTGTGAGGTGTATCCTGAACGCAAATGCATCTGGTATTTGATCTATCGCCGCGCCAAGTTGTTAAATAGAATTTCTCTGTTGAAGAGGACCGAAAGTATTCACAATTGGAATTTAGAAAAAACGTCAGCTTGGCTTAATGTATTTAGAAAAAGGATAGAGCCTCCGGTAATTTTTCTGCGGAAGAGAGATCGAGATTGAAACTAAGAGAGAAAATCGAATCAGGACGATTTGTTGTGACAGCCGAATTGGGACCGCCCAAAAGCTGTAATGGCAGCGTCATTCGTAAGAAAACGGCTCATTTTCGTAAGGGGATATCCGCTGTCAATATCACAGATAATCAAACTGCCATTGTGAGACTTTCCAGCATCGCTTCTGCCAAGATTGTTCTGGAAGAAGGGCTCGAGCCTATTATTCAGTTAACGTGTCGGGATCGCAACCGAATAGCCATTCAGAGCGACCTGCTGGGAGCTGCAGCTCTGGATATCGAAAATGTACTGTGTCTCACAGGGGATTATCAAACATTTGGGAATCATCCAGAGGCAAAACCAGTTTTTGATCTCGATTCCGTGCAGCTTATCGCCACTGCAAGGATGATGAGTGATGGGTTTTTTCTCTCCGGCGAAAAGATGAAGACAGCCCCTGATTTCTTCATCGGAGGAGGAGCTAATCCTTTTGCAGATCCTTTGGATTTTAGGGTGCTGCGCCTGGCCAAGAAGATCCGAGCCGGTGCTCAGTTCATCCAGACACAACCCGTTTTTGATCTCGACCGTTTTAATGAATGGATGCACGGTGTCAGGGAACTTGGCCTGCACGAACAAACGACAATACTGGCCGGTGTCATGCCGGTCAAATCAGTCAAAGCTCTTCTTTATATGAAAGCAGATGTACCCGGGATGCGAATCCACGAGGATTATATCAGACGAATGGAGAGGGCCGAAGAACCGAAAGAAGAAGGTGTGCGAATCGCCGTTCAAATCATTCAGGAACTAAGAAAGATTGAGGGGGTAAAAGGGATTCATCTCATGCCTTTATTGTGGGAGAGTATTACACCTCGGATTTTGGAAGAATCCGGTTTGATGGAAAGAGAGTAATTATAGATTAAGAGGCAATGAGATATATTAGGACCATGTGATTACGTGGTAATTACGTGGCGAATACGTAGTGATTATATGGTAATGATATAGTAATTACGTGAATAAATCTTAAGGCAGGTAGATGGATAAAAGATCATTTCGACAGCGTATTGAAGGGGAGATCCTCATCCTGGATGGCGGCTATGGGACAATGCTTCAACCACATCTGCGACCAGGGACCTGTATTGATTTAGCCAACATCGAAAAACCTGATTTGGTGAGCAGAATGTATTCTGCCTATGCCGAATCAGGCGCTGACATTGTTTCGACGAATACGTTTGGTGCCAGCCGTGTCAAACTTCAAGAATACGGTTTAGGTGATAAAGTCAGAGAGATTAATTTTCAGGCGGCAAAATCTGCCAAGAAGGCTGTTGGTGATCATGTTTGGATAGCCGGATGCATCGGTCCTACAGGAAAACTTATAGAGCCATTAGGAAAACTAACGTTCGATGAGACATATGAAACCTTTCGAGAGCAGGCCACTGCCCTTGCTGAAGGCGGGGTAGATCTTTTCTTATTGGAAACGTTTTCTGATCTGAAAGAGATCAAGATAGTAGTGCTCGCACTAAAAGACACTGCTGATCTCCCTATTATGGCATCGATGACATTTGATGAGAGCTTCCTCAGTTTTACGGGGACGGATCCCATTAGTGCAGCGAATGTTCTTGTTTCACTTGGAGTGGATGCACTCGGGGTGAATTGTTCCACAGGGCCAGAACCAATGTTAGAAGTTATTGGAAGATATGCATTAGTTACAGACTGTCCACTTTTTGTCGAGCCTAACGCCGGTATTCCTAAGCTTGAAAAACAAAAGGCCGCATATCAAGTTACTCCTACAGAGATGGCTGATTTTGGAGAAAAGTTTGTACAAATCGGCGCCAATATTGTTGGTTCGTGTTGTGGCAGCACCCCTGAACATACGGAGGAACTTCGGAAGCGCTTGAAAGGAAAAAAGCCATTATCACGGAGAGTAAATCCTGTGCTCCGACTTTCGAGCCGCGTGCATACCGTAGAAATTGGATCGAGTTTGCCTTTTTGTGTCATTGGTGAGCGTATCAATCCAACGAACAGGAAAGATCTGGCAGCAGAGATACGAGGAGGGAAAATTTCTTATATCCAAAAAGAGGCACAAAAGCAGGCAGTGGAAGGGGCGTGTGTTCTGGATGTGAATGTAGGAATACCGAGTATCAATGAATCCGGAATGATGATGAAGGTCGTACGCGGTATCGAGAACGTTGTAAAGATTCCACTTTCCATTGATAGTATGAATTCTCAAGCCGTGGAGGCAGCTCTCCGGGAAAGTTCAGGAAAAGTTCTAATCAATTCGGTTAATGGTGATGAGAGAAGCCTGAAAGACATGATCCCGTTGGCCAAGCGTTTTGGGGCTGGCCTGCTTTGCCTTGCTGTTGGGAAGGATGGTATTCCTAAGACAGCGGAGGGAAGGCTGGCTGTATTAAAAGAGATTATCAAGACCGCCGAAGAGGCTGGGATTGCCCGGCAGAATCTTATCTGTGATTGTTTAACGCTTACTGTCTCGGCACAGCAGAAACGGGCCGAAGAGACACTAAAGGCGGTACGGATAGTTAAGGAAGAACTGGGCCTACCGACTGTTCTTGGGATTTCCAATATATCCTATGGTCTTCCAGAAAGAAGCCTTATCAATTCAACATTTCTTAGTATGGCTATGGCAGTTGGTTTGGATGCTGCTATCATGAATCCGGGTGATGCTCGAATGATGGAGACGGTACGGGCTTCATCAGTATTGACAGTGAGGGACAAGGATTCCAGAGAATTTATCGAGAGTTATATCAAGAAGAAACGAGCAAGAAAGATGGAGGGAGAGAGAGGGAGAGATGATTTGGCTATTGAGCAGGAGCAGGAGCGGGCTCGGGAGCAGCTGCCAAAAGAGCAAAGAGAGAGACAGGGTGAGGATCAGCTCCCCACAGATGAGAGGGAGACCCGCAAGCAGGTTCGTATTACAATAGAAGAAGACAAGAGCCGGGATCGGAATAGGTCGGAGCGAGAGAGTAATTGGGATCAGGGTAGTACTCTTGATCAGGATCGAGTTAGGTTAGGCCGGTTCCCAATAGAGGAAGATTGGGGGATAATGCAGGCCTTTATCTTGGGTAATCGAGATGAAATTGGTCCTTTGGTTGAGAAGATCCTGGCGTCTGGAAAATCAGCCTTGGAAATCAACAAACAGATGCTTATTCCGGCCATACAAGAGATAGGCAGGAAGTATGAACGGAAGGAGATCTATCTCCCTCAGATGATTCGTGCTGCAGAGACGATGCAGCAGGCCTTCCAGACACTGGAGCCCCATTTTGGCAGTTCTGAAACAACGGCTCAGGGGACGGTATTAATCTGCACAGTCAAGGGAGATGTGCATGATATCGGTAAGAATATTGTAGGCTTATTCCTCAAGAATCATGGGTTTCATGTAATCGATTTGGGGAAGGATGTGCCAGCGGAACGAATCGCCGAAAAGGCTCAGGAAACTAACGCCGATGTTGTGGGGCTATCGGCACTAATGACGACGACGATGCAGGAAATGCCCAATGTCATCGATACTTTACAGAAGGTTGGATCGAGCGCCAAGGTCATTGTAGGCGGAGCTGTAGTAACGAAAAACTACGCAAAGGACATCGGTGCTAGTGGGTATGCCAAGAATGGGGTTTCTGCTGTTGATATTGTAAAATCACTGGTTGTAAAGTGAAAAAAAAGGTACCAGGTACCTTTTTTGGAAGTTGTATTATTACGGGAATGGATGTAAACTATATTTCCCAAAAAGAGAGAAAAATGACTCAGATCGAAGAAGCAAGAAAAGGCAACATCACCGCAATCATGAAGAAGGTGGCTGAAGAAGAATGCCTCCCTGCCGGAGAAGTGCTCGAGTTGGTAGCAGAAGGCAAAGTTGTCATCCCTTCAAATCCTAACCACTCCCCTATCCATCACGTTGGCATCGGTAAAAAACTCAGGACAAAAGTCAATGTTAACATAGGAACCTCAATGGACTTTCCAGCGCTTGAAAACGAAGTCAAAAAAGCCGAAATTGCAGTGAAATACGAGGCAGATACTATCATGGACCTGAGTACAGGCGGCGACATAAAAAAGATCCGCAACTCAATACTCGATAAAGCACGCATTCCTCTGGGAACAGTACCTATCTATGAAGCTGCCATCAAAGCCATCGAACAGCGCGGCTCCATCGTGGATATAAAAGAGGATGACATCTTCAGAGTGATAGAGGATCAGGCCAAAGAGGGAGTAGATTTCATTACCGTCCACGCAGGCCTCACATCAAAAGCAATCGACAGGCTGAAGAATCAGGGACGTGTGGCGGATATCGTATCGCGGGGTGGGGCTTTCCACCTTGCATGGATGCTTCATAATCAGAAGGAAAATCCTTTATACGCAGAATTCGACCGTCTGCTCGAAATCGCCCGCAAATATGACGTGACTCTGAGTCTTGGGGACGCGCTGCGGCCAGGAGCTATTGCGGACTCCACTGACCGCCCTCAAATTGAGGAGCTGCTAACCCTGGGCGAACTCGTGAAGCGCGCCAGGGAGCAGAATGTACAAGTCATGGTGGAAGGGCCAGGTCATATACCGCTTGATGAGATTGCAATGAACATTAAAATTCAGAAACGTGTGTGTCAGGAAGCTCCATTCTATGTTCTGGGACCGCTTGTGACAGATATCGCACCTGGGTATGACCATATCGTCTCGGCTGTGGGCGGCGCAATTGCTGCTTCGGAAGGAGCGGATTTTCTCTGTTATGTGACTCCATCAGAACATTTAGGGCTTCCGTCGGTTGATGATGTTAGGGAAGGGCTCATTGCCTCGAGGATAGCTGCCCATGCTGCCGACATCGTAAAGGGTGTGAAAGGCGCAAGGGAGAAAGATTTGAAGCTTTCAGAAGCAAGGAAAAAGCTCGATTGGGATGCTCAGTTGGAGATTGTGCTTGACCCACACAAGTTTAAAGATATAAGGAAAAAAAGAAAATCAAAATCAGATGCCTGTTCCATGTGCGGTGACTTTTGTGCTTTGCGCATCGTAAGCGAATTTCTTAATTCTGAGGGAAAACTTGATGAGTGTGGCTTCTAGGGGGGAAGCTTAAAGAAAATCAGATTACTGCAGCTTCTATAGGAAGACTTAGGGGTAAATTGATGGCTACAGCTTCTCGAACAGAGCTTAGTGGAGGGAGTGTTGTCTGCACTTTCTAGGGGTAGGCTTCTCTTCGGGACCGCAGGCGTACCTCAATCTACGCTCAATTTAGGGACATCAACCCTGTTTGGAATCCAGCAAATCCATAAACTGGGACTTGACTGCCTCGAGATAGAATTTGTCAGGGGGTTGAAAATGGGGAGCGATACGGCAGGACAAATTAAGAAAGCGAGCCAAAAATACGGAGTGAGCCTGAGTGTACATGCGCCGTACTATATAAACCTGAATTCACCGGAGGAAGGAAAGCGAATTGCGAGCCAGGAGAGGATCATGCAGTCGGCAAGGCTGGCAGAGATGTGCGGTGCTAAAAATGTCGTGTTTCATCCGGGATATTATGGAAAGGGAAGCGCTGAAGAAGCATACGAGTGTGTCAGAAAGGAAATCAAGGAAGTTATTTCAATCCTGAGGCAGGACAGGAATCGGGTTGTGCTGAGACCCGAGACCATGGGTAAAAAGTCGCAGTTTGGCTCCCTTGAGGAAATCCTTTTTCTGTGCCGGGAGATAGACGGAATTCTACCATGTGTTGATTTTTCGCATATCCATACGAGAAGTGGAAAAGCAAACACTTATTTAGAATTTCACAGGATTTTAAAAAAGATAGAAAAGAAGCTTGGTAAGGAAGCACTGAAGAATATGCATATCCATGTGTCTGGAGCAATATATAGTGATAAAGGAGAAATAAAGCACATAAACCTGCAGGAGTCTGATTTTCGCTATGATGAATGGGTGCAGGTACTGAAGGATCTGGATGTTGAGGGTTCGGTCATATGTGAGAGCCCGGAGCAGGACAAGGACGCCCTTCTACTAAAAAATCTTTTCAGCGTAACTTCCTAAAAATGGTACCTGGTACCTTTCTTACAAAAAACCTTTTTCATAGCAAATGGTACCTGGTACCTTTTTTTAATTGGTACCTGGTACCTTTCTTGACATCTTCTTCTTCCATTCTGAATTTCCAAATGGAGAGTGCCGATTTATTCCCCGGCGAATTACTTCTAACTCCCTATCAGTAAGAGGTTGATCTACATATTCAGACCAGTTCGGAGGTAATTCAATGGGAATATTATCAAGAAAAGGATTATGGACTTTGCCAATTCTTTCTTGATGGCTTGACCATGACCAATTCTTTGCTGAAACAACAAGGTTGGCCCTAACTGGATTTCTCTCAACGTATCGCAAGATAACTAATAAATGATTATCTTCTTGAATTACAAAACTCTTGAATCTTCCCTGCCAAAGGTGGCCAGTCGTTTCATGAACCCGTTTATACTGAATGAAATGGCTCCTCATTAGGCAGTGCATCCATTTACTTAAAAGCACACCTTTATCAGGAGATAACACTATATGGAAATGGTTAGGCATCAAACAGTAAGCAAAAATCTTGATACCAAAATCCTTTTTTGATTTTCTTGTCAGATTTAAAAAAAGCTGAAAATCATTATATCTATAGAATATCTTTCTCTTATTGTTACCTCTATTTAAAACATGATAAATTAGTCCGTCATTAAAACATCTAGGTTTTCTTGGCATTAAAATGATAGCAAATGGTACCTGGTACCTTTTTTGGAAAAATGGCATATCTGAAAGAAAAGTACCAGGTACCAATTTTTATTGGGAAGTATCTTGAGTTCCTTGGGTCTCCTTGGCATTAGCTTTAGCATCAGCCTTGATATTGGCTTTTGCATCGGCTTTTGCATCGGCCCTGGCATCAGCTTTTCTTTTAATGGATCTTATTAAACCACCTATCATGGCCAAAATCCTGATCAACCTGTCCTCTAGGTCAAGAAAATCTCCTTCAGCTAAATATCCGAGGTCACGGGATATTATCAGTCTTGTTCTAAGTCCCGCTGAAGAAGTCTTTGCCATTTCAAGGAACTTTATAAATTCAGAATCTGCCCCCCTTTCCTTGCCTTCTGCTATATTTGAAACAACGGAAATTGCTGATTCTCTTAACTGATTTCTCATTGCAATGTCATCTTTTAAATTGCCGTCTGTTGAAACTCTATATATTTCCACTGCAAGTTCTTTTGCTTGCTGCCAGCATCCCAAATTTGTAAAATTATAAAAATCATTCATGTTCTCCCTCCTTTTCCGGGTATTTTTTTCCTCATTCAATAGACGAACGGCCTAAAAAATATTCTCACTTATATTTCAGTTGGCACAGAAAAAGAGAAAAAGGTACCTGGTACCTTTTTTTTAATTCAATCCTTGACATTCTTAATATTCTAGATTTAAGCTAAAGTATAAATACAATCTCATCGGTACGGTCTGCCAATACCATCTAGACCAAACAGACAATTTAGGACATTAAAACGGAGGTAGAAATGTCATCAAAAGGATATGTAGAAATTTCCGTTGAAGGGTGTAAAGGGTGCGGTCTATGTGTAATTCACTGTCCAACAGAATGTCTGGCGCTTAACACTTCTGACACAAACAGCTACGGCCTGCACTATGCCTATCTTGC
>Ga0315547_1001471_pt1 | contig 18604 bp, 17 predicted proteins | sample SalMarSW160240MG_2_FD_202542 | JGI IMG/M metagenome (GOLD analysis project Ga0315547, IMG submission 202542) | Salt marsh sediment microbial communities from the Plum Island Ecosystem LTER, Massachusetts, United States - Salt Marsh Sediment SW1601-240 ...
GAGGCCGCAGAGGTTGTCGCCTCGGGAATTCTCCGTGTGGTCAAGGAGAACCCGGGTAAGCCAGTTCTTGTTTGCACCCTCAGCAGAAGCTCTTCCTCTTGCTTTTGCTCATGAATCGAGGTTCCCTCTCGTTGCCAAGGTCGATGCTCCCGCGCTCTTCTTCCGCTCATATGGACTCTGCATCGCCTGGGAAGACTCGGACTCGATTTTCCGATGATCAGCGAGATTGATCTGAACCCATTCATTGCCGGCGAGCGGACAGCCGCGGTCGACATACTGATAAGACTGGAGAATTGAGTCATCTATACACTGAATGATCGGCAGTTGTTGTAGTTTTGTGACCATTGTGCACAGCTTTCTTTCGGAGATATCATCAGCACATGCATCACTTGATGACCAACCGCCGTACCCGGCGTGTCTCACTCACCACCTCTGTTAAGCGGAGAGCTGTAAGCAAGGAGAAAACGAGCCTTAATACTAGAGTCGGCAAGCCATGCCAGCAGGCGGGTGATGGTCACCAGCAACATGAAGGGACCCACTGCAATACCCAGGGGAATGAACTTCTCATATGGGTCTAAAGCATCGTCAATGAACTCCTCCACGGCATCTGGAAACTCCTCTCTAAACTCAGACACCATCCTTTCGCGTTCTTCTGCTGGTGCCCGAGCCTCAATCTGCTTTTCTACTTGCTCCATGATGATCCCTTTGTAGTACTCTGGCACCGAGAAACCTTCCTTTTCAATGTGTGCCGCGCACCCAAGATATAGGGATCCGCAGGCTGCCACGATCAAGGCTATCATCAGCGTGTCCTGACCTACCCTAAGCGACTCGGCTGAGAACTTGATCCTGTGGTCGAGCTCCCTGGATACCCTCCAGTCATAAGAGAACGCAGCCAGAACATACACTGCGACCACAATCGCGCTGACCATCGTCAACCGCCAGCCTGCTAGCATGACAAGCCCAGACGCAGCAAAGGCTGTTAACGCAATCCATACAGGTTGCACCAGCGCGGCAACGAGGCCGGCAGTCACCATCACTAGACACAGAGCCAGTAAAAACCACAAGAACAGGTACAACAGATCCCACGAAGGCAAGAGCATTAACTCGTAGGTGTGACCAAACTGTCCGCAAATGCTTCCGAAGAAATACGCGCTGCCCATTAGCAACGCAGCAAGAAATGCGGCCTTCAGCCTCTTGTTCATTCTCTCATCCTTGCCATGACCTCTTCCTTGGATAGGCCACAGTAAGACTCGCACATCCAACTGATCTCGGCGATCACCATGGCCATATCCTCTTGCGTTGACAATCCGCTAATACTATTCTCATAATAACATACTCTTACTAACGCACCAAGCCCACGAATTGACTTCCTTGTCACTTCTTGGTATTGTTGGGATTGTTAGGAAGGTTTCTGCGTACAAGAATGCTCAGCAGTGGTAGTTATATACCCCTGAAGCAGGACTAGGTGGTGTACATGGCTATCAAGAAACTCGAGACAGGCGTATTGGGGAAAGCATATGCTCCCTGACGAAAGCAGGCTATTAAGTTAAGTTTATGCTTGAAGGGAAGGGAGGTGATAGTAGCAGTTTCTAGTATATCAAGTTGCGTTGTCTGTGGTGTTTGCTCAAAGTTCATAAGGAGGTAGTTTTGAAGAGGATACTTGTTGTAGCTGTTTTGTTGATGTTGCTTGTTTCTATCTGTGTGGTCGGACAGCAAACCTTGCAAACCGTGCTGGCGCGAGGTAAGTTAATTGTGGGCGTCAACGCTGTTCTCCCGGGTTTTGGCGCCTTGGATACGGCCACTGGTGAATACACTGGATTTGATGTCGACTACGGTAGGGCAATCGCCGCCGCTATCGGCGTAGATACGGAATTTATTCCACTGACTGCAGGGGAACGCTTGACTGCCCTGCAAACAGGTCAGATCGATGTGTTGCTCCGCAACACTACTTGGACGCTTACTCGCGATTCCAAAGACCTGGGGCTAAATTTTTGCCCAACAACGTTCTACGATGGACAGGGATTCATCGTCCGTAAGGCTGATGACATCAACTCGATTGCTGATATGGACGGAGCCACAGTCTGTGTGACCTCGGGCACGACCACAGAGGGCAACCTGGCCGATGCATTTCGCCTGCACGGCTTGGCGCTAATTACGCAAGTATTTGCCGATACAGAAGCGTCTTTCGGCGCGTACGACGTTGCTGGTTGTGACTGCTACACTAGCGACAAATCTCAGCTGGCGTCACTGCGAACCACTGCCGCTATTCCGGGCGATCACATAATTCTCCCTGATACGATCTCTAAGGAGCCTTTGGGGCCGCTAGTCCGCCATGGCGATGATGAGTGGTTTGACATCGTCAAGTGGACTGTATTCGCTACGTTCTTCGCTGAGGAGTATGGTATTACGCAGGCCAACGCGGCTACGTTTGAAAGCGCCAACCCTGAGATCCGACGTTTCCTCGGACTTGAAGGCGGAATGGGTGCAAAGTTGGGCTTGGCCGAGGACTGGGCGGTAAACGTTATCTCAGCGGTCGGTAACTATGGCGAGATCTACGAGCGTCACCTGGGCCCCAATGGTCTTGACATCCCACGAGCCGGATCGCTTAACGCGCTTTGGACACAGGGTGGGCTGATTTACTGCCCCGCGTGGCGGTAAAGTCTTCAACCGATGAGTACAGCCTGTTTTTGAGCAGGCTGTGCTCTATTCTTTGTACACAGAAGAAGTAAGTATTGAGCAAGAAGGTCTCTTCCTCACATTCGGTTCCCTTTTGGCGCGATGTTCGGGTTTTGCGTGTAATAGGCCAGGTTGTATTCCTTGTGATTATTGCTGCTGGAATATGGTGGTTGCTCAATAATCTACGGGTCAACCTTAGGTCATGCGGTTTGAGAATTAGTTTCAATTTCCTCGGGAATACGGCTGGCTTTCCCATTTCGGAGGGCTTACGGTACGATCCGACTGATGTCAATGGGTACGCATTTTGGGTTGGCGTAGTCAATACAATCCGGATCTCTCTAATCGGAATCGCGTTGGCAACAATCATCGGAGCAATTGTCGGTATCGCCCGTCTCTCCAATAACTGGCTTGTGAAAAAGCTAGCCGGCCTGTACGTAGAGGTAGTACGTAACATCCCATTGCTTGTGCAACTGTTCTTCTGGTACTTTGCGGTGATGCTAACTGCACTACCAATGGTCAAGAACAGCATCGGGCTACCCGGATCAATCTACCTGACCCGTCGGGGGGTGTACTTGCCCTGGATTACACCTGCGGAGTCATTTGGCAGGTGGGCGTGGTACATCATCGGTGGCTTGGTTGTGGCAATAGCTGTCTACGTATTCCGGCGCATTCAGCTCAAACGCGCAGAACGCCCAGGCTTTCCCATTATATGGGCAGGAACGATACTCATCCTGACTTTGGGTGCGGGGTGGTTTCTCACCTCCGGCAACCCGTTGGCTCTGACCATTCCCGTCCTGAAGCGCTTCAACTTCGAAGGAGGGCTGTGGTTATCTACGTCATTCACGGCACTGTTGATTGGTCTATCGGTATACACTGGGGCATTCATCGCTGAGATCGTGCGTGCAGGGATTCTCGCAGTAAGCAAGGGACAAACCGAGGCAGCCAGGGCAGTGGGATTGAAAAAGCTACACGTTCTTCGCTTGGTAGTACTGCCCCAGGCGCTGCGAGTTATCATCCCGCCTTTGGCTAGTCAATACCTCAACTTAACCAAGAACTCCAGTCTGGCGATCCTCATCGGATATTACGATTTGATGAACGTGGGAACGACCATCTTCAACCAGACCGGTCGTGCCGTCGAGATGATCCTGTTGATCATGGCCAGCTACCTAACGATGAGTCTACTGACCAGCCTGTTAATGAACTACTACAATCGTCGCATGAAATTGGTGGAGCGCTGATCATGGACGAGAATCAACTAGCCGGTTACGCTGACAAGAACCAACTTCCACCTCCTAGCGAGAGGATTCCTGTTATACGGTGGCTGAAGCAAAACCTATTCAGTAGCTGGTTTAATGCGATACTCACTGTCGTATCAACGGTGCTCATCATGACGATCGTATTTGGACTCCTTAGGTGGGCCATGGGGGCACGGTGGGAGGTTATTCCCGCTAACCTGAAGCTGCTATTGGTCGGTACCTATCCCGTGGAACACCTGTGGCGTGTCTGGGCAACTGTTTATCTTATCGCTTTCCTGCTGGGGTTTAGCAGCGGAGCCCATGGTGGCTTGATGCGTCGGGTTTCCACCGTGGTTGCTTTAGTATCGGTTGTGTTGGCTATTCTTCCGTTTCCTTGGGGGACTCGAGGATGGCTCTTCGGCACAGCCATCGCTGCTGCCGTTGGTTTTGGTCTGGGGTATCTTGGCAAGGGTATCCGTTGGTGTAAACGCCTGGAAATCGTTTCCTGGGTCTTATCATTCCCCATTAGCCTCATCTTTCTCAATGGGGTGGGGGGAATACTTCCTGTCATTAAGGGAAGAACCACCTGGGGATTTATGCTCAACTTGATTGGTGCAGTGGTGGGGATCGGTCTTTCATTTCCTGTAGGCGTGCTATTGGCCCTCGGGCGGCGGAGCAAGCTGCCGGCCATTCGGCTGGTGTGTACCGCCTATATCGAAATCATCCGCGGTGTGCCGTTGATCAGCCTGCTCTTCATGGCTAGCATTATGCTACAGCTGCTTCTTCCCGCTAGCGTACGACCTGACCTGCTTATCCGTGCGATGATGACGATTACGGCCTTTTCGGCAGCGTATATGGCGGAGAATGTCCGTGGGGGACTACAAGCTATCCCACAGGGACAGTACGAAGCGGCCTACGCTGTAGGTCTCAACAGAGCGTTGACAACCATACTGATTATTCTACCACAGGCGTTGCGCATAGTAATTCCAGCGATCGTTGGGCAATTCATCGCCCTGTTTATGGACACGACTCTGTTTGGGTTCATAGCGATTCTTGAGCTTTTGAACATCACGCGGAGCATAATGGGTAACCTCGAATGGCGCGGAACCATATTCGAGCTATACATGTTTATCGGGGTTGTGTTTTGGATCTTGTGCTATTCAATGTCCTACGTCAGTCGCAGGATTGAAAAAACACTAGGCGTAGGAGAACGTTAAGAGGAGAGGAGACTTGTCTGTGATAAACAACGAAGGAATTATCATCTACCGCGATGTGCATAAATGGTACGGGGATTTTCACGCGCTTAGAGGGATCACCTTCACGATGCAGAAAGGAGAGGTGGTCGTGATTTGTGGACCCTCTGGCTCCGGAAAATCCACGTGCATCCGCACGATAAACCGCCTGGAAGAGCACCAACGGGGAGAGATCATCGTGGACGGTATGGAGCTAACAAACGATCTGCGCAACATAGAAGCTATCCGGCGTGAAGTTGGCATGGTCTTCCAGCAATTCAATCTATTTCCGCACCTTACCGTACTGCAGAATGTCTCTCTTGCGCCTTTTTGGGTGCTGAAGATGAAGAAGAGCAAGGCAGAAGAAGTCGCGCTGAAGCTCCTCGAGCGTGTCGGCATCCCTGAACAGGTACAAAAATACCCAGCACAGCTTTCTGGTGGTCAGCAACAACGGGTAGCCATCGCACGCGCATTGGCAATGAGCCCCAAGATCATGCTCTTTGACGAACCGACCTCGGCACTAGATCCAGAGATGATCAAAGAGGTGCTCGATGTGATGAAGAACTTGGCGCGTAGCGGCATGACGATGATCGTGGTCACCCACGAAATGGGCTTTGCGCGTGAAGTGGCAGACCGGATCGTCTTCTTCGATTATGGTCAGCTGGTCGAGCAGAATACTCCCGAGGAATTCTTCCACAACCCGAAGCACGATCGCACGAAGCTCTTCCTATCTCAGATTCTAGACTACTAGATAGTACGGTTCTGTTTCGTATGCATAACCTTCTTGGATTTGATGAGATGCAGGCGGTGTCTACGGCAAAGAAGTTGGCTTGAGAAAGGAGGTTCAATTGAAAGGTGTTTTTGGTCGGTACGCGGATGTTGATCTAACCAAAGGAATTATTAGAGCTTACGACGTTCCTAATGAGTGGTACCGAAAATACTTGGGTGGAAGAGGCATTGGGCTTAGGATCCTGCTCGAAGAACTGGAAGGAAAGGAAGATCCCTTAGGGCCCAATAACATCTTGATCTTTGCCACTGGTCCTTTGCAGGGGACAGGAATTGCAGGAGCAGGTCGACATGCTGTAATCACCAAATCTCCGAAGACCGGAAGTCTGAGTGACAGTTACGCTGGAGGCTTCTGGGCACATGAGCTTGCCACATCTGGGTACGATGGGATCATCATCCGAGGAAAGGCCGCCAAACCTGTATATTTGTCTCTTGCAAATGGTAAGGCAGAGATTCATGATGCAAGTCCCCTTTGGGGCCTCCAAACTGGCGAGACAGAAGAAATTCTCAAGAGACAATACAAGGGAGCACGAGTCTCGTCTATTGGCCCTGCAGGCGAAAACCTTGTTAAGTTCGCGTGCATAATGAATGACATGAGCAGAGCAGCAGGACGCCCTGGGTTCGGGGCCGTAATGGGAAGCAAGAATCTGAAAGCAATTGTAATAAAAGGCGGGCAAGCGAAACCCCTTCATGATGCAGAAATGTTGGCTGAGATACGCAACAAAATCGTTCAGGAACTGATGAGAAACTCTGGGATCCAGGAATTCGGGAAATGGGGATCTTCTGCAGCGGTTATGGGGTTAAACGAAGAAGGGATTCTTCCGACCAAGAATTTTCAAGAGGGCACATTCGATGATGCCGAAAAGATCGATGGCGCAGGTTCTCACTTCAAGGACATCCTAGTAGGACGTGATAATTGTACCGGATGTCCGATTCGCTGCAAGCGCCTTGTCAAAGGTGAATTCATGGGAAGGGCAATTGAAGAAAAATACGGTGGGCCAGAATACGAGACGATTGCTGCCCTTGGCTCGAACTGTCTAAATGCTGATGTGTCATCCATTAGTCTTGCCAACCAACTTTGCAATCAGTACGGCCTAGACACAATTAGCGCTGGCGTCACTATCGCTTTTGCTATGGAAGCAAGCGAGAAGGGCTTGATCAAAGAGAAGGTCAGGTGGGGAGATCCAGAAGTGGTAGTCGAGTTAGTCGAGAAGATTGCCTTCCGAAAAGGAATCGGAAATACCCTGGCAGAAGGGATCGATAAGGTTGCCACAGAGATCGGAGCGGACTTCGCGATGCACATTAAGGGGCAGGAGCTACCCATGCACGATCCACGAGGAAAGAAGGCTCTTGGCCTGAGTTATGCAACGACTCCGCGTGGTGCCCAGCATATGGAAGCATTACACGACGATGGAGCTGAGGGATTAGGCAAGTATGGAACCCCTGAAATCGGAGTATACGGCCCTATAGATCGTATGTCATGGGACAAGAAACCACGTTTCTGCAAAATACATCAAGATCTAGCTTCCTTTGCAAACTCTGTAATTGCATGCACTTACGTTGGTTTCGATGCTGCAATGTGCTTGGGCTATAATCCCTACCCTCATTTCCGTGAAGCTCTCTATGCAGGCACTGGACTGGAAATTGGAGTGCCAGAGATGCTGCTCATCGGTGAGCGAAACTTTAGCATGCTCAAATTGGCCGCAGCGCAACAGGGGTATACGCGAAACGATGATGGTCTACCAGCACGGCTGCAAGAGCCCCTTCCTCGGGGTAATAGTGCGCATGAGGCCATTCCAGAGGATGTTCTACAAGGTGCAATCGATGAATACTACAAGCTTCGAGGATGGGATAACTATGGTCCTACAGATGAGAAACTGGCCCAGTTAGACATGCGCAACTTCATTGGGTTCATTGAGCGAGGGGACTGATGAGTAGGATCAAGATCAACTCTGAGCGGGTTCAGGTGCTTAGAAGAAGAAGCTCCTCACTCTCGCTGTAGTCTTCTGTCGGTTCGTTGCTGTAGCTCTTTTCAAAGACGGACTTTCGCACGCTGTTTCTTTAATTGCAAAGCATGGTTCAACTCTTTTCTCGTGTTGCGCTTGACAAGCGTCAATCTTTGTGCTATGGTAGTTTCAATAATCGCTAATCGGAGTTGCGTTTTTCGCTATGGCAGACGCGAAGATCTTAGAGAAAGGGCTTAAAGTCGTCGACGAGTTAGCTCAGAGTGCGGAAGGGATGACAGCAGTCGAGCTAGCTAGTAGCATCGGGGTCCACAAAACGAGTGTCTATCGATACCTCAATACACTTCTTAATGCAGGCTATATCCAGAGCAACGGGGATAGTCGCTACCACCTTGGGAATAAGATTCTTGAGTTAGGTAGTCAGTTGCTGCGTCGAATGCCGCTGCGTGAGACCGCCCATCCATTTCTTGTTAAACTAAGCGCTGATACCCAGAAGACCGTGCACCTGTGCGTCTTGGATGGCCACGACGTCATCTACATCGACAAGGTGGAAAGCCAAAAAACTCTTCCCATGTTATCTCGGATCGGAAGTCGTGCTCCGGCCTATTGTACAGGTGTAGGAAAAGCGCTTCTGAGTGGTTTCCCAACGGATCAGGTGGCCTCCTTACTGCGAGAATTTCCCTTGACTCAAAGGACGCCGGAAACCATCACCAACCCAATTCGTTTGCTGGAGGAGATTGAGACAACCGCCAAACGTGGGTACGCAATCGACAATTGTGAGCATGAAGAGGGAATCAAGTGTTTTGCAGCTCCGATCAAAGGATATGGTGGGGATTACGTGGGAGCAGCCAGTTTAACAGGGCTGAAACGCGCATTTAAGGGATCAGAAAAGTCCGAGAAGATGATCGCCGCAATTACAAAAACGGCAACAGAGATATCGCGGGCATTGGGGTATATTGAGGAATGACCTCCCAATGGGAAGATAAGGCATGGCTGAGACTACAATGTGGTTTAATCTACTGAATTCTATATCTTTAGCAAGCAAAACAGATTTTGGTACTCCAATTCATAAGAAAAGGAGCGCTGGAAGATGAGTATTGGCACCTCTATTGCTTCTGAAGCAGTTTTGAACGTAGAAGATGTTTGGAAAAGTTTTGGCAAAGTACAGGCTCTAAAAGACGTAAGTCTCGAAATGTACAACGGTGATGTCCTTGCCCTATTGGGAGATAATGGGGCCGGAAAGTCAACGCTCATAAAGATCATTGCCGGCAATTACCATGCGGACAAGGGAATGATCTATCTCAATGGTAAACGGGTTGTTTTCAGCAACCCTGCTGAGGCCCGTCATGCTGGCGTAGAAACCGTCTACCAGCAGAGCCCCGTGTGTGAGCAAGCAAGTGTGACAGCGAACTTTTTCATCGGCCGTGAATTGTGTGTTAACATACCTGGGGCCCAGTTATTAAGGAAAGGGGTGATGCAAAGGGAAACAGAGGAAGTACTGAACACCCTTGGTGTTCAAGTGCCATCGGTAAGGGACAGAATAGGCCTTCTTTCCGGTGGCGAACGTCAAGCGGTTATTCTGGGTCGCTTCCTCCATTGGGGAGGGAAAGTCGCCCTGCTTGACGAGCCATTTGCTGCGCTGGGAGTGGGCGAGTCCAGGAAAGCGATAAAGCTTGTCCAGCAGATAAGCGAGCGAACAGGAGTCCCGATGATCGTGATCACGCACAATGTCGAATACGCTTTTAAAGTTGCGAGTAGGTTTGTCGTATTGCGCCATGGCGAGGTGGTTGGCGCGGGAAAGACCAATGAGGTTACGGTGGATGATGTAGTATCCATGATAACAGGAGCGATTCACGTACGTGGTGCAAACTCGGAACTCGCGATTGAGAAAGAAATGAACTAGGCGGGAAAGGAGGTGATAAGTATTGAGCAGATTCATGATTTCGTAGCTGGTGAGCCGACGCGTTATAGGATTTAGGCCGCTAGCAGGGTTGAATTGTTCTACTCTAGTAAGGAGGTCAAAGTGAGAGGCAGATGGGTAGTGTTAGTAGTTTTACTTATTGGATTAGTAGGAATGGCGGGCTTTGGTCAGGAGAAGGGAACAGTATATTACTTGGCACCGAATCAGTTCGATGAGATGCAGACGACAGCGGCTGCCGCAATAGAACAGTTCGTCGAAGAAGCTGGCTACAAATGCATAGTAGTAGTCGCTGGTAACGAAGACGTCGCGCTGCAAATCAACCAACTGGAAGATGCCATGACCCAAGATCCCGTTGCGATCATTGTGGCGGCGTGCAATGCCGAAGCCATAGCGCCAAGTCTGGGGATGGCACGAGCGGAGGGTATTCCCATAATCGTCTATGACAGGGTGGTGAGCGGAACCTACATAGACTTCACCTCAGTCGCTGGATGCAAGAAGATAGGGATACTGGCTGCTCACGAGATCGTGCGTCTTCTCACGGAGAAGTACGACGGGCCACGCGGTACGGTCCTTGACATCATGGGTGATCCTGGAGACATGTATACCGTACTCATCGAGGAAGGTCTTCAGGAAGTCATGGCTGACTATCCTGAAATAGACATAACCACGAAAGTTAACTACGGATGGGAGGCCACGACGGGAGCCAACATTGCCGAAGACTGGCTAGTCGTTCACCCCGATACAGACCTGGTCTTCCCCCACGCCGATCACATGGCAGCAGCAAACACCGCAAGATTTGAGATGCTCGGCTACAAACCAGGTGACATCTTACACGTTTCGACCGGCGGCTTCCCCATGGGGCTGGAACTTATACGTGAAGGTTGGTTGCAGTCCACCATCAACTACCCCGTTGTTGCCCTAGCGCGCGGAGCGGCGATCTTCCTCGATCAAATTATTGATCGCCGATGCCTAAAGCCCGGTACGTACAACGTGGGAGGGCTGGAATCCGTTCTGCTGTACCAAGACTACGGACCAGAACTGCAACTCCCCCCCAACGCGGTCACCATCGAGAACGTTGATGATCCCAGTCTGTGGGGGAACCAGAGGAAGTAAGTCTGTGCGGTGAGGTAAATAGGCCGGTGCGGATTACAGAAGGCTAATCCTGGTCTTGCACCGGCCTTCCTTTGTTTAACTTGCTTGCCCTGCTGACCTATGCATACAAAAACTGGTAGCTGGGGGGAAAGTGTAAGACGTTACAGCTCTCAGAGAAGAGAAAGGAGAATATAGTGATGCAACTTGAGAGAAAAGCTATTCTTCGCTGGGTACTGGATCACTTAGTCTGGGTCCTCCTATTCGTAGTCACGTTATTTCTCTCCTTTACTATAAAAGGTTTTGCGCAGTGGGGCATCTACAGGAACATTCTCTATCACTCTGTGTTTGTTGGCATTTTGGCCATCGGCGAAGCTCTTGTCATCACTACCAGAGAGATGGACCTATCCGTGGAATCCGTTGCTGGATTGGCCGCTATCATGACCGCGTGGCTGACCGGCACAGGCCTCGATGCCTCTGGTATTCTCTTGAATGGTTATCTGACACTGATCACTGTGCTTGCAATGGGGGCAGTGATAGGACTGTTTAATGCCACCCTAATAGTAAAACTTAAAATAAGTTCATTTATTGTTACATTAGCAGGCTATCTCATATTTCGGGCACTTGGCCTTGTTGTGACAAGTGGACACGGCGTTATCCGGCTTCTTCCGGAAGTCATCGCAGTTGCTCGAATTAAGATCTTCGACCTGCCTTTAATGGTGCTGGTGATGATCTTCGTGTATGCCATCTTTTACGTGTTCTTGACGCGGACTCGGTTTGGGCAACACATCTATTTAGTTGGCGACAATCGAGAAGCTGCCTTCAATGCGGGTATCCGCGTGGATAGAGTATTGTTTGGTGTGTTCATGTTCAGCGGTATGCTCGCCGGATTGACAGGTTGGCTCTTGGCTGCAAGAACTAATGGAGCCGCACCCAGTATCGGGATGGGCATGCTGTTTGAGGCTTTTGCTGCAGTAGTGATTGGGGGTGTCAGCCTTCGGGGTGGTGTTGGAAACCTATTAGGTGTTCTAGCCGGTGCGATATTGCTAAGCGCTATTGCAACAGCAGTATCTATTCTCGGCATGCCTCCATTTTACATGAACGTTATTAGGGGTGGATTTATTCTTATAGCAGTGCTGCTCGATGCAATTGTTCAACGGATCCGTCCATACCTGCTATAGCTATAGGAGACATCCGTATGAACAATCTAAAGAATACTTAGCCAAATTACAGGAGGAGGAACAAGTGAAGGGCGTATTTGGGCGATATGTTGATGCAGATCTCAGCACCGGCAAGATTCGCGATTACGAGATTCCACTCACCTGGTACCAGAAGTACCTCGGTGGGCGGGGAATTGGCCTCAGAATCCTTCTAGAAGAAATGAATGGGGATGAAGACCCTCTTGAAGAGGATAACATCATCGTTTTCTCCGTGGGACCCCTCCAGGGCACCGGCGTTGCCGGAGCTGGACGTTATGCCGTGATCTCCAAATCGCCAAAAACCGGCAGCTTGAACGACACGTATGCGGGCGGATTCTTCGGTCACGAGCTGGGAACTAGTGGCTACGACGGCATCATCATCCGGGGGAAAGCCTCCAAACCCGTCTATCTCTCCCTTGTGGACGGAAAGCCCGAGCTGCACTATGCTCATTCTCTGTGGGGACAGCAGGTGGTCGACACGGAAAACGCGCTCAAAGAAAAGCATCCCGGAGTACGAGTTGCTTCCATCGGCCCTGCTGGAGAAAACCTGGTGAAATTTGCGTGTATTATCAGTGATCGCAACCGAGCAGCCGCGCGACCCGGATTTGGGGCCGTCATGGGTAGTAAGAACCTCAAGGCAATTGCGGTTCGCGGCGGAATCCAAAAGTCGCTCCATGATGCGCAGATGCTTGCTGAGGTGAGAAAGCGTCTCGTTCAGGAACTCACCGCTAATGCAGACATAGTAGCATTCGGAAAGGGCGGGACTGCCTCCTGCGTGCATGTCTTTAATGACGAAGGCTTGCTCCCGACCAAGAACTTCCAAGAAGGGGTTTTTAACGGCATTGCCGCGATTGATGCTGGAACAAGCGCGGACTTCAAGAAGCTCCTGGTGGGAAATGACAACTGTACTGGTTGCCCGGTTCGATGCAAACTGAAAGTCGACGGCGAGTTCAAGGGACAAGCAATCAAAGCTGCGTACGGCGCACCGGAATACGAGACCCTGGCTGCTTTGGGCTCCAACTGTATGAACGACGATATTGCAGCTATTTGCTATGCTAACCAACTGTGCAACGCATACGGGCTAGACACGATAAGCACCGGTGTTACAATCAGTTTCCTCATGGAGGCCAGCGAGAAAAACTTGATCGACGAGAAGATCAAGTGGGGAGACGCTGAAGCCGTGGTGCGTTTGATTGAACAGATCGCTCGCCGTGAAGGCATCGGCGACTTACTGGCAAGAGGAGTCGACTACGTTGCCAAAGAGCTCGGCGCAGATTTCGCCATGCACATCAAGGGACAGGAACTCGCCATGCACGATCCCAGGGGCAAACGGGCTCTTGGCATCAGTTATGCAACCACACCCCGTGGAGCCAATCACATGGAAGCGCTTCAGGACGATGGCGCTGAAAACCTGGGGAAATACGGCACACCCGAAATTGGTGTTTACGGACCCATCGATCGCCTCTCTTGGAAAGACAAAAGTCGCTACTGCAAGAAGTTCACCGATCTGGGTTCCTTCTCCAATTCGGCGATTGTATGCACCTACATTGGGTGGGATGGTGTACTCCTGATGGACTACAACCCGTATCCAAAGATACGGGAAGTCCTTTATGCCAGCACCGGCTTAGAAATCGGAGTCTGCGAAATGCTCCTCATCGGCGAGAGAACATTCAACCTCCTGAAGCTTGCTGCTGCACAGCAGGGCTACACACGAGAGGACGACAAATTGCCAGAGCGTTTCCAAGAGCCCCTGCCCAGAGGTATGAGCAGAGGAGAGGTTGTCTGCGAAGAGCTGCTTCAAGAGGCTATCGACGATTACTACGAACTGCGAGGGTGGGATCGCTTAGGTCCAACGGATCAGAAGTTATCCGAGCTTGACATGACAGAATTCGTCGGGTTCATCGACCGGAAAGCCTGAAATTCTCTGTCGTAGAGATCCGAAGTAAATATGTCCATAGGGAAGGAAATGGATTCGACGGTAACAAGCGATACGCAGAGGGGTACATTGCTGCCCGCGGAGGGATCGCATTCTGTGCTACAATGATTCTTGCAGACAAGTGATTTGCGTGGGCAACACGCACTATATGCTGGAAAGGGAACAGGTACCCACGGTTTTCGAGAAACGGTGGCTGGGCATAGGCATCCCTCTGATAACTGAATTACACCATCGCCCTAGAAAGGGCAAGAGATGATACGGACGAAGATACTGGGCATTCATGTACTCTCAAACAAGGCGTTTGCGCCATACGGTCGCATTCTGGTTCCCACGAGCGAAGAGTCGCCAGAGACATCTGTCCCTGATGCTTTCGACTTCTACATTGTCTACAGGGCGTTTTCCGGTGGATGGCAACTTGGATATCTCACCGTAGAAACCAAGGAGATAGACCGTTTGGAATGTCATTCAACCACACCGGAAGCCTTCGTCCCCTTGCCGCTACGTGGAGAAGCTGTGCTTGTCGTTTCCACCGATCCGAACCAAGAGAACAGCCTACACGCGTTTCGTCTCACCAAGCCGGTGGTGCTCAACGCGGGGGTCTGGCACAACGTGATCCATCTGGTCGACGGGCCTGCTATTCTGATTATCGAGAACCCAGATGTCACCGACTCATATCACGAACTGCCGTACATCGTCCGATGCAACGAGAAATGAGGTGATGCCTATGAAAGCGCTGGTCTACGAAGGACCAAGTAAGGTCACGCTAAGAGACATGCCTAAACCAAAGGCCGGCAGGGGACAGGTACTCATAGAGACCAAAGCGGTCGGGATCTGTGGAAGTGACCTCGGTATCTACAAGGGTGAGTTTCCAAACATCAATCCCCCTTTGATCATCGGCCACGAAGGAGGAGGCATCGTCCGCGATGTGGGCCACGGTGTAACGACCCTAAAAGAAGGTGATCGGGTTGCCGTGTCACCGATCCTTTACTGTGGACGTTGTGAGTTCTGTCACCAAGGGCGGTACAGCCTTTGTGATGACCTACAAACAATGGGCATGATCGGTGCCCACGGCGAATACGCCGAGTACTTCGCTGCGCGAGAGCAAAACTGTCACGTGCTCCCGGATAGCCTCCCTTGGACCACTGCGGGCTTGATTGACACCCTGGCCGGGCCGATACTCGCAATGAGCAGGATGGACGTTCCATTAGGCGGTTCGGTTGCCATCTTTGGGCCTGGACCGGCCGGTTTGTTCTTTTCCAGGTTGTCAAAGTTGAGCGGCGCATCCGAGGTCTATTTGGTGGGAACCCGTGAAGAGCGATTGAAGCACGGACCAACCTACGGTGCAGACGTCACGATCAACGTGCACAAAGAGAATACCACACAGAAAATCAGGGAGCTGACCCGCGGAAGAGGGGTGGATCGGGTCATAGAAGCGGCAGGGTCCGAACAGGCATTGAGCGACGCGGTTGCGGTTCTGCGAAAGGGAGGATTGATCCTTCTCTACGGCGTGTACGATACAGCCCCACTCCCAGTGTTGATGCAGCGTTTTGTCCTTGACGAGTTGAGCTGTTTTGGAATTGCCGACAACACCGCAGGGTATCCCTTGGCGATCAAACTCCTAAGCAACGGGACAGTCCTCGTTGACCCCATTCTGACACACAAACTGACCCTAGAAGAGCTTCCGCAAGCGTTTTCGAGCGGACTGATCGAGAAGCGACTCGAAGGGTATATAAAAGGGGTGGTGGTGTTCGAATGACTCAACCACTGTACCACCAAATCGTGCAGAAGAATGTACCACAAGGGAAACTTGGTCTTTGGCCTCTTGGCGGTGGCTCGATCGCGGTGAGATCCCGGAAAATCCTCGCGTTTGTCGACCCTTTTCTCTCCAACTGGTCATCAGAGGACTGGGTTCGCCGGTTCCCTCCCGTTTTCGCTCCCCAAGCTGTTGACACCTGTAACCTAATTCTTCTGACGCATGAACACGATGATCACTGTGACCCAGCTACGATCCGTCCGATACTGCAAAACTGCGCTCCACTTCTGGTAGGTCCTTTAGCGGCTGTCAAGCGATTAGATACAGCCGGGGTGTTCAACGGTCTTTCGGCCGAGGTCCGTACAGTTGGGCCCGGGGAACAACTTCAGGTTGGCGATTTGAAGATTCAAAGTATTGTAACTCACGATCCGCTTTCGCAGGGAGCAGTCGGCTATTTAGTGCAGTCAGGAAACACGTCGGTTCTTTTTCTGGGCGATTCGCTGTTTGTGGACACCCTTTTAGAGGAGCTTTCAAACCGTCATAGGGTCGATCTCTTTGTTGTGGCACTGGGCGCAAATCCACCAGAAGACACTTATTACTTCTCCATTGATGACGTAGCCTCGGCGGCCAGAATCGTCCATCCGACCTACGTCTTACCCATCCATTGGGACTTGTGGACAAAAACATTCATTGATCCTAAAACACATCTGCGGAATATGCCAGATAACGTCATCCTAGTACAACGCGGCGAATTCCTCTTCCTTCCACTGGACAGCAAAACGAACACACGTCAGTAGTAAAAGGAGAGAAACTTAATGATGAAACAGAACCGAATCGTACTTCGTTGTAGCGGATGTGGGAAAGAGTACCCTTTTGGCACCTATTCGTGTGAGAACCACGATGGTGTACTCCTTGCCCAATACGACTTGGACAAAGCCCGATCTGTGTCAGAAATAGAGACTCCGTCCCAACAAGGTATCTGGCGGTTTTCCGAAGTGCTTCCAAACGTCGCAGATCCCATCTCATTAGCCGAAGGAGGAACACCATGCCTCCGTAGCATCAACCTTGGCCCACGACTGGGGCTTACCCTCTACATCAAGGACGAAGGGCGGAATCCAACTGGCTCCTTTAAGGATCGGGCTGCTACGCTGCTTATTTCAACGGAAAGGGCCCTCGGACATTCTAGTTGCGCCACTGCCTCCAGTGGAAACGCCGCTGGGGCGCTGGCCCTCTACGCACGCCTAGGCGGAATGCACCTCCATGTTTTCATGTACCAACCAACAAGAGAGAAGTTGCTTCACACTAGCAGTTTCAGCCCAAGCATCTACTTAATTGATACGCCAGTGGAATCTGATGTACACCGGTTAACTGAAGAAGCCTGTGCGCAATTTGGTTGGGCTTCGTTGACAACGATGTCCTCCGCCAATCCGTTCAATATAGAGGGGTACAAAACCATTTCCTACGAAATTGTCCGGGATGTCGGGCTTCCGGATATCGTCGTTTTGCCGATTGGTTCCGGAACGCTGGGGTTAGGCGTTTGGAAAGGCTTCAAGGAATTGTACGAAATGGGCATCACTGGAGCACTACCCCGTTTGGTCGGCGTTCAGCCGGAGAACGTCGCACCAATCGTTGAAGCCTATGAACGCGGCGAAACGGATGTTCATCCTGTAACGCCTAAGAAAACCGTCGCTACAGGAACCGTTGTCGACAATCCTGGAATCGCCGGAAGTGTCACACTCAAGGCCGTGCGAGAAAGTGGGGGATGGATGATTGGCGTGTCTGAAGACAAGATCTTGGAAGCGTGGTCTCTTCTGCCTACAGAGGAGGGTGTATTCGCCGAACCAACAGGCGCCTTGAGTGTGGCAGGAATGATGCTTGCCCGTGAGTATGGGAAGATCAAGGCAGGAGAAACAGTCGTCTGTCTCAATAGTGCGAGCGGCTTCAAGGACCTTAGTGTTTTTGAGGCGAAAGCATCAGACTCGACACAGGTATTCCACTTGCTACCTAACCTTGAAGCTATTGCGAAAATTAGGGAAGCGAACAACGGGGATTAAGAATGCTCATATCTAGACTATTAAAAAACAGAATGCTGAATTATAGCGAGCGAAGTCTACCTCCCTTCACTGTTGCGCGAGATGTATCAACTCTTCCGAGCTCTCGGAAGCCCGCGCGTTCTCGACGGACCTCTTCTTACTGCCCGTATGGCTCAGGCAGAGGATTGTTCTCCGTGCATGTAGGGAAGACGTGTCAAATTGGAGGTGTCATGATGGATTCTTCTTCACGCGTTGATGTAGGGTTGAAGGAATTGGGATTGGAACTTGTTCCGGTTGCCAAACCGGTGGCGGAGTACGTGCTGGCCAAGCAGCTGGGAGATCTCGTTTACGTTTCAGGACAAGGTCCAATCAAAGGTGGTAAGCCGGTTTATGTCGGGCAGGCAAGAGGAGCTATAACTGCCAAAGAGGGATATGATGCAGGTCAGATCTGCATCTTGAACGAGCTGGCCGCTGTGAAGGAGGCTGAGATGATTGTCTGTGTCGCACCTGACCTAATTGGGAGAGAATAATGGCCGATAAGAATAAGGCCATGGGACAGCTTATCACTAGTGGTGCATTGGGCATCATTAGGGTCAACCAGGCGGAGGGTCTTGTTCGCATCGCGAGAGCTTTGCAACAGGGTGAGCTCAACTGTATCGAGATCACGATGACTACACCAGGGGCACTGCGGGCAATCGAGGAAACATCTGAAGAATTAACCGGTATCATTATAGGAGCCGGTACAGTGCTTGATGCAACTACGGCTCGCCAAGCAATTCT
>Ga0315547_1001475_pt1 | contig 18544 bp, 22 predicted proteins | sample SalMarSW160240MG_2_FD_202542 | JGI IMG/M metagenome (GOLD analysis project Ga0315547, IMG submission 202542) | Salt marsh sediment microbial communities from the Plum Island Ecosystem LTER, Massachusetts, United States - Salt Marsh Sediment SW1601-240 ...
GTACACTCGGACCCTGCGCGGTCTTTAGACCCCGTGCGCACATCTAAGCACACCTCACAGAAGACGGGAGATCCCATGGTTGGCCATGGTGGATGGCACCCTGGTCCGCACCATGAATCCTAAGGGGTCGTGGGGTCGCGTCTTGCAAATGAACACCGCACTTAATCCCGACAACGTATACCACATATACCATGATTCCTCAAACAGCAGGCTGCAATAGAGAGTGTGTCCCTCAAATTCCAGGATGACGATTGCCAGGGCGTGAAAACGGGCACCCTGAATGGCAAGACGCTTCCAGACAACTTCATCCCGGCGAACAAGCTCAGCAGGAATAACCGGGTTAAGATCCTCCTAGGGTTGAGGTGGTGTCCGTTCATCCTAAGCGCGGAGGTGCTCAAGCCGCCGACCACCGACTCCATAAGGAGATCATTGAGCGAGCTCATTCGCATGGTGCAACTGCAGGAGCCTCTGCAACCTGAGCGCGCGAGTGGAGTTGAAGCAATACGCAAAGGCGAACCCCCCACTTACTGGTTATGTCGCTTGTCTGCTGTTATCCTGTTCTCCTGGGGTGAGACGATGAATGATGTTGAGAATGTTCAAGAAGCGTTGGAGAGCTTACGAGGCTAGCGAAAAGTACATCTCGACCTTGCAAAGTACGTACTTGGCGCAAGTGAAGAATCTCTATTCCCCTTGGACTTCTTGATGATTGCAGCATTCAACCGTTCGCTTTGCCTGCTAAGAGGGTTTTGCGATCTAATTGAGAGGCACAACTTCCTTTCCGCTGCTCCGTTGCTTCGCCTACAGCTTGACAACTGCCTGCGTATCCTGGGAGCTTCACTAGCAGAGAACCCAAACGATTTCGTCCTGAAGATGATACGTGGAACACAAATCAGCAAACTAGAGGATCAATCAGGTAAACGCATGACAGACAGATACCTGGTCAGCAAGCTGGACGAGAAGTACCCTGGCATGCCGAAGGTTTATGCCAGTCTATCAGGATACGTCCATCTCTCAGATCGGCACATTTTTCACGCACTCCAACTGTCGCCTGGAGAGCAGGGTAAATTCAGCGCTAGAATCACTTGAGAGGACAATTACGTCTCAGATGACGACTACATGGAGATCATAGAATCCTTCCAGGAGATTACCAAGATTCTCTTGGACTTCATTCATAGCTGGGGTTTCGTCAAGGCGAATCCTAAAGACCGTCGTGCTAATAAGTGGCGCAATACTACGTTGTAGTCGAACCCGCTGAGAGTGCTAGTGATACTTTGGGTGTCCGTTGAGAACCCGCCCTTGAACTATGCAATGGGCGGGGAGGGTTTTGAAGACTGCTCTCTCAATTGTTTAATGAGATCGCAAATATCGAGGATCTGGAGGCTAATCGGGTACTTACTGCGGTGTACTGCTTTCTACTCCGAGATTGCAGGTGCCTTACACAACTAGCCCGTTCTCCCAGCTTCTAGTGTTGGATTACAAGATTTAGCTCCAGAGATGTCGTATAACATAGTGTTCGTTCCTTGTCTGCGATTCCTCCCCGATTCTGCCCGCGCTGTTTCTGACTGAAGCATATGCTCCTTGCCCGCAAGTTGTAGACAAAATGCATACGATCGTATACAATTCGTATACGGTGATGAATCATGCTAGCTAAGCTTTTCGGGTCTGATGCGCGTGTAAAGGTGCTTTCACTCTTCATGCTGAACGCAGGGAATGAGTACTATTTACGAGAAATCGCCCAAGAGACTGGGCTGGCAATCCGCTCTGTACAGCGAACAGTAGAAGACCTCACGGAGATCAGAATACTACAACGGGAGAAGCGGGGAAACTCCGTCTACTTCCGGCTGCGCGATGACGTTCCCATTCTTTCTGAACTCAAGGCAATCTTCCTTAAGACAGTAGGTCTCGGAGCGCTCCTTCGGCAGATGCTGGCGGAGCAAAAAGGGATCGAAATTGCGTTCGTCTATGGATCGGTCGCCAAGGGAGAGGAGGAGGCGTCAAGTGACATCGACGTTGCCATCATCGGAGACCTCTCCTCGCGGCAGCTCACTTCTGAGCTGGTCAAGCTAGAACGTGAGCTTGGACGGGAGATCAATGCGACTGTGTTCACACCGATCGAGTGGCATTCCCGTAAGGAAAAGCGAGATCACTTTGTGCGGACCCTGATACAGGAGCCGAAGATCTTTCTCATCGGCGATAACGCTGATTTGCAGGCCCTGAGTGAAAGGTAAGCGAGTACGGCGCCAGGCGACATCCGCCGATGAGATCCGCGCGCTCTTTCGGGTGGTCGAGCGCGATCTGGAACAGGCGGAAGTTCCTGGCCTCTATCCCGACGGCAAATACACGTTCGTCTACAACGCAGCTCTCCAGCTTGCTACCATTGTCCTCCGCCTGAAGGGACTTCGAGTTGGGGCACCCGGTCACCACCGTGAGACGTTCCATGTTGTGGAGCCGCTCGTACCGGAGCAAATGCAGTCGATTGTGGCAGAGTTCGAGCACGCGCGGCGCAAGAGGAACACAGTAATGTACGACCAAGCCGGGACGATCAGTGAGCATGAAGTGAACGACCTGCGTCAGGCTGTCAAGGAGTTCGCAACCTGGGTCCGTGTCAAAGCTTCCACCTCCCTTGCTGATCACGACGACGAATGAGGTATCACTGAGAAGATTCGAAGATCAGAGGAAAAAGGCCAGGGCTACACTCTTCTGGTAAGAGTTCATGGAGTTCGTTGGGTTCATAGACTTTGTTGAGTTTGTTGGGAGAAGTAGTTAACTAGGGAAATAGCTAATTGGTTGATTGGGAGGAGATCAAAGCTGAAAGCTGTTTGCTATCCCGGAAGTAGTTGAGTAAGGAATCGCGAGCTGATTGCTGAGCGCTGATTGCTGGCGGTTGCTTATCCTGAACACTGATACCTAATACCTAATACCTGCTTCTAACTTGATTCCTCAAGCAGCAGCCTGAGATAAGCTCGATGTCTTTCGAATTCACGCAAGATGTGCACTATTCCTGTCTGCCGTTGGCATGGGTAAGCCAACAGGTACGCTGGATGAAGAAGATAACGAGGGCGGCAGTTCGAGCGGAGCAGTACCTTTACAGGTCTGTGGGGATCTCATGACCCACACCCCTGTCTGCGTGCGACGCACAGGCGGGCCCCTTAAGTAGATACGCTGGTTCACAAAAGCTTAGCCGTCATCAGCAAGATACGATGGTAGACCCCATTAGCGCGCTTTCTGATGAATCGATCATGAAGAGTCACAACAACCTCCTTTGGCTAGGGAGATCATGGTCACTTGTTGCCTTAAAGCGTCGCGATACTCTGCTCTCAAGGCCCGTGTCTCTCTAGCCTTTGCTGCCCGAGTAGCGGAGGTAAAGAGAGAGGTCGATCAGGACCATCAGCAGGTTTAACACGTAGAGAAAGATCACCCAGTTGGGGTTGTTGACCGCTTTGTGGATGACTCCACTAGTGTATCCAAGCGAGATCAGGATCATAAACCAAGGACTCTTTCCCAGTACCACCTTTGTCCTCAAGGCCTTGGCGATCGATACTGGCCAACTTACACCAAAGTAGATTAGCATTGTTGCCTCAAAGAAGCTCATCGGTTGCTCCTTTCATACCCGTTTTGAATCTGATCGATCGCTGGACTGTTTGTGTTTGAGATATCATTCTCGCATCGTAGGTGATTGTAAAGGATGACACAGGATGGATCATTAGACGTCTTAGAGGTCACCGGGTCTACCATTGTATTTTATACAGGTGACAGCCCCCATGAAGTAAAGGGATTGGAGTCACTTCACCCCGTGAAATACAGACAGAGCAGAATAAGATTTCACAGGGCAAGCCCTGTAGAAGTACAAGTACTAAAGTCACTTCACAGAGCAGGCATGCCTTTGTCAAGTAGAATGTGTACTTGATGGGGAGGTGGGTATTTGCTTACGTGTTCAGTCTGTTTACAACAGGCTGGCTGTGAGATCAAAGATGGAATGCTTCGTGCCAACAATCGTCTTCAAGTGTCGTTTCTTATCATCCGCCCCAAATCGTTCTCTCTGGGAATGCAAGGATGAATGTCTGACCCTGACAACCCATGCGTTGAAAGCGTGACCCGAAGCGGCGCGGTTTCACCCATACGTGTTGATGGTCTTGTTCGCAGTCACAATCCGAGTTGCTTCTCGATCAGGCGGACGAGGCTTTCTTTGATCTCGGGGTGGCGAGGGCAGGAGCTCTTCGGCCAGTCTTGGGGTTGGAGTAGATGTCATGGCGTTTGCCATGCCGTTGAACGTGACATCCACGCCGAACAAGGGACCGAATCAAGTTGCTGCGCTTCACACTTCGACCCCGAGTTCCAGCGTTTGTGTGCCGGCGTGCGCTGACTCGGGCTCGGTCTCGAGCATCATCCGGTAGGCGTCAAGTATGTTTTCCTTAAGCTCGGTCAGGGTCTCCCCCTGACTGAATACGCCAGGTACCTCTCTGATCTTGCCGACGAACCAGTTCTCATCCTGCCAAAACTCTAGAGTGAAGAAGCGTTTCATGGTATCATCACCTCAAGAATAGACTACCAGCCGTGCTCCCTGGTTTCAACACCTCCTGGGCAACTCGATCCCTGCCTGCTCCTCTCGGACTTTGGGGCTCATATGGACTGATTGTATTTTACAGGTGACGGGTTTCTTTCTCTCATCAATCTGTTTCCCGATCACGCTGATCGGTCATCGGGGTTGGGTCATGCAAATCAACATATCTCGGGGAGCCTCGGGTCACGGGGATCGTCGCTGGGCCCGCGTGTTGCAAATGAACACCGCGGTGAATCCCGAGAACGCATACCTCTAGATGGTGATCAGTAACAGAAAACCAGTGCAGAGTCTCGAGTCTGGAGTCGAGAGTCTGGAGTCGGGAGCCTGAAAACAGTGATGGGTAATGAGTAAAAAGAAAGTCTGGAGTCGGGAGTCGACAAACAGTAACAAGTGATGGGTGAAGAGACAGTCCAGAGCCGGGAGTCGGTTGGGTTTGTTGGGTTCATAGAGTTCATAGAGTTCGTTGAGTTGAAACATAGCCAGGAGTCGAGAAACCGTGATGAGCCAAACAACAGTGGTGAGTAACGTAGAGCTACTAATACGCTGGATTCCGGCGCCTGCCCTGGACCCCGATCCAGGGTTCGCCGGAATGACGAATGCAACGGTTTCCTTAACCACTCACTACTTGCCACAAACTACATACCGTGTTCCTAATTTTCCGACGCTACGAACGGTCTGACAACTGACGGCTGAAAGCTTCCTTTCTTCCTGATACCTAATACCTGGTACCTAGTATCTGGCTCTGGCTTGATTCCTCAAGGAGCAGAGTGAAATAGGGTTTGTGTTCGTCGAATTGCAGGCCGGCCTAGCCCCAATCTCACCGACGGCGACATGTTTAAGCGGTTGCTTGCCTTGAAACTGGACGGGCGTTCGTGCGAGGTTGAACCAAGTAATCGCTGAGGCGGGGCAACGGGGGACCGATCTGGTTGACGGAGCATACCGGAAAGGTATAATATCTACACCATGGACTTCGATTTCGATCGCAAAAAGAGCGCTTCAAACAGGGAGAAGCACGGAATCGATTTCATCGAGGCCCAAGCATTGTGGGATGACCCCAACTTGATTGAGATCCCTGCGCATGTCACCGACGAGCCGAGGTTGTTGGTCATTGGAAGGATTGCAGAAACGCATTGGTCCGGAGTGATCACGTATCGAGATGACCTCATCCGAATCATCTCGGTGCGCCGGTCCCGGAAGGAGGAGATCGATCTTTATGAAAGCTAAGGAGTTCGACAGGAAATTCGACGCTGGCGAGGACATCACCGCGTTTCTTGACCTGTCCAAGGCGCGCCGTCTAGAGCAAGAGCAAAAGCGCGTCAACGTGGACTTCCCGATTTGGATGATCCAGTCCTTGGACAAGGAAGCTAAGCGTCTCGGCGTAGCCAGGCAGTCACTGATCAAGGTGTTGATCGCTCAGCATCTCGAGAAGATGCGAACGTAACAGTGGCGTCAGACAATCCGCGAATCCCGAGAACGCATACCCCTGAATCGTGATGAGTAATAGAAAGCCAGTCCATAGTCGGGAGCCCAGAGTCGGGAGTCGATAGTTGAAAAACAGTGAAAGACAAAGAAGCCAGAACTGAACACTGATAACCGATAACTTCCTTTCCTGAAAGCTGATCGCTGACGGTTGAAAGCTTCCTTTCCTAATACCTGGTACCTAATACCTGTCTCTAACCTGACCATCGACGTATCTACAATTGAGTGTGCAGGGGGGGGATATTCACCATCAACTACCAGATGATCGGCCTACTCCATCCGTTTCTGTGCGGGTTGAACTTCGTAGAGCTCGGGATCTTCTCTGATAATGCTCGCTTGCTTTTTAGTTGTGGTCTTTTCAAAGATCAGTTTTGCGTCAGAGAACAGATCGCTGCTTTCCGCTTTTAGGTAGCGTGCGGCCATCTGGCAGTACCCTGGATCAATTTCAACACCGATGCTGTTCCGGTTGTTGTTAAAGGCAGCGACCATCGTTGTTCCGGAGCCACAGAAGGGATCGAGAACGGTATCCCCAACAAACGAGAACATGCACACTAAACGTGTCGCCAGCTCTAAAGGGAAAGGGGCTGGATGTTTCTTCGTGGATGCCCCGGGAATGTTCCATATCTGTTGAAACCAGCGAGCGAAAGCCTTTTTGTCGATCATGCTTTGCCGTCGTTGTTCATCAGTCGGCTTCCGGTAGCCACCCGGTTTCCTCTGCATCAGGATGAACTCCATGTCGTTCTTGATGATGGCGTTTGGCTCGTAAGGTTTCCCGAGGAATTTCGAGCCGTTCGTCACCTCGTAGGATGCGTTTGCTATTTTGTGCCATATTATTGGGTTCAGGTTGTCGAACCCGATGTGCCGACACATCACGCAGATGTCCGCATGAAGAGGAAAGACCAAATGTCTGCCGAAGCGGCGGCGCGATACACACACGTCACCGACGACGCACACCAACCGCCCTCCAGGAACGAGGATCCTGAACACGTGCTCCCAGACCTTTTTGAGCTCAGCCAGGAACGCCTCGTAGTTATCGATGTGACCCATTTGATCCGGATTTTCATTGTACCGTTTCAAGTTCCAGTACGGAGGAGATGTAAGAACCAGATGGACTGACTCAGCTGGGATAAAAGAAAGATCCCTTGCATCTCCGTTGACAAGCCTGTGGTACGTCATCCTCATGCAGATCCCCCAAAGCTGGAAGCGTGGGCAGCCAATGTCTTCGCAAATCTCTCCAATGATAGATCCTCTGCAGGAGTCTTGTACTCTCCACTTCTACCACGAACCCTATTGGATGTGATGAATGCTGTCGAGGTATAGTGACGTTCCAAGACAAGCTTTCTGCAGAGAAGCTCGTACCGCTTCATGTAAGATGCCCCCACGAACTCAGGGAACACCTTGAAATGAGGCTCCCTCACCTTGACTGGCTTGATTTGACGCCGCACAGTCTTCGAGCATGAACAGGTAGCCGAGAAACGGCTGAGGGCTTGCAAGGAGGGCTCCCTCGCGGTAGGCCGTCCAGAGATCCAAAGCACTACCTATTGCCTCCTCAGTTCTGTTATTGAAGTTGTTGCCGAACGAAGGTCCAACCTGGGACTTCGCCTCAATCACGGCAATAAGAGTGTCACTCTTGACTACAGGTAAGTCCCATTCCTTTGTAGGGCGGAAGAACCCGGGCAGTTCCAGGGCTTTGCTACGGAATATGTATTCCCTGGGGATGCCTGCATTCGCGATCAAGTCAGTAAATAACTCAATGAATCCGTCCATTTGTGCCCCGCCCGTGACAGCACTGCGGAGACCCTGATCCGCTCGACCGGTTTCCTCCTGCTTCTGTTGCTGCGCCGATCGAGTGGCCCAGTAGTATGCCACGGATTGCCTGGCGCGTTGATCGATTTGTTCTAGAGCGAACTCTTCTTTCATAACATCGAGACTAGCAGATCTGAGGGTTAGGATCAAACCAAGCGCCCGGATCTGATCTTCGCTCTAAATTCCAGCGACAACATACCTATTCTGGCTGGCCTCGCGTTTCGACCCTCGCTGTAGCAACATCATTTTGTCATCACTTCAAGATACATTCTACATCCTTCCTAGACCAATTGTGAAATAGAATTATGTGCCTCGAATTCCCACCTTTTTCTTGCCAGGGTGAACGGAGTCTACCATTGTATATAAGCTCATATGGCCTGTCAAATGCGCAACCGCTGGTCTCATCTTGTACCTCCACCATCGGATCGACTGGACCCTTCTGCAACTGTCTCCAGGGAAGGAGAAGAAGATCGTGGTGTGTCTGCTACACTTGCCTGTGTCGTTGTGTGTTGATTCCCCTCTCTAACTGTAGCGTATAGCTTCACCCGTGGTTCATACTCCCCGATCAGCGCCAGGTATTAGAGCTACCACCGCAGAACTTGGGGGATACATCACTTATTTCTGATTCTGTTCTTCCTTGCAACCTAAGGTTTGGCTGGATTGTGACACGTCACCCGAAGAACCCTATGCTGCCTAGAGAGCTAAGCGATGGCTCCGACAGACCGAGTTCGAAGGCAAGTAAGATGCTGGGGTGTCATCGGCCGGGTTAGTGTCCCCGGGTAAGGGTCACCTGGTGTCCCCACCCGATATCGGCTAATTATCCTCCATGTTGAGTAAACATGGAGGTGCAGATGGAGAGACTACACATGAATGACATACAAGAGATCATCTACAGGTTAGCTAAAGGTCAATCAGTGGAAGCAATCCACCGTGACACGACTCATGCCAAGAAGACGATCCGTAAGTACCGCAACTTGGCAGATAAACACGGCTTTCTGGAGGAGAACAGAGGACTGCCTGCTTCAAGCGAGCTGGCAGCGGTCCTTGAAGCGGTACGGCAAGGCAAGGTCAGAAGTGTGGCTCTGGCTTTGCGGTCACGGAGTTCGTTACTAGTGTCTGGCACTTCCCGCAGTTCGTTTTGTATTCCTGGCATGTGTTAGTATTTGTACAAAGGCGGTCGCATGATGGAAGGTACCAAGCTTGAACAGGTCATAGAGGAGTTGACGTTGCTGTTGCTCTACTTGACGTCGTGGGAGGAGGAACTCGTGCCAGGAGCGCTAAGAGTCCATCGAACATGGAAGAATCACCGGTTCGAGGCTCTGGATGCTCTGGTGGAGAAAGGCTACCTGGACACAACTCACAGGGCGAAGTCGGTTCGAATCACTGCCGATGGCCTCGCAAAAGCCCTGCAACTGCAGAAGAAGTACTTGGAAAGGTAGCGGCTGAATTACAGGCCAGCGCCGACTACCTGTAGTGGAAGACGGCTTTTGGGTCACCTATCCATTAGGCGGTGTGTATGAACGCAAGACAAAGCAAGGAAGAGCCACTAACTGAGGTCTACGAACTAGAAATCGCACTACTTGGCATTACACCACGGATTTGGAGAGGGTTTGCAGTACCGGGAAGAATAACGTTGGCAGGTTTGCACGACGTGATCCAATGCGTTATGGGGTGGACAGATTCGCACCTTCATGAGTTCATCGTCGGCGAGCGTCACTATACGGCCTACTTTCTCAACATGGATTGGGAGCTAGCTGAAGCGATGATCGACGAGGAGACAGTCAAGCTGCACGAGGTCGTAAATAGACTGGAAACACGGTTGAGGTATATCTACGACTTCGGAGATGGCTGGCAACACGAAGTAGAGGTGAAAAGGATCGGTCCACCAGACTCAACCGTTCGATATCCTACGTGTCTGGCAGGAGAGCGAGCTTGTCCGCCAGAGGACTGCGGCGGTGTGGGAGGATATGAGCACCTGCTGGAGGTTCTCTCAGACCCGTCTCACGACCAGCATGAGGAACTGTTGGAATGGGTTGGAAGACAATACGATCCGGAGCTCTTCGACTTGAGGGCTATCAACCGTATTCTTAGAGTACTCCAAGTGTCCTGAGGAACAGACAAACAGCGCGCTTTCAGAGATGTCCCCCGTTACCGAGAGGGATACCGGGTACATGGACAGGAGAAGTCTGTTGTAGTACCCTTCCTCGTGAGGTGATTGACTATGCCCAATACGTACAGGGCGGTAACCAAGCAAGATGGCAACTGGTGGATCGGATGGATCGAGGAAGTCCCCGGTGTCAACTGCCAAGAACGTACTCGGGAAGAGCTTCTTACCAGCCTGAGGGCAAGTCTCTCCGAAGCGCTTGAGTTTAATCGGCAAGATGCGATCCATGCAGCCCGGTCCGGCTACACCGAAGAACTCGTCACTGTATGAGACGCACTCAACTGCTAAAGCATCTCCGTGCGCAGGGATGTGTTTTCATTCGAGAAGGACGTAGCCACTCCTGGTGGGTGAATCCATCGCAGAACAAGCGGTCGTCAGTTCCTCGCCATTCCGAGATCACTGACCAATTGGCGCGGAAGATATGCAAGGACCTGGGAATTCCCTTCACGAAGTAGCGCCGAACGTAGGCATCCTTGTTGCGTGTGCTTCTTCTCACGAACGTCTGGGGTCAGACCTTCATTCTTTGGATTTCATCATCTCATGAACGTGTTTCGGGTAAATCCGTGAACGCATACCCCTAAATCGTGATGAGTAACCCGTGATAAGTGATAAGTGAAAAACGCAGGATTAAGGATTATGGATTAAGGGAAAAAAGACAGTCAAAGGCAGCAGCAAAAGCCACTTGAATGGTTAAGTGGGAAAGCCGAGAGCCCACAGTCGAGAGCCTAGAGTCGATAGTCGAAAAACAATGAAAGACAAAGAACCGAGAACCGAAAGCTGATGACTGAGAACTGATCACTGATAGCTGAATGAGTAACGTAAAACCACTATTACACTGGATTCCCGGGTCCTGTCCTGGATTCCGGCCTTCGCCGGAATGACGAATGCAAGGGGATTCCACGACGATCTGCGTTTAAATCGTGATGCGTGGAAGGGCAGTAACGAGTGAACCGCGAAGAAGCCAGAACTGAACACTGATAACCGATAGCTTCCTTTCCTGAAAGCTGATCGCTGAGAGGTAATAGTTATTTCTGAATAACTGAACACTGATACCTAATATCTGGTACCTAATACCTGACCTGCTTCTAACTTGCTTCCTCAAGGAGCAGCCTGAAACAAGGTCTATGTCCACAAAATTCTCATATCGTCTTAAGAGAGGACAGCAATAGAGTTGACGCTCACCGCTCTTCGACATAGCATATTGCGGAGTTGCGCGATAATCATTGTTCAGGCAACGGATATACGGATTCCACTTGATATAGAGAACAAAGGAGGCAGCCATCAATAGCAAGAGCAGACGGTGGACAATTCTGAGTTACAGTATCGGATCTAGAAATCCTGGGAAGGCAAGGGAGGCGTGTTATGGCTCTATACTATGTGAATAAACAAGAACAAGCTAATGGTGATCATGAAGTGCACAAGTCAGATTGTTCTTTTATGCCAACTGATGAAAACAGGCAGTACTTAGGATCATTTACTAATTGTCACGATGCAGTCCGCGAAGCGAAGAAATACTATTCCAAGTCTAATGGTTGTTATTACTGCTCAAAAGAGTGCCACACAACATGAGAACCACAATGAGGTTTGCCTGCTGAGCAGACTTGTTTGTAGAAGTCAGCAGGAACACATATTCACCGGTCTTAGAGGGAGATTCTCCTTCTTGGTATCCACAAGGAGGACGATACTTGCTACTGGCTAACCCAGTGCGGTTTGGGCACCAACCATGCTGCCTCATTTCTAGGATAAATGGGGTCACGTCTTGCAAATCAACATATCGCGGGACTCCTGACGTCCCATACCATGATTCGGCAAGGAGCAGCCTAGAATAGGATTTGTGTCACTCGAATCGATCAGGATATAAGGGCCAGAAGAGCTACTCTGCTGCTCCAGCTACTCTAAAGCGACTGCTCGTAGGCGGTACCGGGTTGTCTTCACCAGAGCAGCTGATCTAGTGCGGGATCTTCTTAAGGCACGGGACGCGCGTACGCTGGGAAAAGCTCATCAACGTATTAAGCGGACAGCGTTATTGATTGTGGATGAGTTTGGGTTTGTCCCGTTCGACCGTGCTGGGGGAGAGCTGTTATTCAACCTACTCTCGGAACGTCATGAGCGCAACTCGACCATCCTGACCACTAACCTCGCCTTCTCAGAGTGGGTACAAGTATTGGGTGATGAGAAGTTGACCACGGCACTGTTGGATCGTCTTGCTTACCGAGCGCACATCCTGACGACTAAGGGACCATCGTACCGCATGAGCCAAAGGAAGAAGTGACTGTGGAACTTAAACGGAGAGAAACTAGACGAGAGAGTGTGCCTCATGGTACACTGCGGACAGCCAAGGGGTGGGTCAAAAACTAAACGGTGAAAGGGTCAATTTCTAAGCGTTGCCAACATCGTTACATCCTTAAACCAATGGAGGAAGCGCTCGGTGTTTACGGACGTATTGAGCTGATATACGCTACTCTCCTGATTGTAACCATGCTTTGGAGGCCCGAAGGAATAGTTGGGCGAAAGGTTAGCCTAAGATGGCTCAGTTCTGTACTTCATCCACTAAAAGGGCACAAAAACCAATAAAAGGAGGTTATTGCTCATGCAGGGATTCTTGTTAGATCAACTTACTGGCCATCAGTATGAGAAGAGCAACTTCGATAAGGCCATTTTGGCTGTGGGGTCAACCGAAAATCACGGAGGCCATCTGCCTCATGGTACAGATACGATAGTGTCTTACGAAATCGCGAAGGAAGTGGCAAAACAAGTAGATAACCTTCTAGTTCTTCCCCCAATTACTTATGGAATGAGTGAGCACTACTCTAATTTTGCGATAACGCTGAGCTTGCGATCCGAGACCCTAATTGGAGTAATCAAGGATATTCTGCAATCCCTCATAAAACATGGGATAGAGCGGATAGTGATTATGAATGGACATGATGGAAATATCGCTCCCCTGGAGATCGCCACTCGGGAGGTTAAGGTCCTGCATCCAACTGTGAAGATCGCAGTCCTGGAGGCCTGGTGGGTAACAGCAGGACGGCTTCTACCTCCTGGGACCTTTGAGGTGTGGGATGGGCTGGGACATGCTGGTGAAGGGGAAACCTCGATAATGCTAGCTCTAAAGCCGGAACTAGTGGAAATGGAGTACGCCAAGGGCCGAGTGCCAGACGATCTACCCGACGAAATGCAAATCAAATGGCTCTTTGATGAACTGACCCCCTTTGGTGCTACGGGTGATCCTAGCAAGGCTACTCTGGAAAAAGGGAGAAAGATGAAAGAAGTGTTAGTTGAATACATAATCAAGTTTATTAAAGAAATGGATGCGAGGGATTGGAAATACGGGCTTGTTTAAGATTAATAGGGTTCCTCACACTTAAGCCAAGGTAGATCATAGAAAGGCTCCACGGATTTTCAGGAAGAAGTATTCAAAGTCTCGGTAGCCAAAAGCAATGCGCTTGATGACCTTGATCTTGTTGTTCATCCCCTCCAAGAATGACGTCGAGATCTTGTGCTTACAATGAGCCAAGATCCCATTTAGGTGTGCCTTGAGGCTTCGGGCAAAGTTCTTCACCGCCTTAATGCGGCTACGAATGGCCCAACTGTACCAGCGCTGAAACCATTTGATTGCCGCCCGTTCATAGGTGTAGCTCCAAAGGTGGCTAAGCTCCTCCTTAAGCATGTAAACGGTGAACAGTCGTCTGTTTAACTTGAATGGTTCATCCAGTCGCCGTCGATCCTTGCGCCTTAGGTTTCCGGGGCGAGTGTAGAGCAGATACATCAGTCCCTTAATTGCGTTTTTCTCTTGCCCTGTTACCTTCGCGTACTCCTCGCGACGGACCGCATCGATTACTCGGTTGAATTCTTGTTCAACATGAAATCGGTCATAGACAATTGCCGCATGGGGACACCGTGCCTTTGTAACTACCTCGTAGGGCTTCCACATATCCATTGCTACCGCTTCGATTCTTTGGCACCCCTCTGGGCCCAGGTGGTCATAGAACTCCAGCAACGATACTTCCTTACGATCTTTAGTCACCCACAATACCCGGTAGCGTTCTGCATCGGCGACTACAGTCGCGTATCTATGCCGCTTCTTGATCGCTATCTCATCTACTGCCAGTTTCCGTACTCCAGCAAAATCAGGCGGGTTCAACTCTCGGCCAAGTGCTTCCTTATCGATTTCCTTTACCGTCTTTAAGTGCAGATGGAACCGCTCTGCTACCGTCTTGATGCTCTGGAATAGTCGACACTCCCGCACAACTTCATCCGCCAGTCGTTTCGTATACCTTACTCGACTGTCGATCCATTCCAGGCTCTCTACTCTGACCCCGCACTTCTCGCAGTCTAGGTACACCTTGTCAAAATGGATCCAGGCAGATTTCCATTTGCCGTATGGTAGGTCTCTCGCGGTGTATGGCTGGGAGTGGTCGTAGGTGCAGTATTCCCTCCCACACCGAGAACAGTGATACACCGGTTCATCGCGTTTAAGGTAGATATCTACCCTTGGTATCAAGTGCGTCACCTTCTTAGGAACCTTACGCATCACCTTAGTCCGGTGCCCTTTCTTGTGGTAGAACTTCTCTTCCTTGTTCCTTGGGGGGTGTAGTAGCCGGTGCTGTTTACTACACCCCCCGAGTCTCTACCCGTTCCTCCTCTCTACCAAACTCGATCCGCCGTACAGAAAACCCTTGTATCGCCACCAGCCGCGTGATATCATCTTTCCGCATTGGTTCCTCCTTCTGATGTTTCTTGTGTTTTTTCTCACAAGAGCATACCCGCCTGCAGCACGCAGGTCAGAAGGAGGACCTTTTACCACCCCTTACCTTGCCTGGAGTGTGAGGAACCAAGATTATAAGCAAGCGCAGACTTAGGGTCGCACGATGCAGGAAGTTACGTGGAACACGCCTGTTGTGCTAGGGCGATCGCTCCGTATTCCACTGCCATCTTCCCCAACGGGGTGATCTGTACCGTAGGGGGGACCACGTTTAAGTGGTGAAGCATCTCTTTGTGCATCGGTTCGACAAGGTAAGGATGTGCGATTGCGATGCTTCCGCCGAGGGTGATCACCTCAGGGTCGTAGGCGTTGGCGATCGCGGCGAGGACAATCCCACCGTAGTGGGTCATCTCCCAGATGACCGCGCGCGCGATCGGGTCTCCCATCTTCTCCGCCTGAAAGATGAGGGGGACTTGACGAACCGCAGGAGCGAGCAGGGGTCCTCTCTATCGACTGTCTGGCCAGCGCGTGTAGACGCGTCCGTTGCCAGTTTGATCAAAGGGAGTCTCTCGGGGAGCTTCTCCGCGAGCAACCGGGTTCTGGCATTGCTCTCTATCCCGTTCCCCGAGCAGTAGGCCTCTGCACAGCCATCGTTTCCGCATCCGCAACGGAGCCCTCCCTCTTTGACGAGGATGTGCCCGATCTCGGCCGCGTTCCCGTCCTTCCCGCGAAGGAGGTGTCCGCCGGTCGATACCCCCGCCCCGAGCCCGGTGCTCAGCGTGACGTATACCAGGTGCAGAACGTTCTTGTCCACGGTCTTCTTCCCCACCCCGTAGATGACCTCGCCCAGCACGGCGGTATTGCAAGTCGTTCTCTAACCGAATCGAGGTCGAAAAGGCGTCCTGAAGCGGCTCTGTCAGAGGAAGGTAGATAGGCTCACGCGGAAACCCCGCAGGCATCGGGGGGAGATTGGTATTAGGGGAGTTGATGACGGCTCCATCCTGCAATGGCCCTGCCGAACCGATCCCGATCGCGGTGTGGGTGGAGATATTGGCGGAATCAAGGAGTCGGCCAAACATCTGCTCTATCTGCGTCGCGATCCCGTAGTAGGCGGTCCCGTCGCGCCACTGCTTAAAGAGCCCTTCTTGAAGGCACAGTGGTTTCTCATCACGCGCGATGATCGTCCCCGCGTGATCGGCGATCAGCACCCTCACCTTGCTCCCCCCAACGTCCACTCCGCCGAGATAACCTCTCTCCATGGCTCTCCTTTGTTTAGATCTTCCCGTGGTTCATCCCTGTTAAGGGTACCTGAACGATCGCCGAAAAGAAACGCGCTGTCACCAGTGGCTTCCCCATGAGGGCAGTGAACTATCGCCGAAGTTAGAACAGGATCTTCTTTGACGTCGCAACAACCAATATAGATCTGCCCGCTCGCTTCAGCTTTTCCTTGGCCTTTACCTGTGTAATGTGGTAAAACTTAAGACGGATGGATCGGACAAATCTTCCGAGGCGGGGGGAGGAAGCGTGAGCAATTGGAAATACGAGATCAACAAAAAGTCTCCCCTGCCCATTTATCACCAGTTGAAGGAGATTGTCAAAGGGAAGATCGAACGGGGGGAGTTTGCCCCTGGGATGCGCATCCCGACCGAGTATGAGCTGTGTGAGGAGTATGCGATCAGCCGAACACCTGTTCGGCAAGCCTTGACCGAACTGGTCAACGAGGGCCTCCTGTTGCGTCTCCGTGGTCGGGGCACCTTTGTTAACGGATATTCTTATTTAAATGTAAACTCGCTTAAGGTAATCGTCCCTGAAAAACGGTGGAGTCCGCCTCTGGAAAAGGCGGCGGAGATCTGGAATAGCGAGAATCCAGGTTCCCGCGTAAAGCTTGACATTTCCCTCGTTGGCTACCCACAGTTTCGATTCAAGATCATCGCTGCTGTAGCCCGGGGAGAGGCTCCCGACTTGGCCTTGATAGATTCCGTCTGGATGGCGGAGTTTGCCGAGTTAGACTATCTATACCCGTTGGATGAGCTCGATCGAGAATGGATCGAGAGGGATTTCAAAAGGGACTTCTTCCCTTCCTTTGCCACCAATTCTTTTCGTGGCCACCTATATGGTATTCCGCCTGAGGCTGATGTAGCGGGCGTCTGGTTTCGGCGGGATTGGTTTACACTGGAAGGGATCACACCTCCCCAAGACTGGGGTGAACTGCTTACAGCAACCCAGTACTTTAAAACAAAGAAGATCAAGAACAGGTATAGCTTAAGTGATTATCCTCTGGCTTTTCCCGGAGGTTTGGAAGCCGGGGAGACAACTTCATATATCCTTCTTCCTCTCCTCTGGTCAGCGGGAGAGGAGGTCTTTATTGATGGGAAGATCAACCTGGGAGAGGGAGCCAAACAGGTCCTCTCCTTTCTTGTCGATTTAGTGCACCGACATAAGGTGGCAGACCCAAAGGTCATCTCCTACGAATGGAACAGGGCCCCTATTCTGTTCGGGCAAGGGGAAACGGCTCTCTCTTTTGGGGGGAGCTACGAGAAATCGGTTATTTGTCAAGCAGCCGGGTGGGACGAGGAAGAGTTCAAGAAGCGGGCTGGTTTCATCCCTTTCCCAGCCGGGCCAAAGGGGAGGCCGATAACTATGGTAAGCGGGATGGTCTATTCCATTTTTCGCCAATCCAAGGCTCTTCGTCAAGTGCTGGAAATCCTGAAGCGAGCTGTGTCCCCAGGAGTGATGAGAGATTTTTGTTGCTCTACGGGCCAGAATCCTCCCAGGATCTCAGTGGCTCAAACCCTCGATCCCCAGAAGGATTGGTTCCTCTACCGTATCTCTAAGCTTCTCTACAACGCTCGAGTTCGTCCACCAATACCAGAGTATGCGGCTGTCTCAGAACAGCTGCAGGCGATGATGGAGAACGCCCTCTCCTGCCGAATGACGGTCAAAGAGGCGGTGGGGTGGGCTGAGCAGGTTATCGATGCGGTCATATCTCGGAATGATGGAAGCCATCTGGGTTACAACGGGCGTTTAAATATTCCCTCTTGACGGAGGCTCAAGTATACGCTATAATTGTAATGATGTAACTACAAACGAGGAGGTGAAGTAGCCAGAGGAAGCCACTCCACTAGAGAATTCGGGCTTCAAAATCTATAAGGAGGGAACAACGCATGAGAATAAACTGGAGAAGATCCGTATGCTGGATGTTGGTATTGTTGTTGTTTGTCGGTGTGGCCTTCACAGGAGCTTCAAGGGAGAAAGCGAATGTACTTGAAATCTATCACTGGTGGACCTCAGGATCAGAAAAGGCCGCGATAGGTGCACTCGTTGGTGTCTACACCGAGCTGTATCCTGGCGTGATAGTCTTGGAAAGCCCGGTAGCTTGCGGGGGTGGAATAACGATGCGGGAAGTTATCCACACTCTGATGCTCGCCGGGGAAGCCCCGGACTCGTTCCAGAGCTACCCCTTCGGGCTGGTGCCCTACTGGGAAGCGGATATGCTTGAGCCGATAGACGAGGTCTGGACATCCGAGGTTAAGAGCGCTCTCCCGGACGTTGTAGAGGATATGTGCAAGATGCCCGACGGGCATTATTATGCTGTTCCCTGCGGTGTCCAGCAGGCAGGCGTTATCTTCTACAACAAACATGTTTTCAATGAGTATGGCCTAGAAGAACCCCAAACCTGGGATGAGTTCTGGAACGTGTGCGATACTCTGAAGGCTAAGGGAATAGATCCTATAGCCTTGGGAGACAAAAACGCATGGCCGCTGACATACATCTTCAGGGCGATCACAGCTAGCGAGGGGATCGAATACTACGAGGACTTCATAAACGG
>Ga0315547_1001477_pt1 | contig 18541 bp, 24 predicted proteins | sample SalMarSW160240MG_2_FD_202542 | JGI IMG/M metagenome (GOLD analysis project Ga0315547, IMG submission 202542) | Salt marsh sediment microbial communities from the Plum Island Ecosystem LTER, Massachusetts, United States - Salt Marsh Sediment SW1601-240 ...
ACTAAAGGTGGAACAGGATAAACGGTGAGGTTCGTAAAGATGAATACTTCAATAGTCTCTGAGAAGGGCTGGGTAGTCATACCCCAGGAGCTGCGCGATCGGTACGGTCTAAGAAAAGGCGACAGGGTTCATGTCGTTGACTACGGGGGGGTGATCTCTATCGTGCCAGCATCAATGTCCCCAGTTAAATCAGCCAGAGGCATGCTAAAGGACAAGACCTCCCTGGTCAAAGCTCTGGTTAAATCAAGGCAGGAAGAAGCCGCCCGAGGGAAGTAAAGAGTGAAAGAATATGTCCTGGATAGCTACGCTCTCCTCGCCTACCTGGAAGCAGAACCGGGAGGAGAACGCGTCCAGAAATTGCTTGAGGAGGCCACCGAGGGCAGGTGTAACCTTTATATGTGTAGCGTCAACCTGGGGGAAGTTATCTATATCACAGAGCGCGAGAGAGGACTTTCCAAGACACAGGAGACGCTGGCACGAATTGACGAGTTGCCCATTAAGATTGTAGATACCGACAGGGTGCTTACCCTGTCTGCTGCCCACCTGAAAGCGCAATGCCCTATCGCCTATGCCGACTGTTTCGGTGCTGCCCTGGCATCCATCAAAAATGCGCCGCTGGTTACCGATGACCCTGAGTTCCGTAAAGTCACACCTGTCTCTGCTTTGCAGATAGAATGGCTTTCGAGCCAGGAATAGAGCGGTAGCTTCCTTCCAGTTGCTCCCTCTTTATACTATCCTAAGCTTTCCCTATTCGAAACATTTTGGTCCCGCATGTGGGGCATGTCCCTTGGGTTGCCGGCTTGCCGTTCTTCATGGTTATGGCTTTAGCGTCCTTCATTTCCCTTTTGGTACGGCACTTTACACAATAAGCTTGCATTGTCTCCCCCTTGCATTAGATTCGGTAACAACGATAAACGATTAGGCCCTGGTATGTCAATATCGGGTGGCAAATCGTTTATCGCATAAACCGGACGCCCGGTTTTTACCTTATTTGCTGCCCGTTCGCAGCCTCACGAACATCGTCCGAGAGTTTTTAGCCTTCTTGAGCCGGATGATTTCCTGTAAAAGCGGAGCCGGAGCCGTACCTGGCCATCCGTTTCATGAAACGAGCCATGTTCTTGGGCTCATTTCTCCTTATTTCCTCCATGTCTTCTCCGGGATTGAGGTGTTCAAATGCCTCCTCTCTCACCGTCTCAAACAGCCTTATTAAGGTACGCATGTCTTCCTCTGATAGTCGTGATAGTAACTCCTGAACAAGCTCCCAGCCGGCTACGGTTGCCCGGTCAAGGATATCCTTCCCGTTACTGGTGATGACCAGCCGTACCGACCTGCGGTCGCGCAGGTCTCTTATTCTTCTAAGCAGGCCGGCCTTAACCATGCGCTCGACTATCAGGCTGATGCTGTTGGTGTTCCGGTCCAGCCACTGTGCCACTTCCGTTGGCGTTACCGGGTCGTCGATATACTTGATGGCGAGGAGCACGGCGTGCTGCTCGGTAGTAAGCCCGTGTTTGCCAAACACCTGATCCTCACACTTCAACACCATGTTGTACGTTTGGTGCAGCAGGAGCCACACCCCCATTAACGGATTTTCGAATCCAAATTTGACTGGCATATAATCTCCCTTTGACTATTTCATGTGCACTTAATTCACCAGTGCTAATTTATTATACCAAAGTACCATGGCTAAAGAATATATTGCCTGAATCCTGACCCCCCTGCCATCTTACATATTCAGTAATTTGTTTTTCGTCCAACCCCACTGTGGAAACAAAATATCCAGGCGACCATACCACCCGCTCTTTCCAATATACCTCTTCTAACCACGCAAACTTTTCCCGCATGTTTCTCGCCGTATACTGCTTTATCTCCCCTATTACTTCACTTACCGCATATTTCGGTGGAATCACCATTATCAGATGTATATGGTCAATCTGTATATTCCGCTCAACTATCTCACATCCCGGCATTTTTCTTAGTATCTTTGGGAAAAGCCTGCTGATATATACCCCCACCCCAGGATTCAGGATACGGCGGCGATACTTCGGTATCCAAACTACGTGATACTCCGTTCGATATGCACCATGCCCAGATAACCTCGTCTCCACACATCTATTCTACACCTCATATCGCCGCCTTTCATTCACCCACGGGCATAGCCCGTGGAACTCTGCCCTTCGGGTTATTAGAGTATCCCCTCTCGTCTGACGTTATCCTATGATAGATTGGTTCGCTACCTTACAATGAATGCGAAAGGAATTCAAGAGATGAAGGAGGTTTAACTATTGGTAACAGATACTAAAGAATTCATTACGATGGGAGGCGGCAACGGACAGAGTACGGTGCAGATTTGGTTTCGTGCCCCCAAAATCTGGAATGACTTCCTGGAGGAAAAGGCCGCCGAGGAGTTCTGCACCAAGTCTGACCTTCTGAAACACGCCTTCAGGCAGGCCTTTGGTCAGGAGATGAAGCAGTTTCGGGCAAACGGCGGGGTGAGGTCCGGCTGTGCAGGGTATGTGCCAGGGGCACAAAAGCCGATGAGCCATGACTCGATTATTACCAGGGCCGTGGCGGTCATTCCTCTCGACCTTCAGGGAGACCCATGGGTCGAGAGCATGGCAGCATTCGTGGCAAATAAAGGCTCTTACGAGACCCGCCGTGTCTACCGGCTGATCCTTACTCAGTTCTTTGCCTTTGTCGCGAAGCACCCCAGCAATGTCAAGCAGAGCGACGTAATCCGCTACCGTCATGACCTGGAAAAGCGGGGAAAAGCACCATCAACAGTCAGACTGCATTTGGCTGCCATCTCCGGCTATTACAGCTTCTGTATATCCCGTGACCTCGCCGTCTACAATCCGACGAAAGGTGTCACCAGGCCGCCAGTGGACTCCTATATCAGCACTAATTGGCTGAATCCTGCCCAGGCGAAACATTTTATCTCTCAGCCGGACCTTAAGGCTGTGAAGGGGAAGCGGGACTTTGCCATCCTCATTACCCTGCTGCTTACCGGGCTTCGCCGCAAGGAAATCGCCAACGTTTGGAGAGGAGACATACAGGAGAAGGACGGGAAGGTCTACATGACCTATACCTGCAAAGGAGGCGTCCGACTGGTCCGTGACATCCCCGGAAGGTGCTGGGAGGCCATCCAGGATTACCTCACTGCCAGCGGCCGTAAAATTAGCGATGACTCTCCCCTGTTCACTGCCATCAGTGACGCCAGCGCAATCGGCAGAAATGGAAATGGCCATAATGGCAACGGGTATCATCCCATAACGCCGGAGGCGATAAGACAGATGGTGATCTACTACTCACGCCAGGCATTCGGAGATGAAATCAAGGTCAGGCCCCATACACTTCGCCACACTGCCGGAACCCTGCTGAGAAAGAGCGGCTGCTCTGTCGAAGATGTTCAGAGCTTCCTGAAGCATAAGAGACTGGATACTACCAGAAGATACCTTCACGTCGTCGAGGCCGACGACTCTGAGTTTGGCGAGTGCATCGCCAGAATGCTAGACCTCTAGTCTGCTCAATCTCTGAGTTTCTGATAACTCGCATTAACACAAACTGGTAAAAAACCAAGTTCGACAAGATGTTTTGCAAAGCAAATTTACCGGCCTGCTGAACGTGGGCCGGTAAAATATTTTGATTAACTGGGGCAGAAAAGTTGTTGACAGGTATTGACAAATACCTGAAAATATGCTATAAATGCGTCAGTAGTAACAAACTCGCATATGATACACATCATATGTAGAAGAACAGGTGGTGTTTGTGTTAATGCGAGTTAACACAATAACTTTTCAAGCCCGATAAGCCATACGTGCAGGGGAGGCTGGGGCTAAATGAAGTTGCGGCGAGACCGGAGAGGTATCAGAGAGGTGAGTGAGATCGCAGGAGCAGGAGGTTTTATTGAACTAGAGCTTATTTCCATACCTGCTACTGCGGTTATTACGGTAAGCCGCAGTGCCAGAAGGGATGGCTAACCTGTTTATTGAGACTCCCACACTCCCGTTTCGCGAGGAAAAAATCAAGAAAGGAGATGGGCTTAGCGGGTAGAGACGGCGCCTCGGGTAAAACAAGCCGGGTGGGGAGTCCACTGACGGGATGGGCCAGTTTGGCAGCCGGGGGGAGTTACGGTGTGTGTGGAATACAAACACAAGGCAAAACGAGGTGATGAGACAAAATCAGGTTTGTTCTGCCAAGAACCTCCGCGCTTGAAGTAGTAAACGGCAGGAAGTGATGCCCCTAGTTCGGGCAGACAAAAGCATGCATGGTTGGTAAAGACAAAAAAAGGTTAAGTTTGAGCATCTCAAAGGAGGCTAAGTCGGTGCTTGACACAGTGAAGAAGGGGCGATGACAAAGATGGCGCGAACAAAATGATCGAAGAGTTGGCTTACCGTGGGCAAGATTGGCGAATACTGCATGGTAAGTACTGCCACTGTCCGCAGGTGGATTGAGAATGGTGAATTAGTGGCAACCCGACTGCCCAGTGGTCACTATCGGGTGATAGTGGCTGACTTCAAAGATTAACACAAGCAATTTAGTAAGCTTGAGGTCTTACTGATTCTTAAAAGCAAATTTGAACTGTTAGATTAGCCTATCTTAAAAGGCGAAAGTTTGGGGCATATTATGAGGCGTCAGGATCTTGTAAAGTACCGAGTTTTGGGAGCGGTGCATAGCGCGGGTGCTAAGTCAGAGGGCGATGCGGAAGTGCCCCTCTATGGAGCGACAAAACTCCAATTGTCAGCCATGACTGATGAGGAACTGCGGGAGTTCGCGGGAATGATTGCGCACCGAATCGGTGGATCTATCGATCTATCAATTTAATATACGAAGGATTCAAAAGAGCTGCACAAAACCACAAGGCAGCAATGAAGTAGAGGATAGACGATCTATGGAAAGGATGTTGCACACGGAAAGGTTGCGTGATCGGATTCTCGTCGTTGGGTCCAAGTCTTTGTTAGGCGAAGAGCTAGCGCCAGCCTTAGCCGAGGCTGGTTTTAGCGTGGCCCATGTGCCTAGTTACCTAGACGCACTGTTATCGCTGGAGGTGTTCAAACCCGACATGATTATCCTCGGCCACACATCCGAAGATAGCCTAGAAGTATGCCATCAATTGCATACCTCCTTTCGTCTACCGGTTATCCTGATTGGCGAGGACTCCAGTAAAGATATATGGAGAAAAGCATTGATCGAAGCTAAGGCCGAGTTTTACGTTAGAAAACCATTTAGCACGGAAGTACTGATAGCCAGGATGAAGGCTATACTTCGGCGATACAGGCAGCATATGCCTAGGGTTACAGACTACATTGTAGAAAGACGCAACTGAGGAGATTCTAAGCAGCGCCATGTGTGAGATGGACAGACAAAGCCGGTGCAATGAGTCGGTGACCCCTGATTCAGGGGCACCATCAAACTTGAGTGACGGAGAGTTGCCCGATTTCCGTGAGTATGCTTGCAGGAAATATGGAGAGGAGTTGGACGAAGACCTGATCGCCATGATTGAAGACCTGATTGAGCGCCAGAGACAGAGGATTAAGTCAAATAGATGAAGGGAGTTCGACGCTAACATGAGCCACCTTTACTGTTTGAAAAGAAAGCGAGGTTAGCCAGGTGAGGTTCTGCGCTTATGAGCAATGCCCACATTATTCCAAGGCAACTAAGTATCCTCGCGCCTGTTACTACGGTGAGCCGCAGTGCTGGAAGGGATGGGTGGATTTGTTTATAGCGGTGATAAGTCTCAGATTTTCAAAACATACAGAGGGAAAGAAAGGTAGGTGATGCTTGCGACGGAAGGTTATATGTGCACACCACAGGCAAGAGGAAATCACGGACCTGAACTGGGTGGTGGTGAGGTGGAATGACTTTTAACAGGAGGTGAGAGATGTTCAGGAGAGAATATAAAGTTTATCAATAAGGAGGTGATGTTTATCGAAGAAGGATGTTTACCGAAGAAGATTGAAGGTTAGCCAGTGAAGCAAAATTCATTTTAGGAGGCTTAAATCATAATGAAAGGAATAATGAAAGGAAAATTTAGTTCAATGTGGCGGGTGGCCATCGCCCTGGTGATGGTCTTAAGCCTGGGGCTGGTAATGGCAGCGCCGGTGGTGGCGGCTGTTGCAACTCTTAACATCGAGAGTCCAACGGAGCTAACCCCCGCCTATGTTTCGCCCGGAGGCAGTGTCGGCGTCACCTTCAACGGAACTGCGGGCAATGATGAAGTGGTCGACGTCCGGATTCTGATTGATAACGGCATTATTGGCGATTCGAACATTTTTACTGTGACTGCGAACAGCACCGGGGGCTATACAGGAAGCAAGACTGTAGCCATATCCGCAAGCGCGGTAGAGGGTGAAGAATACGACCTCACCGTCAAGGCCAAAGTTGGGGCTCAAGGTTGGATAACAAAGGCTGAATCAAGTGCGGTCATCGTTGATTCAATCGCACCCACTGTTGGCCTAGACCCTATCACCGACTATGCTAACCCATCTGTGATAACCGGCACCGCCAGCGATGCCGCCTCGGGCGTAGACAAGGTCGAACTGACCATCATGGACGAGGATAGCCAGTACTGGACCGGCACCACCTGGGGAGCTGAAACCTGGCTTGATGCCACAAGCACCGATGATTGGGCTACCTGGAGCTACGACACCACTGATGGGACTCCGGTTACCTTTGAAGATGGCAAGAGCTACACGGTGACGGCTAAGGCGACCGATGTGGCCACCAACGAGACTGCCGTGGTCAACCGGCCTCAAGACACCTTTATCGCTGACACTGTCGATCCCCTTGTGACTGTCACTACTACCGTGGATGACCCGACCAGTGTGGCACCAAGCGTTATTGAGGGGACGGCCAGCGATGCACGGTCAGGCGTCCAGAAGGTCGAGGTACAGGTTTCATTCGACAGTGGGACCTATTACTGGGACGGCAGCCACTGGGTAACGACAGCCGAGAGTTGGGTAGAGGCTACAGGCACCACTTCCTGGAGCTTCGCCGTGCCCACCCTGACCAACGCGCGAGGTTACATGGTTAACGCTAAGGCTACCGATAACGCTGGCAACAGTGACAACTCTTCCATAACCTTTACCTACGATGCCGCGGCACCAACGGTTGCGATAGAGGAACCTGTGGAAGAGTATTATGCTGATTTCGATACGATTAGCGGTACTTCTTCGGGTGCCATCGAGGCCGAGGTGCTGCTCAAGGACGACACGGCCAGTCTGTACTGGGATGGCGACTCCTGGGAGACAGGAGCAACCTGGCTTGATGCCGCAGGCCCTGGGAGTTGGACATACAATGTAGCGGCTCTAAGTGACAGTGATGAGGAGAACGGTGAGTTCAGCGATGGCAGCAGCTACACGGTGACGGCCAAGGCAAGTGACAACGCTACCCCAGCCAATTACGCCACCGACCAGGCTACCTTCACCTACGACATCGGTGCTCCGGCGGTGGCTATCGACGATATCACCGACTATGTGGTTGAAGTGTCCGAGATAACCGGCACCGCCAGCGATACCGGCTCGGGTGTAGCCTCGGCCAATCTGACCATCATGAGGGAGGATAGCCAGTACTGGACCGGCACCACCTGGGGAGCTGAAACCTGGCTTGATGCCACAAGCACCGATGATTGGGCTACCTGGAGCTACGACACCACTGCTGGGACTCCGGTTACCTTTGAAGATGGCAAGAGCTACACGGTGACAGCTATGGCAACGGACGGGGTTGGTAACGAGACCGCCGATGCCGACAAGCCTGAAGACAGCTTTACCCTGGACTGCTTGCCGACAGCCACTATCAATGCTATCGATAGTTACGTTAAAGCCCTTGACTCGATTACAGGTAGCTCCAGCGATAATGTTCCTGGTAGCGTCACCCTGGTTCAGCTCCAGATAAAGAACACCACCGATAGCACCTACTGGACCGGCGCCGCCTGGGGAGCTGAAACCTGGCTTGATGCCACAAGCACTGAGACCTGGAGCTACGACACCTCTGCGGTTACCTTTGCCAATGGCGAGAGCTATGATGTGTATGCTCGGTCTAACGACAATGCCGGTCAGTTGTCGGCTACAGCGGATGACAGCTTCGCCTACGATACTGCTTCCCCCACGGTTAACATCGCCGGCCTGCCTAGCGAGATCAGGCCAGACGCCATAATCGGCACCGCCAGCGATGCTGGCTCGGGCGTAGCCTCAGCCAATCTGACCATCGTGAGGGATGAGGACGGCTACTACTGGGATGGTACCGACAACTGGACGGTTAGCGAAACCTGGCTTGAGGTCACCACAGGTAAAGAGACGTGGAGTTATACCGCCAATACTACTGGTTTTCAGGATGGCAAGAGCTACACGGTCACGGCTATGGCAGCGGACGGGGTTGGTAACGAGACCGCCGAGGTCGACCGGCCTACGGAGACCTTTACCTATGGCGGCAACCTCATCCAGGCCGCTACCATTGATCTTGTTGCTGGCTGGAACCTTATCTCCCTGCCGCTCATACCGGATGACTCCACCATTACCACTGTCCTTGCTGGCGTTACGGTGGACAGCGTCTGGAACTACACGGCGCCTTACTCGCCCGACTCGTGGTCTTCCTATTTTCCGGGCGCTCCCGAGGACCTGGTAACGATGGTTGACGGTAAAGGCTACTGGGTGAAGATGAGTGCTCCGGCAGTGCTTACTTTCCAGGGCGTTGAGATGACCTCTGGAGCGGTGGCGCCACGAACATACGATGTGGTGGTCGGCTGGAACTTCATCGGCTTCAAGAGCATCACGGCGAAGGAAGTTAGTAATTACTTGGCGGCTATCAAGAATAGCTACACCCTTATCTACGCTTTCGATGCCGCGAACCAAGCCTATGTCACCGTGCAGTCTGGCAACCTCGAACCGGGCAAGGGCTACTGGATTGCCGTAACTGCAGTCGGAACGATTTACCCGTAAGGCTTGGATAAGTTTTGGATAAGTTGACAAGTTAAGTAACCCCCCCTCTCCCTGCGGAGGGGGGGGAGGGGGTTTCTGGAATATCAAGAACGGGCAAGACGGCTCGTAAGCTAGGGTTTAAGTATTTTGCCTAGTCCCCTGGGGAGTTGTTTTGACTGGTTTGGAAAAGTAAAGCACAAGGAGGACGATGGGTCATGAAAATTATCAAGACCAAGAGGCTGGCGGGGATATTAGGCTGCCTGCTGGCCTTAATCTTAACTCTCAGCCTGGTAACCCCAGCATTGGCTGTTTCTCCACCATCCCACCGGTTCTGGGGTACTGTCACCATCGGCACTGAATCAGCTCCGGCGGGAACCGTCGTCTCAGCCCGAATAGGCGGGGAGGAGTATGGCACCGCAACGGTGGGTAGTGATGGCGACTACGACCTTTATGTAAATGCCGACGACCCCGATATTCCTGGGAAGGATGGCGGCGAGGATGGTGATACTATTGAGTTTTACGTCGATGAGGCTTTAGCTACACCAACCTACACCTTCAAGTGGGGCGATGGCAGTCTGCTTAACCTGATAGTCACGGTACCTGCCATTGATTCTGTGGTCCCGGATCCGACCACCCACGTGGCTGGAGCAGAGCAAGTAATTGCCGTAACGGTGACCACCAGCAACGTGGCTGACGGCGCCATGGTAACCGTGAGCTTTGTCGACGAACTGGGTGACCCCCTTGATCCTGCCATCACCAACACGGGAGCCATCGCTGCTAACTCCACCGTCGTGAACATCACCGTGACGGATGTAGTAGTCGCGGGCGCTTACCAGGTGAAGGTCGTAGTAGACGCTGTTACCGATCCTTCTCTCACCGCCTACGTGATCACATCGGCACTCAGCAGTGACGCTGAGATTACAGCCTACAGCTTCCCTGAGGAGACCGGCGCTGCCACCATCGGAGACGGCACCATTGACATCGAGGTAGCCAACGGGACTGACGTGACCGGTCTGGTAGCCACCTTCACCACATCAGATGCTATCGCATCTATACAGATAGGTGGAGTTGACCAAGTAAGCGGAACAACGGCCAACGACTTCACCAACCCTGTAGTCTATGTGGTAACCGCGGAAGATGGAACAACCACCAGGGACTGGACGGTAACCGTAACTGTAGCGCTACCGAGCAGTGAAGCTGAGATTCTAACCTACAGCTTCCCTGAGGAGACCGGCGCTGCCACCATCGGAGACGGCACCATTGACATCGAGGTAGCCAACGGGACTGACGTGACCGGCCTGGTAGCCACCTTCACCACCTCAGACAACATCACATCTATCCAGGTAGGCGGGGTTGACCAGGTAAGCGGAACAACGGCCAACGACTTCACCAACCCTGTAGTCTATGTGGTAACCGCGGAAGACGGCACTACCACCAAGGACTGGGCGGTAACCGTAACCGTAGCCGCACTGAGCACTGAAGCTGAGATCTTAACCTACAGCTTCCCTGAGCAGACCGGCGCTGCCACCATCGGAGACGGCACCATTGACATCGAGGTAGCCAACGGGACTGACGTGACTGCCCTGGTAGCCACCTTCACCACATCAGATGCTATCGCATCTATACAGATAGGTGGAGTTGACCAGGTAAGCGGAACAACGGCCAACGACTTCACCGCCCCTGTAGTCTATGTGGTAACCGCGGAAGATGGAACAACCACCAGGGACTGGACGGTAACCGTAACCGTAGCCGCAGCACCGAGCTACGATGTCCTTATTGACCTGAACGATAATGGCTGGACACTGGTCTCAGCGGACAAGTATATCCTCAGTTCCGGCGACAACACGTCGGCGTTTCTAGGATCCGTCTCGCTGAAATACAAATATACCGACAGCGGCTATCTGTCGGCAACAGTCGCTGACCTGAAGCCGGTAGAGGCAATCTACGTAAAGACGACGGGTACAGATGGGCAGCTCGGGCTCAACTATTCGGGAGTTGTACCGGTGCCCAGCAGCAAAGACCTCGATGCCGGATGGAACCTCATTAGCAGCGCCACGGCTGATAACGTCAATGATATCCTATCATCGCTGCGCTACGTCCAAGTAAACGAGCAGCAGGGAGTAGGACTGGCGACACTGGTAAGCCAGGGTAGCTACAATCTAAATACGGGTAGCTGGTACATAGATGCAACTACCTGGGCAAACCTGTCAGATATATTCATGAACCCGTTCGATGGGTACTGGGTTTACATGAATGCTGCCAAGAGCTTCGGCGTGATTCCAGATTAACCTGAAATATAATTAGGTTTATTGGGGGGGGTTGAACCCACCCCCTCCCCAGAAAGGAGAGAATCTATGAAGAAGGTAGCTTTTTCTATAGTTCTGGCACTCTGTTTGCTTCTTGGCGCCACCCCAGCCTTGGCTGACGAGATACCAGCCCTGCCACACGCCTTTTATGGCACCGTTACAATCAACACTGCACCAGCATCCGATGGCATCCAAGTATCCGCGACAGTGGATAATGGGAGCGTTATAACGAATGTGCAAAATCCGGTTACCACAGTGGGTGGTAGTTATGGCATTGATAGCCCGCCTCTTCTGGTTCAGGGTGATATTGCCCCTGGGGCTACCATAACCTTCCATGTAACCAATGCCAATGGTACAGCCACCGGCGGTACGGCTACTTTTACAGCTGGAGGTGGCCCAACTCAAAAGAATTTATCCGTGACCATAGAGGCACCTGCACCATCGGAAGATGGAGGCGGTGGGGATGATGGTGGTGGTGGAGGGGGAGGTGGAGCAATGTATGTGGAGACGAACCTCTTCGGCACTACAGCAAGCTTCCGTATTAGCAGTGATGGCGAAATACTAGAGACAATAACAGCCACCTCGGCGGATGGTATGCTTACTGTTACTATCCCCAAAGGCACCATTGCCTTGGATAAAAGCGGTGATCCACTGGACAGTCTTGAAACGGCTGTTGATGAGAGCCCACCATCACCACCTGAAGACGCTCATGTTATCGGGTTAGCTTATGACTTTGGCCCTGACGGGGCTACCTTTGACCCAGCGATAACCTTTACCTGGAAATATGACCCTGACGCTTTGCCTGAAGACGTAGCTGAAAAGGATTTGGTTATAGCCTACTATGACACCGACAAATGGGTAGAGCTAGACGGCATGGTTGACACCGAAAAGAATACTATCACGGCTTCTGTTTCCCACTTCACCACCTTTGCCATCATTGGCGCTATCACGCCACCGTCTGCACCAGCACCAGCCGCCTTCTCGGTGACAGATCTCTCTATCAGGCCTGCGGAGGTTCAGCCTAAAGAGGCAGTAGCCATCACCGTGTCTGTGACTAACACTGGTGGTGCGGAAGGTAGCTATACCACAGTCTTAAAGGTAAATGGCGCGAGAGAAGCAGAGAAGAGTGTAACTATTGCTGCCGGCGGTAGTCAGGAGGTTGCTTTTAGCGTAACCAAGGAGGAACCTGGCAGCTATACTGTGGCCGTGGATGGGTTGAGCGGTAAGTTTACCGTTTTAGCGCCAGCACCACCGCCTTCGCCTCCAGCGCCAGCTGCCTTCTCGGTGACAGATCTCTCTATCAAGCAGGCGGAGGTTCAACCCAAAGAGGTAGTAACCATTACTGCGTCTTTGGCTAACACTGGTGGTACGGAAGGTAGCTATACCGTTGTCCTGAATATAAACGGTGTAAAGGAGGACGAAAAAAGCGTGACGCTCGGTGCTGGCCAGAGCCAGCAGGTGAGTTTTAGCGTGAGCCGGGAGGCAGTCGGTCGTTACACCGTAACCGTGGACAGCCTGAGTGGCAGCTTTACCGTTGCGGCTCCTGAGGAAGTGACTCCGGTTAAACCAGCGGTGAACTGGCCGCTGATTGGCGGTATTATCGGTGCGGTGATCGTGGTGGCGTTGGTCATTTTATACTTCGTCAGAAAGCGAGCTACAGATTAGATATTAGATAGAGACGATAAGGAGGCAAAATGCAGGCGGTACTGTATGAAATGCCGCGCTAAGAAAGAAATGAAAGATATCAGGGGTGTCACCTTGAAGAACGATAGGCAGGCAACTTAAGGTGTGTGCCCCATATGCGGGACAAAGATGTTCAGGCTAGGAAAGAGCTAAGGCCGGCATTTCGGTATTAGGATAACTGGAAACAAGGGTTAGGTGAGTTGAAAGATGTGGGCTAGAGTTTTCCGCTTACTGAGCATAGTGGTAGTGTTGGCATTCCTCGGGTATCTTCTAGCCGGCAATGGGCTTGGAGTGGGAACACCATTATCACCTTCAGTACGCAGTCTTTTCTTAGTATCAAACCTCTCCATCCAGCCGGCAGAGGTTCGGCCAAGTGAGACAGTAACTGTCACTGTCTCAGTAGCAAATACACACCATAATTGGGGGATCTACAGCCTCGTCCTAAAGATAAATGGCGTAAAGGAAGCGAAGGGGCAAGCGAACGTTGATGCTGGCAGCAGTCAGGACGTTAGTTTTAGCGTAACGAGGGAGGACCCTGGCAGATACAGGGTATTTATCAATGGCCTGAGCGGTAGCTTTCATGTGGTGGCGCCGACTTACTAGAGAGGTGGGACAAGAAGATGCGACAGGGACTAGATATTAGAATAGCGAGTCCCGGTAAGGGTGCGAATGCTTGTGAGCTAGCAGGCACATGTCCCTACTATAAAGGCCCGTTTGAGATGTCGGAAGAGTACAGGGAACAGTACTGCTGCCGTGACTATCGGTGGTGTGGCAGGTACCTGACCTATGCAGCCTTAGAGAGGGAAAGGCAGACAAGGTTAGCCCGAACCAAAGCAAACTGGGGGAGGTATCAAAGTGAAGCCTGAAGATTGCCCCAAGTTGGATGAGTGTTACAAAGTGAAAATGGTCCTGGACAAGGACATGGAGGACTTCCAGTATGCTGAGTGCATTCGTCAGGTGTGTGCTAACTGCCTAGGGCCGGCGGCAAATCCTGTGTGGAGGAGAAACAATGGTAACAGATGACGTTGTAAAGTATCACGTACTGGAGGCGCTGCACGCAGGGGTTGTGGAGATGAGTGGGGACAAGGAGTTGGCGCACAGCCTGCGTGCTGAAACAAAGATGCGGCTGATAAGCATGTCTGAAGAAGATCTGTGGGAGCTTGCCAGGGTGACCTGCCCTCCCCACAAAACTTTCGAGCAGGTCTATGTGAGCTTCAAAGAAGAGATAGACGAACTGAAGGTTTCATCCAGTGAGTGGATGAAGGATCTGGAAAGCTATGACAGCATACAGGGGGAAGAAAGGTGACAAACGGATCTCTGAAAGTCTTAAAGAGGAGAGGCGGTAACGGCCAGAGGAAGAAGACGGCCCATGAGGTGGGCAAAAGGTTGGAGACCAGGGTTTTTGACTTGTACCGGGAACGGTACGGCAACCTGACCAAGCTGGCCAGGGCGATGGGTATATCGGTAAGTCAGATCTACCGGGTGAAACAGGGAAAGCGTCATATCAATGAGAAATTTATCACCGGGACAGTAAGAGCCTTCCCCGGATACAAACTCGATGACCTTTTCTGCATTGTCCCGGACGGAAGACATTATGACAGGAGACAGTAGAAGTGACCTAGGCAGAATACTGAAACAGCGAAGGGTCATGATACCACTGACGCTGGGAGAACTGGCGGCCAGTGCCGATGTCTCCTCATCACACCTGGGCCGCATTGAGAGAGGGGAGCGCTATCCTTCAGCCCGTATTCTGAGGAGGCTCGCCAGGCCTCTAAACTTTGAGGAAGCTGAGCTGATGTCTATGGCTGGCTATCTCTCACCTGAGCCGACTGCTGCTCCCAAAAATTCCGGCTGCATGAAGCTGGATCCATACGTGAGCATGGTACTCTCACAGGAGCCGGAAGAGGTGCAGCGTGCCGTTGTCGCGGTTCTCACTGTTCTCAAGAGCATGGCAAGAAACCTTCTACCCGGTTCTGATGGGAAATCCGAGAAGAAAAATGAATAGCCTGGTAGGGTGTTTACCTACTATGCAGGAAGTGTAAAGAAAATGATAAGAAAGGCGCGGTCAAAAAACTGGCTCAGCGTGGGCAAGATCGGCGAGTACTGCCTGGTAAGCACAGCTACGGTGCGAAGGTGGATTAAAACAGGCGATATGACGGCCATCCGGTTGCCCAGCGGCCATTATCGGGTTAGCATTGCCGACTTCAAGGACTTCCTGAAGCGGCATAACATACCAGTGAGGGAGGAACTATATAAGATGTCTGAATTAGAGACTAAACTTCTTGAAGCTATAAGGAACAACCCGGGTGGGGCGACCCTGGTACAGTTGGCTGAGCGTCTCGACGTTGCGCCTGTTGTCGCTGGAAGAGTGGCGAGAAGCCTTATCGATGCAGGGAAAATCCGCAAGGAAGGTAACCGGTATTATCCGGAGAATTCTGAAAAAGGCTTGTAGCAAAAGGACTGTGAATCAGCCCCCTCGGGTATTCGAGAGTTAAAGGAGAAATAGTGCCTTAGCAGGACGGAGTAACGACCTGATAATGAGAGTTCGCTTGGCGATAACTACAACTTTGATGATAGCGATTGCGGTGACGTGGCTCGTGCCCTTCACCTGCATTCTGCTTTACGGGACGCACACAGTTCAGGAGCCAAGCAAGGTGATACTGGCGCTGGAGATTTTGTTCTTTCTAGCCATCATCATCTATGGAATATACTGCATTCTGTATCTGATCAGGGCTAAAGGTAGGTGAAGATGTTTGTGGCTAACTTCAGTGGGCCGGAACACGGAAATGAAGGAACCTTTTCGGATGTGTCATCGCTCCTGACCGATGATGACAGAGTTGAGGGCTTTTCTATCAGAGCTGATGACAATCATAATATCACCTTGCTGAAATGGAGCAAGCCAGTCGCTTGGTTTTCAGCAGCAATCTCTGGAGAGGTAATTAAAGAATTCCTAGAACTGATAAAAGATTGTTTGAGAAGCATAAAAGGGGGCATATAGCTTGGGAGGCCTCTATGAAACGGAAGCTGACTTATGGAGGTAATCGGACAACTTGATGAATCGCAACTTAAGATAGTAGGCCATTTTGCCGAGTTCCTTGCTGGAATTGGGGGGAGGAAAATGATTGAATCACCAAAATCGCTGACAGCCGTAGTTCACGTCAAATTTCACTATGAAGAAAAAGAGAGTAAGTCGGATACAGAGAGTGAGACGGAGAGCGGCGTAGAAACGCTGAGCAAACTACTTGATCAGGCCTCAGAGTTGGATCCTGAATATCAGGAACTACTAATCAAGTTTGCCAATCATCTCAAAGAAACACGCGACAAAAGTGAGTGAGAGGAGCCGAAGGTAGGAGAAACTTTGCGGGAATGACTAAAGGGTGAAGTAAAGGGTGGTTATGAAACTGGAAACAAAAACTAAGGAGGTATTTAGGGTTCATAGCCCGGTTTGTTAGCTTATCAGGGGTAGCATAATGAATTCACCAGCTGGATTACCTATTCCATACCTTATATTCTTTGTTGTTTGTTTGGCGGTGTCACTGTTAATCGACTCGCGTACCCGAAGTATGCCGCTCAGCCTCATACCAATAGTGCTTGTTTTAATGGTGTCTTTATGGTTAAAAGACATGTTTTGGGTACCAACTCAGGCTACATTCTCCGTAACCTTGGTATGTATGGCATATATAGGCATTCGCATCTGGCTTTCTGTAAGTAGATTAAAAGGAGGACAGAACTGATACGAAATTAACCGTCTACATAAAGTTCCACTACATCCTACTGTAGAGGAGGATGTAAAGGCAGTTGAGGAATAGGTAAATAAAAGGCCAATTATTGGTTAGGGTGAACAAAACTTACGCAAGGAGGCATATCTCATATGGCGGAGTCAAGGCAGCAAGCTAAAAAGGACGTTAAGGAAACCGAAGAACCAGCTATGGAGCCGGTAGAGGAGGTCCAAGAGCCAGTAGAGGAGGTCCAAGAACAAGTCGAGCCAGCTAAGGAAACTGAAGAGCAAGCTGTGAGCCCACTTGGTGAAGTTCTGGGGCAAGCCGAGATGGCATATGCAGCCTATCTGGAAGCTCAGCGGCAAGTGACGAGGGCTTACAAGGAGAATGAACAGCAAGTAACAAAAGCCCATAAGAAGGCTGAACAGCAAGCCGGGAATACTTGTGATGAGGCCATAAGACAGGCCTTGAAGGCCCGTGAGGAAGCTATAGCGCAAGCCTCAAAAGTCCGTGGCGAGGCTATAGCGCAAGTTGAAGGGTCCTACCAGAAAGCAAAAGAGCAAGCCGAGGAGGTCTGCAAAGCGAATGTAGAGGGAGCCCTGAAAAAGCGGGAGGAAGCTTTAGATCAAGCCTGGCAAGTCCGTGATGAGACTATAGATCAAGCCTGGAAAATCTACGCTAAACTTTCAAAGTAAGGAATGGGGAGACTGATTAAACTGTTTGCCTGACTCTATTTGTGTTGGCTCTGGTTTTTCTTCCGGCTATTCAGATGGTGTTATGCTAATCGCTCAGAAGTTAAAGGTGGCGGTGGTGATGAAACTAAAAACAAGGATTTTTGAATTATGCAATGGGAAGTACGCGAACTTAATCGAGTTATCCCAAGCTATGGGAATATCGGTAAGCCAGATTTACAGGGTGAGACAGGGCAAGCGCCCTATAAACGGAAAATTCATCATTGGGACAATAAAAACCTTCCCTAGATATGAGCTCAATGACCTTTTCTATGTTGCCCCAGACGGAAGCGAGAATGAAAAACAGGAATGACTTGTGAAGGAAATCCTACTGGTTGAAGCCACCGATGCGCTCTTGACTTCCAGACTCAAGACGCTGGAGAGAGAGGGTTATCATGTTGCCGGCGCTTCCAGTGCCGGCGAGGTAGCCAAGGCAATCAGGCAGGGGTCTTACGACCTGCTCATTGTGGATGCTGGGGTGCCGGAAGCACTTGAAGTGCTCTCGTCTACCATAGTGCCTGCCCTGATAATGGTTAACGAGGAGTCGGTCGGTTCTATTGCCTGCACCTTACCTGCGGGAGTGTGGGCTTTTTTAGCCAAGCCGTTTACTGCCAGCGAATTTAGGCGAGCTGTGGCTGAGGCTATTGACAAGGCTGATGCTGTAAAGGATGCCATGCAGCAAAGGGTTCTCCTATCCCTGAATAACACAAGCCGACTTTTGGTGTCCGAAGCTGAGATAGAGAAATTCTTCAAGCATATTCTGGAAATCACGGCTGCTGAGACCGAGGCTGACAGGGTCTCGGTATTGACACTTGATGAGAAGACCGGGCAATTAGCCGTTAAAGCTAAGTTAGGACTTGAGCCAGGCACCATCGATGCTGATGAAAAGTTAGGCCAATGGGTGATGAGGACATCACAGCCCCTTATGGTAAATAGCAGGGTAGAAGCCAATCCATATGTCAGAGAAATAATGTCTCAGCTAGGAGCCTCAAGTCTCCTCTCTGTTCCCCTCATTGCCAGAGAAAAGCTAATCGGGGTGATAAACGGTATTAAGGTGGACAAGGGGGCGCGGTTTAGCTCGGGTAACCTTGAGTTTCTATCCGTGTTGGCCAGGCAGGTAGCCATAGCCACAGAGAATGCCAGTTTATTTAAGAGCGTACAGAAGCAGCGGCTGCAACTGGAGAAATTAC
>Ga0315547_1001478_pt1 | contig 18526 bp, 17 predicted proteins | sample SalMarSW160240MG_2_FD_202542 | JGI IMG/M metagenome (GOLD analysis project Ga0315547, IMG submission 202542) | Salt marsh sediment microbial communities from the Plum Island Ecosystem LTER, Massachusetts, United States - Salt Marsh Sediment SW1601-240 ...
TGGTCGGCGTAACCCGAGGGTGGTCAAACGAAAGATGAGCCGTTGGCCTGTAAAGTCCAGGAACCAGAATAGTTCGCCAGTGAGACAAGTTAATATCAATATTGTGGTGATTAAGTGAACAGTATTGCGGCTAATATGCTTCGGTCACCAGCCAATGCAGAGAGACTTCTCTCCGCACCTGAAAGAGTCCGGAAGAGAACCGTAACACCACAAACCATCGATGAGCTTAGTGACGAGGTCGGCTTTGAGTAGGCGTTATAGCAAAGCACCCCGAAAGCCTGAACAGCGAGAAGCAGTGTTTCAGCCTGAATTTAGAGAGGATTTACGTTACTGGGCTGAGACCGACCGTCGGACAGCGCTTCGAACCTTCAAATTAATCGAAGCGGTGATGCGAGATCCTTTTCAGGGTATTGGCAAACCAGAATCTTTGAAGTTCCTCGGATCGGATGTTTGGTCTCGTAGAATTACCTAAGAGCATCAGTTAGTTTGTATAGTGGGGTAGAACGGAATCGATTTTGTACAAGGCCGTTACCATTATTAAAGGTCCTCTTTGCCTTTTCATGCCGCCAACCTGTCAGTGCACCAGACCAGTGTTCCGCTGGCACTCCATAAAGGCAGGTGAGCTTTGTCATTGGGTTTCATTAATATAATAATACAATAACTTAAAAGGTAGAAAATCATGGATATGGAAATTTTCAGGGAAATGGAAGCACCGGAGTTAAGAAAATATACGGAATTCCTTCTATGGCACTACAGGGTGGTTGATGCTTTCTGGTTTATCTATGTGGCTGAGCGATTTGAGCAGCCAACCGCTGAGAGAATCAATGAAAAGGTGTGGGGGCGTGTTTCCGGCATGGCCGCAAAAGACCTGATCTCTCGATTTGATATAAAAGAAAGAGGCTTGAAAGGTTTTGTAAAAGCCCTTAGGTTTTTCCCTTGGTGCATCCTTGTAGGATATCAGATTCAAGAAACGGAAAATGAAGTGATCATCTCTGTGCCATCTTGCCCTACACAAGAGGCCAGGCTTAGGCGCGGTTTGGACGAATTTGTGTGCAAGGAAATGCACCGCGGGGAATTTACAGGCTTTGCCCAGGCAGTGGACGATCGTATTCGGGTTGAATGTCTTTTCGCCCCTCCTGACCCTCATCCCAAGGATTTATTTTGCAAGTGGCGTTTCTTTCTTGAAAAGGATGGAAATGACAAGAGAAACCAATAAATTTTAATGTCATTGGTAAATCCCATATTTTTTAAAAAATATAAAAAAATATAAAAAAAATATAAATACTTGACAGATAATGGTATATAATGAAGAATAATAAATCCAGGTATCAACAATAGATTTAATGTCTCAGGTTCTCGTGTTTGTTAAGGAGTTGAAATTATATAGACAGTGCATAGTTTAGCCAGCCAGCACCAGGCAGCCTACATTTAAAATGTAGCATAGTTGGCCGGAATCATTGTTTTAGGGCGAGAGATAAAAGAGTAAGCCCTGATAGACGATATTCGCATGTATGTGTGATCGTCCATATCAGGGCTTTTTTATTGTTTACTATCATGTGCTTGAAACGGTTTCAGGCGTGTGTTACGTAAGGGCGCGATGATTGATACATACTAAGCAAGGGATAGAGTGTATGGAAACCCAGGTACTTATAATTGGCGGTGGAGCCACAGGTACAGGCCTTGCCCGGGACTTGGCCTTGCGCGGTGTTCAGTGCATCGTAACTGAAAAAGGCGACATAAACGCCGGTGCCTCTGGTGCTAATCATGGACTTTTGCACAGCGGAGCACGCTATGTCTCCACCGATCCAACTGTCACAAATGAATGCCGGAAAGAAAGTGAACTCCTTAAAAGGTTGGCTCCCCATTGCATTGAAAACACTGGTGGTCTGTTCGTGGCGGTTGAGGGTGATGACGAAAAGTATGTAGCGGATTTTCCTCATTTGTGTTCCAGATGCAGCATACCGGTGAGGGCATTGGACATCAAAGATGCCCGCGAGCTCGAACCCGCCCTTTCCAAGAACGTAATTGCTGCATATGCGGTGGAGGATGCAACTATTGATCCATTTAAACTCTCTCTTGAAAACATTTCCCAGGCCCAACAACTCGGAACAACCTTACTGTGCCACAATAAAGTCGTGGGCTTCAAAAAAAGCGGTAACCGTATCCAAGCCGCCTATCTGCTTAACACCAAAACCGGCGAGGAGACAATTGTCGAAGCAGAGCAGGTGGTTAACGCTGCGGGAGTTTGGGTTGGAGAGGTCGCTGCTTTGGCGGGCATTTCAATCGATATGCTTTATTCTAAAGGCAGCCTCTTGGTCACCGATAACAGGCTCACAAAACGGGTGATAAATCGTTTGCGCAGACCAGCAGATGGAGACATTTTGGTTCCCGGCGGCACAGCCTCCATCCTTGGAACAACTTCAGTGCGGATCAAATCCCTGGATACAATCCGTCCCACAATTGAGGAAGTGGACCTTATTGTAGACGAAGGAGCAACGATGCTCCCTATTTTGGAAATTACACGATATATTCGAGCCTATGCCGGGGTCAGGCCTCTGATAAGTGCACAAAGCGAGAACGACGATCATTCCGTGAGTCGAAGATTTGCCCTTTTGGATCACGTACAGAATGGCCTGGAGAATTTTGCCACTATTCCCGGTGGAAAGCTCACCATTTACCGTTTCATGGCGGAAAAGACGGCGGATCTGGTCTGTCAGCGGCTTGGAGTCTCAAGCCCTTGCCTCACGAGAACCGAACCACTCCCTTTCACCCAGGCCGGCAGGTGGACCGAACCGGGATTGGGCCCGAGACAGTGGTTAAAGGAAAAACATACAAATGAGCCACTACTTTGTGAGTGCGAAATGTTGTCCACAAGTGTCATTGACAGTGTCATTAGATCCATTCGAGAACAAGACAGCGCTCTGAGCCTCAAGGCCATTGCACTGCGAAGTCGAATGGGCAAAGGCCCCTGCCAAGGCACCTCTTGTGGGGAGAGGGTAATTGGCTATATGTATGAGCAGGGTTTCCTACATTCAGATCAGGGCTTAACCAATCTCAGAGAGTTCCTTTGTGAACGCTGGATGGGGGAACGTCCTGTTCTGTGGGATGGACAACTCATTCAAGCAGAGTTGAAGGAGGCCTTGTATTGCGGGTTATCGAACCTCGAGCTTTAGGTTACATTAAACAGGAGAGCGCACTGCGGCCATGTCCACATCAAAAATCATAGAATGTCAACTGGCCATCATTGGCAGGGGCATGGCTGGTATGGCCTCGGCATTTTTTGCTGCCAACCGAGGAATTTCTACCGTACAGATTGGCATAACTGGGGAAATTATATTTGCCAGTGGCTTCTTGGACCTGATGGGCGTTCATCCTATAGAAGAAAAGAAATCCTGGCGTGATCCCTGGGCTGGTATAGACGCCCTGATCAGGGACATTCCTAACCACCCCTACGCTCGAGTCAAAAAGAAAGGCATTCGGGCTGCCTTCGAGGAAGTACTCTCCTTTTTAAAGGAAGTGGGCCTTCCCTATTATAGGCGGAAGGAGCGTAACTTAGAGATGATTACTCCTCTGGGCAAAGTCAAAGGCACCTATTGCGTTCCTCAAACTATGTTGAGCGGTGTACGCGCCCTGGAGGAAAAATGCCCTTGCCTTCTCGTTGGCTTTCGGGGACTTAATGATTTCAGTGCCAGCCAAATTGTAGCTACATTGCAGGACAAATGGCCTAATTTGCGCGCAACCCGTATCTCTTTTCCAGACGCTGACCACGTGAGCGAGCTTTTTACTGGGGAGATTATGGCCCAGGCCTTAGAGTTATCAGAGAATCGAAAGAAGCTTATCCAGGCGGTGTGTCCACATGTCAAAGACGCCCAAGCCGTTGGGATGCCGGCAATTTTCGGCATGCATCGGACACAAGAGATCGCTGCAGAACTGGAAGAAAAAATCGGCGTCCCGGTGTTCGAAATTCCTACTATGCCTGTTTCCGTTCCTGGTCTCCGCCTCAATGATACCTTTGCACGGCAACTTTCCTTAAAAGGGGTTAGACTTTTGTCTCAAAGCCGAGTGCTTGAGGTGGGCCGTGGATCTAATGGGAGCTTTGTGCTGGGTATCGGAAACAAGACAACGGAATACACTGTACGAACGAAAGGGATCATTCTGGCCAGCGGCCGCTTTTGGGGCAGAGGGCTCTATGCGGATAGAAGACGCATTCGGGAGGCTATCTTTGATCTGCCTGTCTATCAACCAGGAGACAGAAACGGGTGGCACCGCGAGAACTTTTTAGACTCCCGAGGGCATCCAGCCAACCGGGCCGGACTGGAAATAGACGACTCATTCCGTCCTATGGATAGCTCCGGCCTGCCTGCCTTTGAGACGCTTTTTGCTGCCGGTTCTATCCTGGCTCACCAGGATTGGATGCGTATGAAATGTGGTTCCGGATTGGCCATCGCCACCGCTTATGCTGCGGTGAATGCCTTTTTGAGATTGAGTGGATAAGCGAGTACGAACAATGGCAGAATACACCTCCTAAGAAGCTCAAGTTAAAATTGGCAATTAGCAATTAAAAATTAGCAATTAAAATAATCGGTTATGAAACTTATCAGTTTCTTTCATATATAACCATGGAGCGAAGCGCCGGGGGCATTTGCTGAGCAGTTGATCAGGTAACGGACGAGATCCATTTTACCATTTTTAACAACTGCGGGCAGATCATCGGCTTAGAGCAAAAAGAACATAAATTCAACAGAGAGATAGTTCGTTTATTAATAAGAGGGATTTTGATGGATAATATAAACCTGGAGCAAGGTGATCCAAATTTCAGGAGCGAGCTCGCTCAGCAGCCAGGAGGGGAGATTTTTTCTACCTGCCTTATGTGTCGCGCATGTACGGCCACCTGCCCCATTACCAAGGTTAATGATAAATTCAATCCATTTCGAATCATCCGCCTGGCTCTTTTTGGTCTCAAGAAGGAAATCTTTTCAAGCGATTTCATATGGCTCTGCTCTAATTGTTATGCATGCCAGGAGAGATGCCCACAAGGGATAAACATTCCCGAGTTTATGTCTACCCTCAAAAACTTGGCTGTCAAAGAGGGATATGCTCCAGCCGGAACAAAAGCACAGATGAATTTTATTAAGGGTGAGGGCCGAATTTATCCAATAGATGATTTCGACAACAAGAAAAGGAATAAGTCTGGCTTGCCATCACTACCCACTTCGTGCGAGGTGGTGAAAGGCTTGTTTTCTGGGGAAAAAGATTCAGAGAGAGATCAATGAAATACGCACTTTTTTTAGGCTGTACCATTCCGGCAAGATCAAGAAATTATGAACTCTCCGCCAGGAAAGTTGCAGAAAAACTGGGTATCGAAATGGTGGATGTGAAGGAGTTTATCTGCTGCGGATTTCCCCTAAGGGACAGCGATAAATGGTCTTCTGAGATTATGGCTGCCTATAACCTTTGTCTGGCTCAAGAGCGAAATCTGGATATATGTACCCTATGCAGTTCGTGTACATCTATGTTGACAGAAGTGGCACATCGCTTATCCGAAAAGGGCCCTGAAAGGGATCGGGTGAATGACCGATTATCCAAAGTCGGACTTCAGTATCGAGGCGGTGTCAAGGTCAGGCATTTTGCACGTATTTTATATGAAGAAGTAAAACCGGATGAAATCAAGAAACATTTTCAAAGGGATTTGAGTAACCTGAGGGTAGCCATTCATTATGGATGCCACTACCTCAAGCCTTCTGAAATCTATGATCATTTTGATGACGTAGACAATCCAAAGTCCATCGAAACGCTACTCACCATGACAGGAGCCCGTGTCGTTCATTACTCAGGAGAGAAAAGGTGCTGCGGGGGTCCCCTTCTTCCGGTGGACGAAAAGGTTGCCTTATCAGTGGCAAAAGACAAGCTGGATGCCATTTCTGATGTCGGGGCAGATGCCTTGTGTCTTGTATGCCCCTTCTGCTCTGTGATGTACGATAGCAATCAGAGAAGCATAGAAACTGAATATGGCACGAAGTATCAGTTACCTGTGTTGTATTTAACACAATTTCTGGGCCTGGCTATGGGATATGATAAAAAAGAATTAGGTCTAAATATGAATGTCGTTAAGACCGATGGGCTCCTTGCAAAGTATTTTGAATAGTTTATTGGGGGAAATTGTTACTACCCAGCAAATGACCCCGGCGCTTCGCTCCAGGGTTATATATGAAAGAAACTGATAAGTTTCATAACCGATTATTATAATTGCTAATTTTAAATTTAGTTTCTTAGGAGGTTCAACGTTCCGGGGTTCAAGGTTCAGGCCTGCCCTGGTGCAACGTAACGTGCGCTTTAAAACGATTCTAATGAACACTGCGCCTAGGGATTCTATGAAAAGGACTGCTAAACCAGGTCTGGGCCAGGGGTTAAACTAATGAAAGAAGCGTTCAATTCAGCGACGAATGCGGAATTCATCCGGTTCTTGCGATACGCCAAGCAGTCGAAAGCCAAGAGTGGAACCTATGTGATCCTGGATGCAGCCAACCGTGAACTGTGAACCCCGCCTGTCCCGATACAATCGGGGCGGGCAGGCTTGAACCTGACAACCTGAGTGGTTACGAAAAATTATTTATTTGATTGTCGACCATTTATACCAATCATCACTTTATAAAATTTCTTTGCGAAGACATTAGATGCTTGCAAGATATCTAGAATCCATTATCATAGGTTTTATCATTCAGAGGGGGAAAGTGTTCTTTTGGACTTCTTAGGTATTTTAAAACATAAGCCAGTGATCGCAGCCCTTAGAAATGTGGAGGGTTTCCGTATGGAAGGACTTTCCAACGTGGGCGTTTTGTTTGTACTTGGAGGAGATATTTTTAATCTACCTACTCTTGTTGAGCAGGCAAAAAGCTTTGAGAAGCTGGTTTTTATTGATATTGACTTGATAAAGGGGGTTGGAAAAGATGCCTCGGGGATTCGGTATCTGGCCAGAGAGAGTCACGTTCATGGGATTATTACGACGAAAAGCAACCTCATAAAGAGCGCTCAAAAAGAGAATCTGATATCCATTCAGCGGATTTTTATTCTTGATTCGCAATCTCTCACAGGGGGCCTCAACGTGGTCGACAAGTCCAAACCTGACGCTATTGAGGTTCTTCCTGGTCTGATTCTACCCAAGATAATGGATAGAATCAGGTCAAGGAGTTCTGTACCTGTCATAGCTGGGGGCTTGATCACTATGCAGCAAGAGATCCAAGAGATTCTTTCTTCAGGTGCTATCGGAATATCCACGACAAGCGCAAAACTATTTAACTATACTTTAAAAGGGCGGGATAAAGAGCAGCGGTGATAGAAATGACGATTAGTCGGAAAAAATTTAGACCATCCCGCTATAGCCGAATAGTATAAGTGATTAATTAAATTTGCGGGTCGAATGGGTAGGTTGGAGGAATTGAATATGGAGGAATTGATAACTACCTTTCAAAAGAAATCGCTGGAGAAAATAAGGATTTCATGGACTTATGAGGGCATCAGGCCAACTAGGCCGGCCTGTAAATCGATGACTTGTTCCGGCCCTTGGGCAAATTTAGTGGTCTGTCCTTTAAAAGGCTGTTCGCAGCTGGTTCTATCTGCGCTCGCCAACATTGAAGGCACATTAAATGTGGCTCCTGGTTGTCTGTCAGAAGTGATTATGCGGCGGTAAACGCCTTTTTGCAAATGAAGGGATAAATAATTAGCTGGTTTAACAATTTCAATGACCGTAATAGCGCTACTGTTCGGCGATCATTGGCGGCTTGCCTTTCCAAATGGCGGAAAACTTAAGAAAAATGAGTGGATGATCGTATTATGACCTTATCATTGGAATCTATTAACAAGAAGGTGGGCCACGAAATCCACCTTGACAATATCAGCCTGGAATTTGAGACGGGCTACTGCAATGTGTTACTGGGCCGCACTCTTGCCGGTAAAACGTCCCTCATTCGCATAATGGCCGGTCTCGATCGCCCAACCAGGGGAAAGATTTGCATAGACGGTAAAGACATCACCGGCGTTTCTGTAAGAAAACGAAGCGTGGCGATGGTCTATCAGCAGTTTATCAATTATCCCGCCTTTACCGTCTATAAAAACATCGCCTCGCCTCTTAAGACATGCGGCACGAACAAAGGTGAAATTGACCGACGTGTTCTCGAAACCGCAGAGATGCTCCATATCGAAGACCTGCTGGATCGTATGCCCAGTGAGCTTTCCGGCGGACAGCAGCAGCGCACTGCCATCGCCCGGGCCCTGGTCAGAAAGGCCGACCTACTCTTGATGGATGAACCACTTGTAAACCTGGACTATAAGCTACGCGAGGAGCTGCTGGTTGAGCTTAATGATATTTTCAAGCAGCGCAGCGCGATCGTCGTGTACACCACTACGGAACCGACCGAGGCCCTGATGTTAGGAGGGGGTGTCGTGGTCATTGATGAGGGGCATGTTTTGCAAACCGGCCCTACCCCGGAAGTATACCGTAATCCAGCGACCAGCAAGGTGGCTGAGGTGTTTAGTGATCCGCCCATCAACTTCCTCAAAGGAACGGTTTTGGCGAAGTCCGCCAGACTGGGACAAGACATGAGAATCCCTTTAAATGGACATTTGAGTTCACTAACTGATGGAGACTACACCTTCGGGGTACGCTCCAACCATCTTTTTCTGTCCAGAAAGGACAAACAAGACATCGAAATCCCCGCCAAAGTGGAATTGACAGAAATAAACGGATCGGAGACATTCATCCATGCCAACTATGACGGCTCCCGGCTGCTGGTTCAGGAAAAAGGGATCCGTCCTGTCCAGATTGGAGTCGAAATAAGCATATATGTCAACCCCTCTTGTTTTTTTGTCTATGATGGGAAAGGGTCACTCGTTGCCTCACCATCTCGCGAGATCTTTGAAGAAAGGCTGGAATAGGAGACTGAAATGGCTCGTATCGAGTTAAATGAGATCGCCCACAGCTATCACCGAAAACCAAAGCGGCCGGCAGAATATGCCCTGAAACGCATTCACAACGTGTGGAAGGATGGAGGCGCTTATGCCCTTTTGGGGCCTTCGGGCTGTGGGAAAACGACATTGCTGAATATTATTTCCGGCTTGCTGACGCCTACAAGAGGACGAGTCCTGTACAACGGCAAAGACGTAACCGCATTACCGCCTGAAAAGCGCAACATTGCCCAGGTGTTTCAGTTTCCTGTTTTGTACGATACCATGTCGGTTTTCAATAACCTGGCATTTCCCTTGCGCAATCGCGGGTTGAGTGAAGTCAAGATAAAAGAACGTGTCCTGGAGGTAGCCGAAATTCTTGATCTGACCCCTTTTCTCAACAAGAGAGCGGCGGGATTGGCAGCGGACGGCAAGCAGAAAATTTCCTTGGGCCGAGGGCTGGTTCGAAGTGATGTAGCGGCCATACTTTTCGATGAGCCATTAACGGTCATCGATCCGCAAATGAAATGGGAGCTGCGGCGCAAACTCAAAGTGATCCACGAACAACTGAAGCTGACTTTTATTTATGTGACCCATGATCAGACGGAAGCCCTGACCTTTGCCGATCAGGTAGCTGTGATGTTCGAAGGCGAAATTGTACAGATCGGCTCTCCTCAGGATCTTTTCGAAAATCCGGAACATCGGTTCGTGGGCTATTTCATCGGGAGTCCGGGTATGAATTTCCTTGATTGTACCGTAGAGGGAAACACGGCACGGATCGACGGCGCCAGCATTGTTTTGGACGAGGAAACAGCGGCAAAGGGACGGAAAGCCCAGGGGAAACTGGAACTCGGCATACGGCCTATGTACCTGGAGGTCCATGCCGAGTTCGTTGATGGCATGGCGAGGGCCAAAGTCAAAGGGGTTGAAGACTTGGGCAGTTACAAGATTGTGACACTTACGCTGGCCGGGAAGACCCTAAAGGCCACTCTGCCCGACGACAAACCGATTCCCGAAGACGAGGCCTGGCTTTTCTTCCCACCACAATGGACCAGGCTGTTTGCGGACGGGTGGATGATTAAATAGGAAGGATCTGATGTATGGAAAAATGGCCCAATAATAAGGCCTGGTTGCTGGTGCTGCCGGTTTTTGTCATCGTCGCCTTCAGCGCCATCATCCCTTTGCTGACCGTGATTAATTATTCGGTCCAGGACATTTTGGCACCCGGCCAAAGCGTCTTCGTCGGCACCGAGTGGTTCAAAGAGATGTTGCACGATTATCGCCTGCATGACGCGCTATGGCGTCAATTCCTGTTCTCCGGGCTCGTGCTGGTTATCGAGATGCCGCTTGGCATACTCATTGCCCTGGCCATGCCGAAACGCGGTTGGGGAGTCGCCGCTTCTCTGGTTACAATAGCGCTGCCACTGCTCATTCCCTGGAATGTGATCGGGACCATTTGGATCATCTTTACCAGGCCGGATATTGGTCTGTTTGGCTACTATATCCACAAAATCACGGGTATAGTATTCGATCATACGGCAAGGCCACTCGATGCCTGGATCACCGTGATGTTGATGGAGGTCTGGCACTGGACCCCGCTGGTGGCTCTTCTGTCTTATGCAGGACTGCGCGCCATCCCCGAGGCGTACTACCAGGCAGCTAAGATTGACGGGGCATCGGACTGGTCGACATTCTGGTACATTCAGCTGCCGAAGATGCGCGGCGTACTCACCATCGCCGTGCTGCTGCGCTTCATGGACAGTTTCCTGATCTACGCTGAGCCCTTCGTGCTGACAGGAGGCGGCCCCGGCAATTCGACCACGTTCCTTTCCATTTATCTGGTAAAGATTGCCCTCTTACAATTCGACCTGGGACCGGGCGGGGCCTTCTCGCTCATTTACTTTGTAATTGTACTGCTATTAAGTTTTGTGTTTTACCAGGCACTTCTGAGAGTCGGAAAAGGAGAGAAGGGATGAAAGTGAAGAAAAAAACCATCGGCCTTAGTATATACTTTTTCCTGTTGGTGATTCCCATCTACTGGATGCTCAACATGTCCTTGAGGACCAACGCCGATATCCTCGCATCCTTTGCCCTGTACCCGAAAGATATAACATTTGTCAACTACATGAAAATATTTACGGATTCATCCTGGTACATGGGTTATATCAATTCCATGATCTATGTCATCATGAATACGATTATTTCATTGTCTGTGGCTCTGCCTGCTGCTTACGCCTTTTCGCGCTACCAGTTCGTTGGTGACAAGCAGATGTTTTTCTGGTTACTCACCAATCGTATGGCGCCGGCGGCTGTTTTCGCGCTGCCGTTTTTCCAGCTGTATTCCACAATCGGTCTGATCGATACGCATATTGCCGTGGCACTGGCGCATTGTCTGTTCAACGTGCCATTGGCGGTATGGATATTAGAGGGCTTCATGTCCGGGATTCCTAAGGAGATCGATGAAACCGCCTTTATAGACGGGTACAGCTTTCCGCGCTTCTTTATAACCATCTTTATCCCGCTGATCAGGGCCGGGGTCGGAGTGACGGCCTTTTTCTGTTTCATGTTCAGTTGGGTTGAGCTGCTGTTAGCCCGGACACTGACGGTGACGAATGCGAAACCCATCTCGGCAGTCATGACTCGAACAATTAGCGCGACCGGTCTTGACTGGGGTCTGCTGGCCGCGGCCGGTATACTAACGATCGTCCCTGGTGCGATGGTGATTTGGTTCGTACGCAATCATATGGCCAAGGGCTTCGCCCTGGGTCGTGTGTAAGGAGGAACAACGATGAAGCTGACTTTATCATGGATGGCATGGACACTTCCGACAGCGGTTTTCTGTATTTCCATTTTCCTGATCCTGGTTGCCATGACCATCTGGCAAACCGTATCCCCTTCCACCGAACGTCGCGGTTTCCTGCCGATTCCCACCACACCTGGCGATCGGTTCTTTATAGGGTTGTTAACCAGTGTTTACATCTTTCTCGCATGGCTCGCATTCACCAATTTTACCCTTTGGATCATGCTTGCCATTGCCGTGTGCTGGATCATTGTTGTGATGCGTTGGGGGTAAACGAAAGAGCGAAACGAGTTTATCTGGTTTATGTCCTTCGGCGTTCATGGCCTTCACGCCGGAGACGTAGACTAAGATACTTGAAGACAAACAATGAAGGCCAAAAAGGAGGGGTCATTATGTTTTGCATGATGCCAAAGAAGAGGACCAGGATGATGTTCCTGGTAGGTGCTGTGGCTGCATTGTTCGCTTTTTTCGCAAGTTCTGCGAGTGCGGACATGGCCGCAGCGAAGAGGTGGGTCGACAAGGAATTCCAGCCGTCCACGCTAACGAAGGCTGAGCAGCTCAAGGAGATGAAGTGGTTCATCAAGGCGGCAAAGCCCTTCAAGGGGATGAAAATCAAGATCGTCTCCGAGACGATTACGACCCATGAATATGAGGCCAAGGTGCTGGCCAAGGCCTTCGAAGAGATCACCGGGATTAAGGTTGCCTATGACCTGATTCAGGAAGGTGATGTCATCGAAAAGCTCCAGACGCAGTGGGCGTCCGGGAAGAACATCTATGACGGTTGGGTTAACGACTCCGATCTCATCGGCACCCACTGGCGGTACGGGTTCGTGGTTCCCCTGAGCGATTTTATGACGGGCGAGGGAAAGGATGTAACCCTCCCAACGCTCGACGTGGATGACTTCATGGGCAAATCCTTCACCACCGCCCCGGACGGCAAGATGTATCAGCTTCCTGACCAGCAGTTCGCGAACCTCTACTGGTTCCGTTATGACTGGTTCAAACGTCCGGATTTCAAAAAGAGGTTCAAGAAGATCTACGGCTACGAGCTGGGCGTACCGGTCAACTGGTCGGCCTACGAGGATATCGCCGAGTTTTTCACCGAGCATGTCAAGGAGATCGACGGCAAGGCTGTGTACGGTCATAACGACTACGGCAAGAAGGCCCCGGATCTGGGCTGGCGTTTTACCGATGCCTGGCTGTCCATGGCCGGCGCCGGCGACAAGGGGATTCCCAACGGCGTCCCGATCGACGAATGGGGTATCCGCGTTGACAAAGATTCACACCCGGTCGGCGCGAGCGTCTGCCGCGGCGGCGCCGCCAACGGCCCGGCCGCCAAGTACGCCTTGCGCAAGTACATGGAGTGGCTCAGGAAATATGCCCCTCCCGGTGCTTTGGGAATGGATTTTTACACCTACCTGCCCTTCGTGGCCGGCGGCAGCGTGGCGCAACAGATCTTCTGGTACACGGCATTCGTCCCGAGCATGGTAGCCCCGGGGCCGACGGTCAACGCAGACGGGACCCCGAAATGGCGTATGGCGCCCTCGCCCCATGGTCCCTACTGGGAAGAGGGAATGAAGCTGGGCTATCAGGACTGCGGGTCGTGGACTTTTATGAAGAGCACGCCGCTGAAACGCCGGAAGGCCGCCTGGCTCTTCGCGCAGTTCTGCGTGTGCAAGACCACGTCGCTGAAGAAGGCCCACGAGGGGTTGACACCGATTCGTGACAGCGACATCCGTCACCAGTCCTTTACGGACCGTGCGCCGAAGCTGGGCGGTCTGGTAGAATTCTACCGCAGCCCGGCCCGCGTCGCCTGGACGCCTACCGGCACCAACGTGCCCGATTATCCGAAACTGGCACAGCTATGGTGGCAGAATATCGGCGAGGCGGTTTCCGGTGAAGTGACCGTGGACAGGGCCATGGACAACCTGGCCGCTGAGATGGACAAAGTGATGGCGCGTATAGAACGCGCGAAGGTGCAGAAGATAGCCGGGCCGAAGCTGAATAAGTGCGGCGACGAAAATGTCTGGCTGAAAAAGCCCGGTTCTCCGAAAGCAAAGGTTAATGAGAAACCAAAGGGTGAGACGGTCGACTATGACCAACTCATCAAGGCATGGCGGGAAGGTCGCGTAAAATAACCACCCCGCTGTGATAACCCGTATGCACTCCGCCCGGGGTGCATGACATCAGAGGGGTTAAGGCATTCGTCTTAACCCCTCCTTTTTATAATTCTGGAACAACAGGATCAGGCGGTCAGGCTTACCTGCGGCAACGAAAAACACGAAGGGGGGAACTGACGCATGGAACCAACTGACACGAAAAGAATTCTGGTGATCGATATCGCCCGGTTGTACGCCATGGCCCTGGTTTTTTCTGGTCATTTCATCGAGCGGATCATGCTGCTGAACAACCCGGCCGCCGCGGCTCAGTACAAATTTATCTATTCATTCCACATGCTGCTGTTTTTTGTCCTGGCAGGCTACGTCGCCAGGGAGAGCGCCCTCACGCTCGGTTTCGGGAAATATCTCAAATACCGCGCCCTCTCCCGTCTCCTTCCCTTCGTATTTTTCACCGCAGTCTTTATGGTGCTGACCGTCTTCTTCTCCGGGGACTTTTTTCAGTTGCACCTGCCCAGCGTCAAAGGTTATCTGACCGGGCTCCTGAATACGGCCTTCGGGATCCCCATGTTCTGCGTGCCGTCGTGGTTCATCCTGATGATCTTTTCCGTTGAAATGGTCCACTACGCGGCCTTCCGGTTTCTACAATCCAACGCGAGGATCCTGATCGGCGCCGCCGTCTTTTACGTGGTGGGGTACTGGCTCAACCTGGAACTTGACATATTCAACCCGGTGAAGGGGAGAATCATCGGCTGGAACTACCTCTTCATCCACGAGGCCGTCACAATGTACGCGTTCTACCTGCTGGGGGTCTACCTGAGACGCACAAAGGTCCTCATGGAGAAGGTGTCGCCACGGATCGCCGTGCCCGGGCTGATCATCAGCTTTCTGATCGTCCTGTTCACCTATAACCTCAACACTGGGCCGTTCAATTTCCGCCCATATGACGCCGTGGTGATCATATTCGCTTCGCACGGACACTTCCTCTGGTTCCCTGTCACGGCGATGGCGGGTTCTTTCTGTATTCTCTTCCTGGCCAGGCTTACCCCTCCGCAGAAGACGATTGTCTGGATGGGGCAGAACACCCTGATCCTCATGTGTCTGAACGGCATCTTCTACCACTTCTTCAATCCGCGGGTGGCGAAGTGGGCAGTGGAGAACCTTCCCTCTTCTGCGCCGGTCGTCTTCGGGGTGGGATGCGCGATGACCGTGGCGAGCCTGGCTTGCTGCATACCGCTGATATTCCTGTTCAACCGATACATCCCCCAACTCGTCGGCAAACCGAAAATAGAGGGACCGCTTCTAAGAAATTTCATCTAAACCTACGGAGAACGAAAGGAGAACAAATCATGGGCAAATACGTGGGAGCTTTCGATCAGGGTACCACCAGTAACCGGTTTATCATTTTTGACCACAGCGGACAGATCGTTGGGCTGGACCAGAAAGAGCATGAACAGATTTTCCAGAAGCCAGGCTGGGTGGAACATAATCCCTTGGAAATCTGGCAAAACGCTCAAGAGGTCATTCGCGGCGCCTTAGCTAAAGCAAATCTTTCTGGATCGGAACTAGACGCCATCGGTATCACCAACCAGCGGGAAACCACGGTTGTCTGGGACAAAAATACGGGAAAGCCCTATAACAACGCCATTGTGTGGCAGTGTACCCGAACAGACGAGATCTGCAGGGATCTTATTAAAGAGGGCGGGCAGGATAGGTTCCGGGATAAGACCGGGTTACCAGTTGCTACTTATTTTTCGGGTCCTAAAATCAAGTGGATACTCGAAAACAATCCGGATGTTAGGGCCGCTGCCGAGAAAGGGAATGCATACTTCGGAACAATGGAGACATGGGTCATCTGGTGGCTGACAGGAGGCCCTGAAGGAGGGGCCCACGTGACCGATGTGACTAATGCGAGCCGCACCATGCTCATGGATCTGCATACTCTGAAATGGGATAACGACATATTGCAGGTTTTGGGTATCCCTAAGCAGCTCCTCCCTGAAATTGTCCCTTCTAGTGATACGAATTTTTGGGGCCTGACCTCAAAAGATGGCCCATTCGGCGCACAGATTCCTGTCTGCGGTGCGCTTGGGGATCAGCAGGCGGCGCTTGTGGGGCAGAATTGTTTCAGAAAAGGTGAGGCCAAAAACACTTACGGCACCGGTTGCTTTCTTCTCCTTAATACCGGCACTAAAGCGGTTACATCAAAACATGGGTTGATTACTACGCTGGCCTACCAGATAAGCGGACAGAACCCAGTTTACTCTTTAGAAGGATCCATTGCCATTGCAGGCGCCCTTGTTCAGTGGCTGAGGGATAATTTAGGACTCATCTCAAAGGCCTCTGAGGTGGAAGAATTGGCCCGAACAGTCGAGGATAATGGAGGGATCTGTATTGTACCTGCGTTTTCAGGGCTCTTTGCCCCCTACTGGCGTTCTGATGCACGGGGGGTAATAGTGGGCTTGACCCGATATGTAAACAAGGGCCATATAGCAAGGGCTGTGTTAGAGGCTAGCGCCTATCAGACCCGTGATATTGTAGAGGCCATGAACAAGGATTCAGGAGTTGAGTTATCCCGGCTCAAGGTAGACGGCGGCATGGTTTATAATGATCTTCTGATGCAGTTTCAGGCAGATGTGTTAGCTGCACCCGTAATCAGACCTAAGGTCGCAGAAACCACCGCCTTGGGGGCGGCCTATGCCGCGGGCCTGGCCGTAGGTTTTTGGTCCGGATTAGACGAATTATCCAAGAACTGGAACGTGGATAAGACTTGGCAACCTTCTATGGAAGAAGAGGATAGAGAAAAGGGATACCTCAGTTGGAAAAAGGCCGTCGAAAGAAGTTTTGGCTGGGTAGAATAAATGAGCAGTTTTTACTTAACCCTCTCCTCTTATCAATCGCCCTCAGCGTGAGTATTTACGGATAATTATTTTCTTTAGATATTCTGCAGTTGTGTACCCTGTAGTTCGACATTTGCACTCTACCAAAACAAGATACCTGTTATATTCAGCCCTTATTTACAAAGTATTTTGAATAGGTTTTGGGAAGGGTTTTTTAATCGTGGGTTTTCTGTATAAGCTAAAGTTTCACCGTTTTTAGAGTTTTTTGCAGCAGGCCAAAGAATTTTTTCTTATTCAATACACAAATCAGAAGCAGTTGGCATGGAATTTGATTTTCAATTTTTATGCCAATTATTTCAATAGGTTATGTCACTTTAGAGCTTGCAACCCACTCCTTTTCATGGTATAGGATACACAGATAACTTATTGATATCCAACCAGAAAAGAGCAACTTGACATGTTTATTCTACGCGATATTCTTAAACCGCTTCAAAACGAGTACTCATCCACCTGCCTCGGTAGACAACGCAGCCAATGGCTTGTCTATGCCCTGCTTGCATTCATCGTTCCTTTTACCAGTTCTATCTCTTCGAACATTCTTCGCTCTTTGAACACTCTCTTCGGCATTAGCGTGAACCGACGTCGATTCTCTATACCTTCATGGCATCAAGCAATCTCCCCTGGACCAAAATGTGGCGCAGGTTGTGGAGCACGATTCCAAGCCCGCTAACGGATGGCCGTTTGTTGGTAGCCCTGGATGATTTCATCAATCCCAAGACGGGCAGAAAGATCTTTGGCTGTTCACACATCTTCGATCATGCCGCCAAGGCCAACCAGAGCAAATATCCCTGGGCACAGAATGTGGTTTTCGTTGGCTTGCTCAAACGTATCAAAGGTCGCTGGGCATGTCTGCCTCTTGCCCATAGATTCTATCTACCAAAAAAAGCGATTGCGTCAAAATTAGAGAACATGAATATCTCCGGCATAGCCACATCTTTTCACACAAAACTGGAGCAGGCTGCCCAGATGATCATACAGTTAGCCCATCATTTTGCCGGTGTCCCTGTGATGGTTGTTTGCGATAGCTGGTTCGGAAACAACGGCTTATTCAAACCCCTACGCAAACAGATAGGAGCTTCAGTTCATTTGCTTTCCCGCTTACGCTCCAATACCGTACTGTACACTATGCCTCCAAACGGAAAGTCAAAAAAATCCGGGAGACCACAAAAGTACGGGAACCGACTTGGCACATGTGCTGAAATAGCGGCCAGGACCAAAACACTGGCTTCAAGCCATCGTGTATTTCTCTATGGACATTACCGTGAGGTAATGGTTGCTACAAAGCTGGTCATGCTCAAGACACTCAAATGCCCTGTCCGGGTTGTCTGGGTCTTTCGTAAAACACAATGGATTGCCCTCTTTTCTACTGACCTAAATCTGTCCATTGAACAGATCATCGAGTACTATGGTGCAAGGTGGAAAATCGAGTCAGGTTTCAAAGAGATCAAACAGGACATTGGCAGCAGCAAAAGCCAAACCCGTAATGCCCATGCCGTGATCAACCATATCAACTTCTCTATGATGGCGGCTACCGTTACCTGGATCTATGGGGCACGGCTGGTAAATATCCCCGAACGTCGGCATAAAGTCAGAGGCCGAAACAGTTTTGCCTTCTCGGATTTGAGACACATCATTGCCAAGGCCGCACTGAGTGAGGATTTTGATACCGTTTGCCGTAATCACCACAAATCCTTGAAAAAAGCTTTCATCAACACCCTGTTGCGCATGGTTGCTTAAATGTACGATGTATAGTTTCGGTGAAACTTTAG